>Ga0157370_10001178_pt1 | contig 32634 bp, 26 predicted proteins | sample C35metaG_FD_113463 | JGI IMG/M metagenome (GOLD analysis project Ga0157370, IMG submission 113463) | Corn rhizosphere microbial communities from Kellogg Biological Station, Michigan, USA - C3-5 metaG | ecosystem: Host-associated > Plants > Roots > Rhizosphere > Soil | place: USA: Michigan... | reverse complement strand
CTTGTAGCCCATCGCGCCCAGTTCCTTCTGGAAGCGGGCGATGGTGGCGTCGTCCAGGTTCTTCTTCCAGTTGAAGCTGGGCGAGCAGTTGTAGGCCAGCATCTTGCACGGGAACTTCGCGTGGATGGCCTCGGCGAAGCGGCGCGCATCCTCCAGGTTCGGCTTGCTGGTCTCGCACCAGATCAGGTCGGCGTACGGCGCGTAGGCGAGGCCGCGGCTGATCGCCTGGTCCAGGCCGGGCTTGACCCGGAAGAAGCCTTCGACGGTGCGCTCGCCGGTGATGAACGGCTTGTCGTTGTCGTCGACGTCCGAGGTCAGCAGGTCGGCGGCATCGGCGTCGGTGCGCGCGACCAGCAGGGTTGGTACGCCAGCGACATCCGCGGCGAGGCGCGCGGCGTTCAACTTGTCGACCGCCTCGCGGGTCGGCACCAGCACCTTGCCGCCCATGTGGCCGCACTTCTTCACCGAGGCCAGCTGGTCCTCGAAATGCACGCCGGCGGCACCGGCCTCGATCATCGCCTTCATCAGCTCGAACGCATTCAGCACACCGCCGAAACCGGCCTCGGCGTCGGCCACGATCGGCACCAGCCAGTCGATCTCGTGGTTGCCTTCGGCGTGGTTCAACTGGTCGGCGCGCAGCAGGGTGTTGTTGATGCGCTTGACCACCAGCGGCACCGAGTTGGCCGGATACAACGACTGGTCGGGATACATCTCGCCGGCCACGTTGGCGTCGGCGGCGACCTGCCAGCCGCTCAGGTAGATCGCCTGCAGGCCGGCCTTGACCTGCTGCATCGCCTGGTTGCCGGTGAGTGCGCCGAGCGCGTTGACAAAGTCCTCGCTGTGCAGCGATTTCCACAACCGCTCGGCGCCGCGGCGGGCCAGCGAGTGCTCGACTTGCACGGTGCCGCGCAGACGCGCCACGTCATCGGCGGAATAGTTGCGCTGGACGCCGGTCCAGCGGGCGTTGTTCTTCCAGTCCAGGCTGATCTGTTCGGCGGTGGGCAGGTGATTTTTCATGATGTGGCTCCGTGGTGTCTTCGAACCCCTCTCGCGGCGGGAGAGGGTAAGGGCGAACTCAAAGTTGCTCGTAGGCGGGCAGGGTGAGGAAGTCACCCAGTTGATCCGCATGGGTCATCGTGGAAATCAGCGCGGCGGCGGCATCGGCACGGCCGGCGCCGGGGTGCCGGCTGCCGCGCAGGCGATGGGTGTGCGCGACCAGCGCCTGGTCGAACAGGGCGAAGTCGATCGGCGCGTGATCGGGGAACTCGAGGGCTCTCCCGGTCGGCGCTCCGCCGACCGGGGCATCGGCATGATGCAGCCACTGCCACAGCTGGGCGCGGGCGATCTCGGCGGTGGCGGCGTCTTCCATCAGATGGTGGATCGGCACGCAACCGAGGCCGTCCAGCCACGCGGCGGTGTAGCGCAGGCATACTTCGACGTTGTTGTCGAAACCGGCGCGACTGATGGTGCCGCCAGGTGCGGCGAGCAATTGTTCGCGGCTCACCTGGACGTCTTCGCGCAGCTTGCCGAGCTGGTTCGGTGTGGGCATGTACCGGTCGAAGATCTCCTGCGCCACCGGCACCAGCGCGGGGTGGGCGACCCAGGTGCCGTCGTGGCCGGCCTGCACTTCGCGCAGCTTGTCCGCGCGCACCTTGTCCAGCGCCGCCTGGTTGGCCGCCTCGTCGTCCTTGATCGGGATCTGCGCGGCCATGCCGCCCATCGCCAGGGCGCCACGGCGATGGCAGGTCTTGATCAGCAGTTCGGAATAGCCCTTCAGGAACGGCACCGTCATGCCGACCTGGCCGCGCTCCGGCAGCAGGCGGTCGCGATGGCCTCGCAGAGTTTTCAGATAGGAAAAGATGTAGTCCCAGCGGCCGCAGTTGAGGCCGACGATGCGCCGACGCAGTGCGTGCAGGATCTCGTCCATCTGGAACGCCGCCGGCAGCGTCTCGATCAGCACGGTGGCCTTCATCGTGCCGACCGGCAGCTGCAGTTCATCCTCCGCGGCGCTCATCACCTCTTCCCACAACGCGGCCTCTTCCATCGCCTCCAGCTTGGGCAGGTAGAAGTACGGGCCGCGATCCCGGCGTTGCAGCGCGCGCGCGTTGTGGAACACGAACAGGCCGAAATCGACCAGCGCACCGGACATCGGGGCGCCATCGACGCCGAAGAAGCGGTCGTGCAGATGCCAGCCGCGCGGGCGCACCACCAGCACGGCGGGGTTGTCGCCGACACGGTAGCTCTTGCCCTCGGGCGAACGGAACTCGATGCTGCCGTTGACCGCGTCGCGCAGATTGACCTGGCCGTCGAGCTGGTTGGCGAAGGTCGGCGAGGAGGAGTCCTCGAAGTCGGCCATGAACACCCGGGCGCCGGAGTTCAGCGCGTTGATGATCATCTTGCGCTCGACCGGGCCGGTGATCTCGACGCGGCGATCGCGCAGCGCGGCGGGAATCGGTGCCACCGTCCAGTCCGACACGCGGATGTGTGCCGTGTCGGCGCGGAAGTCCGGCAGGCCGCCAGCGTCATAATCGGCCTGGCGCATGCGCCGGGCCTGCAGCAGACGCTGCCGCGTGGCCTCGAAGCGACGGTGCAGCCGTGCAAGGAAGCCAAGCGCCGCGGGGGTCAGGATGCCTTCGTAACCGGCGCCGTCGGCCAGGATCTCGGTCGTGCCGGTGTCGAGTCGTTCCTGCGGTACTGCCATGGGTTCGCTCCGTGTCGTGGATGACTCGAAGCTAGGGCAGGAATAAGGTATTTGACAAAGTGAATGTTTCAATCAGTAATATGAGCAAATTCAATATCAAACTCAAGCAACTGAAATGAAACAATGAAAACGCTTGACGGGACGCCGAATCGACCGAAAAAAACGCCCCGCAGCGCAGCAAAAAAGCGCGCCGGTCGCGCGCCAGCTGCCGAAGGCGGCGGTCGCTACTACTACAAAGGCAATCGCCACAAGCAGTTGCGCGCCTTCGTCAGCGTGGTGAAACTGGGCACGCTGACCCGCGCGGCCGAGGCGCTCTACCTGTCGCAGCCCACGATCAGCCTGCAGTTGCAGGCGCTGGAGCGGGAGCTGGGCGTGACCCTGATGGACCGTCGCCGCCGCCGCATCAATCTCACCGACGCGGGCGAAGCGCTGTACGAACTGGCGCGGCCGCTGGTCGAGGGCTGGGAAACCCTTGATCGCGATTTCCAGGCGAAGGTGAAGGGCCTGCAGGCCGGCCGCCTGGTGATCGCCGCGGGTACCTCGACCATCCAGTACCTGCTGCCGGAACTGGTGCGTCGCTACCGTGAACGCTTTCCTGCGGTGCAGCTGCAACTGGCCAACGTCACCGGCAAGGACGGCATGGCCCTGCTGCGCGCGGACGAGGCGGATTTTGCGGTCGGCTCGATGCTCGACGTGCCCAACGACATCGCCTGGGCGCCGGTGCAGCACTACGATCCGATGCTGATCATGCCGCTCGACCATCCGTTGGCCGCGCAGGACAGGATCACGCCGGAGGATCTCTCACCGTACGGCCTGATCCTGCCGCCGCAACGGCTGTCCACTTATCGCCTGGTGGATCTGGTCTTCCAGCAGCGCCAGGTGCCGTATCACGTGGCGATCGAAGTCGGCGGGTGGGACGTGATCAAGGAGTACGTGGCGATGGGCATGGGCATCTCCATCGTCACCGGCATCTGCATCACCGAGGCCGATCATGCGCGGCTGGCCGTGCGCAACATGAAGCAGTTTTTCCCCCAGCGCAGCTACGGCGTGGTGATGCGCAAGGGCAAGTTCCTCAGCGCCGAGGCGCGCGCTTTCATCGACCTGATCCGGCCGGGGCTGCTGACACGGGACTACGACGAGCCGGGACACTCGGGGCGGTAATGGTATCGGCAGTTTGGGCATGCCGGGTCTCGGCCGCCACGTGCGCGAGGTCAGCGGGAATGCTCTTTTAGGTGCCAGGAAAAGTCATCATCGCGACGCGCCTCACCCGCGTCGCTGCAGCGCCAGCTTCAGACCGAACCCGAGCAGGACCGTGCCGCACAGGCGATCCATCCACTGGCCGAGCGCCGGGCGGCGCTGCAGCAGGCGATGGATGCGCCCGCCGAGCAGGGCCAGCACCAGCGACCAGCACAGCCCGGTGCCGATGAAGCTGAGGCCGAGCACGAGCAGGCCCAACTGCGGATGCTCCGCACGCATCGACACGAACTGCGGCAAGAAAGCGAGGAAGAACAGTGCCACCTTCGGGTTGAGCACGTTCGTCAGCATGCCTTGGCGGAATGCGGCAGCGAAGCCAGTGCCGCGGGTGACCGTCGGCTGGCGCGCCGTCTGCCGGCTCAGCAGCATGCGCAGGCCGATCCAGACCAGGTAGGCGGCGCCGAGATACTTGAGCGCGCTGAAGGCCAGCGCCGAGGTCATCAGCAGGGCCGAGATGCCGAGCACCGCGGCCAGCGTGTGCATCACGCAGCCGGCGTTGATGCCCAACGCGGCGCCGAGGCCGACCACGTGGCCTTCGCGACCGCTGCGCGCGAGGATGTAGAACGTGTCGAGCCCTGGTGTGAGGTTCAGCGCGATGCAGGCGAGGAGGAAGGCGTCGAAATGCTGGATGCCGAGCATGATGGGGTCCGCGGCGTGGGAAAAGTCATTCAAACATCGCGATGTTTGCCCTTGAACGGCATGTACCACGCACGCAGGCGCACGATGTCGGCATCCATGTCGGCGCTGGTGTCGAACAGCGGGCCGAGCTGGATCGTCTTGTCGGAGTAGTGGAACGCGACCGGGAAGATCGGCACGCCGGCGTCGTGGGCGATGTGCCAGAAGCCGCTCTTCCAGCGCGCCACCGGTTTGCGCGTGCCTTCCGGCGCGATGCCGAGCCAGAAGGCATCGCGCTGGCGAAACTGGTCGGCCATCTGCTCGACCACGCCCTTCGCCGCGCCGCGGTCGATCGCCATGCCGCCGAGCCGGCGCAGCAGACCGCCGAGCGATCCGCGAAACAGTTCCTGCTTGGCCATGAAGTGCACGTCGGCACCGATCGCCACCTTGATCAGCAATCCCCAAACGCCGTCCCACCAGGAAGAGTGCGGCGCGGCGATCAACACCAGCCTGGGCGTGTCGGGAAAGTCGCCGACCAGGCTCCAGCCGGCCATGCGCAATACGCCACGACAGATGCGGCGCCGCCAGCCGTCGTGCAGCTTCGGCATCTGCGGGGGCAGCTGCGCTGGCGCGAACAGGCGACCGCTCATTCGATATCCGGCTTGCGAGAGCGGCCCTGCTTGATTCTGCCGCGCTGCTGCTTCGCGACCAGTCGCCGCTCCTTCGAGGCGCGGGTGGGTCGGGTGGCCACGCGTTTCTTCGGCGCCTCCAGCGCGCCATGGATGATCTCGACCAGACGCTCCCGCGCGTCGTCCCGGTTGCGCGCCTGATCGCGGAAACGGCGGGCCTGGATCACCAGTGTGCCCTCCCCGGTCAGCCGGCGATCGCGGCGCGCCAGCAACCGCGCGCGAACATCATCGGGCAGGGACGGCGAATTGGCCACGTCGAAACGCAGCTCCACCGCGCTCTCGGTGCGGTTGACGTGCTGGCCGCCCGGGCCGTCCGCGCGCAGGAAGCGCTCGACCAGTTCGGACTCCGGCAGGTGGATGGCGCGGCTGACGATCAACATGCGGTGAGTTTAGTCGAGCGGGGGCATGTGATGGACCCGGCCGTGAGAAACGAGTGGGAAAGCGGCCGATCCTGCTCTCGCTCTCCCTTATTCCCCCTTCCTGGCGCTCTAGCGTGGCAGCGTCCAGCCGAAGCGCGACAGCAGGCTTGTGTACGCCTCGTCCAGCGGCGCCTCGATCGTCATCGCCTCGCCACTCAGCGGGTGCGCAAAGCTCACACGCCACGCATGCAGCAGCATGCGGTGGCAGCCGAAGTGCTGCTTGTAGAGGCGGTTGTGGTCGCCGCGACCGTGCTGGCAATCGCCGATCACCGGATGGTGAATGTGCGCCAGGTGCTTGCGGATCTGGCGGAAGCGGCCGCTCTCCGGCTCGGCCAGCAACAGGGCGTAACGCTGCTGCGGATAGCGGCCGAGTTCGATCGGCACCTCGATCGTGGCCAGCCGGCGGTATTGCGTGCGCGCCTCGCGGCGCGGGCCGGTTTCGCGCGAACCCGGCAGCGGATAGTCGACCACGCCTTCGGCTGGTTCCGGCCAGCCGCGCACCACCACCAGGTATTGCTTGTGCACCGAGCGGCCCATGAACTGCTCGCCCAGCGCGGCGGCGACTTCCTTGCTGCGCGCGACCAGCAGCACACCGCTGGTCGCGCGGTCGAGCCGGTGCGCCAGGTACACGCTGTCGCCGACCTGCTCGCGCAATAGATCGATCAGGAATTCCTCGGTATTGCCGACCATTTTCGAGCGATGCACGGCGAGGCCCGCGGGCTTGTTCACTGCGATAAGCGCGTCGTCCTGGTAGAGAATGTCGATCATGGGAGTGAATTCTTGTTGCAGGAGCCCGCTGGCGGGCGAGCCTTTCTCGTGCAAGAGCACCGCCCGCCAACGGCTCCTACGGGAACGGTCAGCGCGAGCGGGGCCAGCCAATAGCGAACGCGAGCAGGCCGGCGACACCTGAACACACAGGCGGCCAGATGCCGTGCTGCGGCGCCAGCGTGCCAAGCAGTACGGCCCCGATCAGCAATGAACTGCCGAGCAGGCCGCAGGCGAGCAGCTTGTGTTGGCGACGGGCGTTTTCCAGTTGCAGCTTCAGGGCCAGCGGATCGCTCAGCGCACGCTGCTCGCCGCGACCGGCCTGGCGCAGCGCGTCGCGCACCAGTTCGGGGAATTCCGGTGCATGGTGCAGCCACTCGGGCAGCCGCTTGCGGATGTCGCGCAAGGTGCGCAGCGGGCTGTAACGTTCGCGCAGGATGCGCTTGAGCACCGGATGCGCCACCGCCCAGATGTCGATCTCGGGGTCGAGCATGCGCCCCACGCCCTCGATGTTGAGCAGGGTCTTCTGCAGCAGGATCAACTGCGGCTGCAGGGTCAGCTCGAAGCGGCGCGCGGTCTGGAACAGCTTCACCACCAGCTCGGCCAGCGAGATCTGCGACAGCGGGCGCGTGAAATACGGCTCGCACACGGTGCGCACCGCCGCTTCCAGTTCATCCAGGCGCACATCGGCAGGCATCCAGCCGGCGGCGACGTGCAACTGCGCGATGCGCGCGTAGTCGCGCTCGAACAAGGCGATGAAGTTCTGCGCCAGCCAGTACTGGTCGGCCTCCGGCAGCGAACCCATGATGCCGAAGTCCAGTGCGATGAAACGCGGTTCATCGACGCGCGTGGGGTCGACCCAGATGTTGCCGGGGTGGGCATCGGCATGGAAGAAGTTGTCGCGGAACACCTGTTCGTAGAACACCCGCACGCCCTTCGCGGCGAGGCCCTTGCGATCCAGGCCGGCCGCATCGATCGCGGCGATGTCATCGCTGCTGATGCCGTGGACGCGCTCCAGCGTAAGCACCCGTGCGCTGGTCAATTCCCAATGCACCGCGGGTACGTACAGGTCCACGCCGCTGGCGAAATTGCGCTTGAGCAGGCTGGCGCTGGCGCCCTCGCGCTGCAGGTCGAGCTCGTTCTCCAGCATCTTCTCGACTTCGGCCACCACGTCGAGCGGACGGATCTTGTCGGCGTTCGGATGCCAGCGCTGGGCCAGTTCGCCGAGCGAGCGCAGCAGCTTCACGTCGCGGGCGATCTGCGCGTCGATGCCGGGACGCAGCACCTTCACCACCACCTCGCGGCCGTCGTGCAAGGTGGCGGCGTGCACCTGGGCGATCGAGGCCGAGGCCAGCGGGGTTTCGTCGAAGCTGGCGTAGAGCTGGCCGGTCGACGCGTTCAACTGCTGCTCGACGATGGCGCGCGCCGCGCTGCCGGGGAACGGTGCGACCTGATCCTGCAGCAGCGACAGGGCGTCGGCGATATCGGCGGGTACCAGGTCGCGCCGGGTCGAAAGCACCTGGCCGGCCTTGACGAAGATCGGGCCCAGTTCGGTCAGCGCCATCCGCAGCCGTTCGGCGCGTGGCAAGGTGGCCACGTTGGCGCGTGGTCGGGCCAGCAGCGGGCGCAGCAGTTTCAAGGGACGGTACAGGTGGGCGGCGTCGACCAGTTCGTCCAGTCGCCAGGCGAGCAACACCGAGGCCACCCGCAGCAGACGCGGCACCACCTTCAGCGGAGTCACGCGGCGTCGCCCTGAAGGCGTCGGGCCAGTCGCTGCACGCGCGACTCCAGCCGTTCGCCGCGTTCGCGCAATGTGTCTACATCGTCGAGAAAGGTCTCGACCTCGCCCGGCGCCAGCGCGATGCGCGCCTCGTCGCGCAGCCAGTCGGCACCGTCCTCGGTGAGATGCGCGGCGGATTCGCGGGCATGCGCCAGACCCTTGCGCACGGCCCTGGCCAGCGGCACGCCGAGCACATCGCCGAAGGTGCGCGCGAATGCCTCTTCGAAGTCCGGGGCGAATTTGCTCGCCAGTTTTTCCAGCCGGCGTGCCAGCTCGGCGTCACCGGCGATCTCCACCTTGCCCGGCGCGATGCCGTCCTCGTCGCGGCGAAACACCATCGCCAGCAGACTGCCCGGCGTGGCCGCCACTTTCAGCTGGCTGTCCTCGTCCGGCGGACCGACCCGCAGCCCGCCGTCCACGGCGGTGATCGCGAGCGCGATTTCCGGCCCGCGCAAATGCAACCGCACGCGGCGGCCGTCCAGCGCCGCCAGTTTCTGCTGCGTCTCCGGATCCAGCGCCAGCGTGTGGTTGAGCGCGCTTTCGAGCGCGCGGCCGGCGAGCTTGCGCAGCGGTGGCGGCATCCAGGCATTGGGAGTGGCGACATTCATCGCGCCATTGTAGCCCGCGGGCCGGACTCAAACGTTCGCCGCGCCGGCGAATCCGAGCTGGCGCCAGGCCTCGTACACCGCCACGGCCACCGTGTTCGACAGGTTCAGGCTGCGGCTGTCCGGCTGCATCGGCAGGCGCAGGCGCTGCGCGACGGGGATGCGCTCGAGCACGTCGGCGGGCAGTCCGGCGGTTTCGCAACCGAACAGCAGGGCATCGCCGTCGGCGAAGCGGGCGTCGACATGGGCGACGCGGCCGTGCGTGGTGAACGCAAAAACGCGCGGCGCGCCGACTGCATCGAGGCAGGCGGCGAGGTCGTCATGCACCATGACACGGGCGTATTCGTGGTAGTCCAGACCGGCGCGCCGCAATCGCGCATCGTCGAGCTCGAAGCCGAGCGGGCGGACCAGGTGCAACGCGGCGCCGGTGTTCGCGCACAGGCGAATCACGTTGCCGGTATTGGGCGGAATCTCGGGGCGGAACAGGATGACATGGAGCATCCGGCATTATCGCGCGTCCCGCCTCGCGTCGTGTCTGCTCCTCAGCCGGCGATGCGCGGGCACACCACGCCATCGGGCGGCAGCGCACACGTGCTTGGCGTGGCCAGCAGGATCGCGCCGAGGTGGCTGGTCGCGGCCAGCTGCGCGCCGCCGGACGGCGGTGCCGCCGTCAACATGGCACCGAAGATCAGGCCGCAGACCGCCAGGCAGGCGAGGAACAGGCAACGCAGCATCAGGCTTTCGAATTTCATGGGGATCTCTCCTGCAAGTGGGTGAATAGTCCTGTGCGGTACCTAGAGCAATCGCCGTGCCAAGCCGCATTTGCCACCCATTCCATTGAATAAATGGGATTTTTCATGGAGTGATTGCGTGTGGGCGGCTGTCCGCGGACAGTTGTCCGTCCAGCAGCGGACGGTCGGACGCGACGCCGGCACGAACCGTCCGCGTGCCGGCCGACCGGGCCGATCGCAAGCATTTGCGATGCTGCTGCGACGCCGGTAGCCTGCGTGGACTCATCCGTGCAACAGGAGGTTCACCGTGACAAAGAAGCCACTCGCCCTGCTCATCACCGCCATGCTCGCCTTTGGCGCCGCGGCACCGCTGGCGTTCGCCGCCCCCGATGCGCCCAGTGCAAGCGCCAGCGCCGCGGCGACCCAGCAGATCCCCGAACTGGCTTACAGCCGCTTTACCCTGCCCAACGGCCTGACCGTGGTGGTGCACGAGGACCGCAAGGCGCCAGTGGTGGCGGTGAGCGTGTGGTATCACGTCGGTTCGTCCTACGAGCCCAAGGGCAAGACCGGTTTCGCGCACCTGTTCGAGCACCTGATGTTCCAGGGTTCGGAAAACCACAAGGACGAGTACTTCAAGCCGTTCGAGCTGGCCGGTTCCACCGACCAGAACGGCACCACCTGGCTGGATCGCACCAATTATTTCGAGACCGTGCCGACCACCGCGCTGGACATGGCCTTGTGGATGGAGTCCGACCGCATGGGCCACCTGCTCGGCGCGATCGGCATGCCCCAGCTCGACGAACAGCGCGGCGTGGTGCAGAACGAGAAAAGGCAGGGCGAGAACCAGCCGTACGGTCGCGCCGGCGAGATGATCCAGGCCGAGGCCTTTCCCGCCAACCATCCCTATCACCACGACACCATCGGCTCGATGGCGGACTTGAACGCCGCCTCGCTGGCCGACGTGAAGCAATGGTTCCGCGATTACTACGGCGCTGCCAACACCGTGGTGGTGCTGGCCGGCGACATCACCCCGGCGGTGGCGAGGGAAAAGATGCTGAAGTACTTCGGCGACATCGCCGCCGGCCCGCAGGTGCCGCGGCCGCAGCCGTGGATCGCCGCGCGCGACAGCTCGACCCGCGGCACGATGACCGACAACGTGGCGCAGACGCGCATCTATCGCGAATGGAATGTGCCCGGTCGCGGCAGCAGCGACGAAAACCTGCTTGAGTTGGCCGCCGCCGTGCTCGGCGGCAGCAAGACCTCGCGGCTGTACCAGCGGCTGGTCTACCAGGACAAGCTGGCCGACGACGTCTCGGTCGACGTGGAGCAGCACGTGCTGGCCAGCATGTTCGAGTTGCAGGTCGACGTGAAGAAGGGCGTCGATCCGGCCAGGGTCGAGGCGGCGATCGCCGACGAATGGCGGAAATTCCTGAAGGACGGACCCACCGCCGACGAGCTGGCGCGGGTGAAGACCGAGACGCGCGCGTCGTTCGTGCGCGGGCTGGAGCGGGTCAACACGCAGGCCTCGATCCTGGCCCAGGGCCAGCTCTATCACGGCGATCCGGGTCAGTACCTGAAAGACTTCAACGAGCTGATGGCGGCGACCCCGGCCAGCGTCAAGGCGGTGGCCGGCAAGTGGATAGCCAAGGGCGATTACACCTTGACCGTGGTGCCGGGCAAGGTCGAGTCCACCGACATGGCCACGGTGGCCGGTCGTGCCGCCGCGCCGGGCGCACCCGCGCCGGTGCTCTCGCCCAAGGGCGATTTCAAGACGGTGAGCAGCGACGTCGACCGCAGCAAGGGCGTGCCGCAGGTCGGCAGCTTCCCGGACCTCAGCTTTCCCGCCCTGCAGCGCGGCAAGCTGGACAACGGCGTCGAGGTGATCCTGGCCGAGCGCCACACCGTGCCGGCGGTGCAACTGCAGCTGCTGTTCGACGCCGGCTACGCCGCCGACCAGGGCCGCAAGCTGGGCACTTCCAGTTTCAGCATGGCCATGCTCGACGAAGGCAGCAAGGATCTGGACTCGGTCGAGATCGCCAAGCGCAAGCAGCGCCTCGGCGCGTTGATCGCGTCCGGCTGCGGGCTGGATTACTGCAACGCGTCGCTCAATGCACTCGATGACCAGCTCAAGCCCTCGCTCGACCTGTTCGCCGACATCGTGCGCAACCCGGCCTTCCGCGACGCCGACATCGGCCGTCTGCGCGGCCAGTGGCTGGCGCGCATCGCGCAGGAAAAGAGCCAGCCCACCGGGATCGCCCTGCGCACCCTGCCGCCGCTGCTGTACGGCAAGGGACACGCCTATGCGATACCGTTCACCGGCTCGGGTACCGAGGACTCGATCAAGGCCTTGTCCGCCACCGACATGCAGCAGTTCATGACCGACTACATCCGGCCGGACAACATGAAGATCCTGGTTGCCGGCGACACCACGCTGGACCAGATCATCCCGCAGTTGAACGCGGTGTTCGGCAACTGGAAGGCGCCGTCCGGCAAGGTGCCGCACAAGAACATCGGCAAGGTGGCGCCGCCGAAGCAGGTGCGGGTGTTCCTGGTCGATCGCCCAGGGGCGCAGCAGAGCCTGGTCCTCGCCGGCAGCCTGGCGCCGTCGACCGAGGCGCCGAACAATCTGCAGATCCAGACCATGAACGGCGCCTTCGGTGGCACCTTCACCTCGCGTCTCAACATGAACCTGCGCGAGGACAAGCATTGGGCCTACGGCGCCTTCAGCTTCCTGCAGAACGCGATCGGGCAGCGTCCCTTCATGCTCTACGCGCCGGTGCAGACCGACAAGACCGCGCCCTCCATCGGGGAAATGCTCAAGGAAGCGAACGGCGTCATCGGCGACAAGCCGCTGACCGCGCAGGAGATCAGCAAGGTCAAGATGGGTGACGTACGCAGCATGCCGGGCGAGTACCAGACCACGTCGGCGGTGATGGGTGCGATGCAGGGCATCGCCCTGTACCACCGTCCGGACGATTACGTGCAGACCCTGAAGTCGCGCATCGAGGGCCAGAGCGATGCCTCGGTGGAAGCGGCCGCGAAGGAGCTCATCCATCCGAACCGGCTGACCTGGGTGATCGTCGGCGACCTGGCCAGGATCGAGGCGCCGATCCGCGCGTTGAAGCTCGGCGAGGTGCAGGTGCTCGATGCCGATGGCAAGCCGGTTGCTGCTCCGGCCCCCAAGGCTCCGTCCGCGAAGGCGGCGAAGTAAGTCACTGGCGCGGTGACGGGCGTGCTTCGTCACCGCGCGTTTCGGATCCATTCGGGGACGCTGCGGCGTCCCCGCGTTAGGATGGAGGCCGGGTCGGCAACGGCCCGGTCTCTTTCATTCCAGCCATCGTCGCGGAGCCACCCATGCGCAAGACCCTGCTGTTGCTAATCCCCGTGCTGCTGAGTGCCTGCAGCTGGGGCATCACCATGGATCCCGCCGCGAAGAACGTGCGCACCGCCTGGAGCGGCGACGTTTCCGGTTGTCGCGAGCTTGGCAAGGTCACGGTGTCCGTGATGGATCACGTCGGCCCGGTGGACCGCAACACCATCACGGTGCGCGACGAGCTCGAAGTGCTGGCACGCAACCAGGCCGCCGAAATGCACGCCGACACCATCAAGCCGCTGGCCGAACCCAGCAGCGGCTCGCAACCGTGGGGCGCTTATCAGTGCGGCGTGACTGGAATGAAGCCGGCGGGCAGCCCCGCTGCGGCGCACTCGGCGGGCGGTGTGGTGCAGACGTTTCCGATCAAGGGTGGCTGAGGATTGCGCCCTTCGCGTGGTACTTCGCCAAACCACTTCCGTGCTCTCGGTGGCTGACGGAAGATTGTTGATGCAGCCAGCAGGCATGGCCTCCGCTGCGCACGGCGACAGCGACCGATAGATCGCAGCAGCACTGGTTGCCTCCCGGGGCTTCCTGTGCGGCGACTGTGCCATCGAACTCTTTGCCCGGGTTTCCTCCCTTGCGCTCGCCATACGCTGCTTCGCCTCGATCATGGGTTGCTGCGTCTTGTCCGGAGGCCGGCCTTTGCCGAAGGTGGGCAGGGCCGGCCACACGTGTTGCAGCTGTCGTCCATGGTTCCGTAGCGGCCCCGGCCGAAGCGGTGCGCCAGCGAGTTGATCGTCACGGTGGCGTGAAACAGCACGATGGTCGAGACGACCCCCCAGATCAACATTTGTCCGCCGCGGGCGCCAAGCTGCGGCGCGACGTGATGCAGCAGCACACCCGAGGCGTGGAGGACTACGGCAAGTACAACCGGGATGGCGCGGTCGCAACGATCGAGCCAGCACAGCTCCGGATATTTCGCCAAGTCCGGCACCCGCGACAGGTCGGTGCGGAAGTTGCGCGGGGTCAGGAACCAGCCGACATGACTCCACAAGAAGCCGTGGACGTCCGGCGAATGCAGGTCGGCCGATGGTGCCTGGCAGCGGCCGGCAACCCGCGGTGCATGTCGACGCTGCGCAGCACGCAGTTTGCGGTGCGTACCGGCAAGCGGGCAACACCGGTAGGCGCGCGCGACCGGGTTTGCGATGATGGAAGGCATGACCGAGCGCAAATCCCTGATGACCACACCGGTTCGCATGGCCCGGCGGTTGTTGCCGTTCCCGCGACGTGTGCGCGGTGTGCCGGATGCGCTGCCGGCGTTCGCCGTCCCGGCGGAGGCGATCACCTGCCTGCCCGATCCGGGCGCATTCCGGCGGACCTTGCTGGAGCTGATCGCGCAGGCCACCCGACGCATCGTGATCGTGACCTTGTACCTGCAGGACGATGACGCCGGCCGCGAAGTACTGGAGGCCCTGTATACGGCCCGGGCGCGGCGGCCCGAGCTGGAGATTTCGGTATTCGTTGACTGGCATCGCGCCCGCCGCGGTCTGATTGGCAGCCGGAAAAGCGACGGCAATGCCGGCATGTACCGCGCCTATGCCCAGCGTTTCGGCGACGCCGTGGCGATCCATGGCGTGCCGGTGCAGAACCGCGAGTTGTTCGGCGTGCTGCACCTGAAAGGCTTCGTGATCGACGACACGCTCCTGTACAGCGGCGCCAGCATCAACGATGTCTACCTGGCGCGTCACGGACGCTACCGACTCGACCGCTATCACTTGCTGCGGCATGCGGGACTGGCCGGGTCGATGGTCGAATTCATGCGGCGCCACATCGCCGGCAATCCCGCGGTGCGGCGACTGAATCTGGCGAACGCCCCAACCACGCGTGGCCTGCAACCGGATATCCGCCAGTTCCGCCAGCAGTTGCAGCAGGCGGCCTACAGCGTGCCGCCCGGGACGGCGGGGCCGCACGAGGTGGCGGTGACGCCGCTGCTCGGCTTCGGCCGTACCGGCAACACGCTGGACGCGGTGCTGCTGGCGCTGCTGCGCGGCACCCGCGAGCGGGTGATCCTGCTGACGCCCTATTTCAACCTGCCACGACCGGTGCGGTTGGTGCTGGGACAGTTGCTGCGGCGGGGTTGCCGCATCGACATCATGGTCGGCGACAAGACGGCCAGCGATTTCTTCATCCCGCCCGGCCAGCCGTTCACCACGATCGGGCTGCTGCCCTATCTGTACGAGAACAACCTGCGCCGCTTCGCGCGCGTGCACCGGCGACAGATCGATGCCGGCCAGCTCAACCTCTACCTGTGGCGCGACGGTGACAACAGCTACCACCTGAAAGGCCTGTTCGTCGATGACGATGTCGCGGTGCTCACCGGCCATAACCTGAACCCGCGGGCGTGGTCGCTGGATCTGGAGAACGCGTTGTTGCTGCGCGATCCCGCGCGGCTGTTGCATGGCCAGCACCAGGCCGAATGGGCTGCGCTGCGGCAACACGCCACCCGGCTGTCGGACTACCGTGCACTGGAAAGCCCGCGCCAGTACCCGGAGGCGGTGCGCAAGCAATTGAAACGACTCAACCGCACGCGGCTGGATCGTCTGCTCAATCGCCTGCTGTGAGGTGACGGGTCTTCATCGCGGTCCGGCCGCGGTGAGCCGTGCCAGCCGAAGTGCCAGCCAGCGTTTCACATCCGGCCACTCGCTGGCCACGATCGAATAGCAGACGGTGTCGCGGATGGTGTCGTCGGGGCGCCGCTTGTGCGCGCGCAGCACGCCGTCGCGATGCGCACCGAGGCGCTCGATCGCGCGCTGCGAATCGAGGTTGCGATGATCGGTATGGAACCCCACGGCGACGCAGCCAAGCGATTCGAAGGCGTGCCGCAGCAACAGCTGCTTGCAGGCCACGTTGAGATGGCTTTTCTGCCATCGCCTGGCGTACCAGGTGTAGCCGATGGCGATGCGTGGCAGCTCGGGCGCGAAATCGTAGAAACGCGTGGTGCCCACGATCTCGCCGCTGCCCGCCTCGCGCACGGCGAACGGCAGCATCAAGCCTTGGGCGTGGCCTTGCAGCGCCTTTTCGATGTAGCCGGAGGCCTGGCCCGGCGCCGGTACGCCGGTGAACCACAAATCCCACAGTTCCCCGTCCGCCGCCGCCCTCTCGAGCGCCGCTGCATGATCGGGTTGCAGGGGCTCCAGCAGCACATGCTGGTCCTGCAGCCGGATCGGGGTGAGCGGGGCCATCGCTGGTGTCTGCTCACGCATCGAGATCGGGGATCAGCTTGCTCTCGAGCCGGGAAATGTGGTCCTTGAGCAGGAGCTTGCGCTTCTTGAGCCGGGTCAGTTGCAGCTCGTCGCGCCCGATCGCATGGGCGAGCTGATCGATCGCCGCGTCGAGATCGCGATGCTCCAGCCGCAACTCGGCGAGCATGTGGACGATTTCGGCGTGATCCTGAACCTGCATGGCGATGGCGGCGTAGGGATGATCGCCAAGTTTAGCGCGGTTTTTCGGTCCGGTATCGGCGGCAGTGCCACCGGAATATGTAAAGATCCCGGGCCGCCATACGGCGACCGGGGATCGAAGTTGAAGTCTCCGACGGCATCCTGCCGTCGGCCATGGCTTGCGTGATCAGCTCAGTTCAATCACTTCACCGCTACCGTGGGCGGCACGATCGGCGGTGCATAGATGAACTTGCGCCAGGCGATCAGCAGGTTGGTGGCGTTCACTGACCCCAGCCCCGAGGCAAAGCTCCAGCCGGGCTGCGCGCTGAATGCCTTGCTGGTCGCGTTGTACGAGGTTGGCGACGAGTCCGAGCTGGTCAGGCCCAGTTGTACCTGCCCGTTCGCGACGGTGCCGTAGAAGTAACAGTTCGGCGTGCTGAAGGAGAAGGACGGCGTGCTCTCCTGATAGCACTGGGTCGAGATGTTGCCACTGGTGACGTTGTGGAACACGCAGTTGGAGGTCCCGGTGGCGCCATTGTTCGCGCTGCAGGTGGCCAGGCTGGCTGGCGCGGGGCCCGAAGCACCACCGTATTCCTGGGCAGCGAGTGCGTACAGGGTGGGCGCGGCGTTGCCCTGGTTCGGCGTCAGGCCGTTCCTGGTCAGACCCTGGTCAATCAGCGCCTGGATGCCGGCGAACATCGGAGAGGACAGCGAGGTGCCTCCTTCCAACACCGTGGGACCCGAGAAATCGGGCGTGCACGCGTAGTAGCTCGTGCACAGGATGACCCAGGTGTGGCCGCCGTACGATCCGGCGAACAGCGACACGTCGGGCAGGTCGCGTGACCCGTCCGGCGCGGCACCGTTGACCTGGCGTTGCCAGGCCGGCTTGGCATCGACCGACGACGGGCCGCCACTGCCAGCTTCCGAGGTGGCGTAGTAGCCATTCGGGTCGTACTTGAGGTATTCCTGACAGAACGCCATCGGGGTGCTGAAACCCATGGCCTGGGCAGCGAGGCCGTTGGCGCAGGACTGGTTCCAGGGAATTTCCGGCACATAGGAGAGGGCCGAACCGCCGACCACGCTGGGGGTGGGTGCGAAGTACTGGCTGGTGGTGCCTTCCAGGACATCCGCGAAATCGTTGCCGCCCACTCCGGTGACATGGGGTGAGGTGGCGAACGAATTGGCATCCACCGCCGTGTTGCCGTAGTAGCCGTTGATGATGCGGCCGTTGAAGCTCGGGTTGGAGCCGGAGTCGCCAGTGGAAACGAAGACGGAAATGCCCTCGGCATCCGCCTGCGCCCACATCAGGTCGATCGCGGTCTTGCTGGCGCTGTCGGTGAAGTACTCCCCGTAGCCATAGCTGGCGCTGATGATGTTCGGGCGGCTGGCAGGGTCCGCGGCGTTGATCAGGTTGTCCGCGGCCAGGTACACACCGCCGAAGAAGTTGTCCGTTGTCGCCGGGTAGGAAGGATACCCATTCACCACGGAATAACCGGAGCAGGTGGCCACCCAGATATTCGCACCGGGGGCGATGGCCGTGGACCACTCGGCGTCGAGCACGGTTTCGATGGATTCGCCGAAGAAGTTGACAGACGGATCGTTGCAGTTGTTCGGGCCGGTGGGTGCCGGCGGATTGAACTGCTGGATCGAGCCGCCGTACTGGCCAAGGTTGAAGGTGCTGACGAAGTTGTCCCAGTCGGACGTCTGCATGTCGCCGTCCTCCACCACGGCGATATTGATTCCCTGGCCGGTCACGCCGTTGCCGCGCAGCGTCTTGATGCCATAGATTGTCGCCATGTCATTCGGCGCGAGGCCACGTGTGGTCGGGCCGAAATTGATCGCCTGGCTGATGCCCTTGGGAACGGTCGGATGCTGGGTCTTGGAGACGAAGCCCTTCTTCGACGGGTTCCACTTCGCAACTTCACTCTTCTCGATCAGCCGGGTCGGACGGAAGTCGCTCAATCCCATCACGCCAACCACCGCAGTCTTGAGTGCCGAAGGAATCGCGATGTCGGTGGCGTTGGCCACATGCTTGCCGCTTTTCAGCGTGTAGATGTTCTCCTGAGTGTGGAAGGCGCTGTTGACCTGGGCCACCGTTCCGGTGAAGTCGATCTGCGTCTTGTTGGGGTAGACGTTGTTGACGGTGAAGCCCTGCGAGGTGAGCCATGAGGTCACCGCGGCGATATCGCTGTCGGAAGCCCCGTATGCCGCACCGAATTCCTGCGGACTGAGCCAATGGTGGAACTGGGCCGACTTCGGGTTGTGCAAATTCGTGATGAACTGTTCCATTTGCGCCCGGCGCAGCGGGCCGGGGCTGAGGATCAGCTGCAGGTGGTTCATTCGGGTCGTGCCGGCCAGCGGCGTAGTTGCACTCGCGTGGCCGACGAAGCCGAAGTGGCTCTTCGGGATCGTGAACAACTGGTTGTTGTTGACAGGCTGGGTAACCTGCGTGACTGCCGTGTTCGTGCCAATGGAAGCGGGTTGCGCCAACAGCGCTGCCGGTGCGGCGGCGAGTGCGGCCGCGATGGATACGCTGAGGATGAGATGCCTCTGTTTCATGACGAAGCTCCTGTGTAAGTCGATCAAAAAGTTGACGGCAAATCAGCCGGATCCACTTTGCGAACAGCACTCACTACATTCCGGTCCTATTGCTCGTATTTCACGATTTCCCGATGAGTCGCGCCGACTTTGTCGCCTCGCCATGACTCCATGCCGGAGCCACACGACGAACCCGTGTGTCGGAACGCAAAGCCATGTCCCCTGGATGTTCCCCGACCGCTCCGGGGCAGGCCAAAAGCTTCAGAGCGGCCTCACGAGTCTGGAACGATGTAACGGCATCTGCAATGATTTTCTTGGCCGGGCGAGTGATCACGGCAAGCAAATAAATTATATTAAATCAATATGTTGTAATCATTTGCGAAATCCGGAGTCGGCATCGCGAAAGTTTCGCAAAATATTGCGGCTATCGGGCTCCGCGGATTTCACGAACCCGAACATGAAAAACCCCTGGCGATGCCGAGCATCGCCAGGGGCAGTCAAGCTTGTCGCTTGTCGCGGGTATTACTTCGTCGCGAGAGGTGCCGGTGCAGCCGGTGCATGGACGAACGCACGCCATGCAATCAGGAGGTTCTTGGCATCCACCGAACCCAGACCCGTGGTGAAGTTCCAGCCCGGCCGCGAGCCATACGCCTTGTTGGCAGGGTTGTAGGTGGTGGGGTTGGCATCCGTGGTGGTCAGGCCAAGGTTTAACGTCGCGCCGCCACCCAAATCTTCGCTCTGGTAGTAATAGCAATTCGGCGTGCTGAAGTAAGGCTCAACGTCGTAGCAGTTGCTCGAGATCGCGCCACGGGTGACGTTGTGAAACACGCAGTTTTGTGTACCCTTGGTGCCGTTGTCGGAATTGCAGGTAGCCAGGCTGGCCGGCGCCGGGCCGAGCGCGCCACCGTATTCCTGGGCCGCCAGCGCGTACAACGTGGGTGCGGCATTGCCCTGGTTGAGCGGCAACCCGCGTGCAGCCAGCCCCTGGTTGATCAGCGCCTGGATGCCGGCGAACATCGGCGCGGATAGCGAGGTGCCGCCACTGACCGAAATGGAACCGGTGAAGCCGGGGTTGCACGGGTAGTCGGCGGTGCAGGTGATCACCCAGGTGTAACCGCCGTAGGAACCGGCAAACAGCGAGACGTCGGGCAGATCGCGCGACTGGTCGCGTTCCGCATTGAACACCTGGCGCTGCCAGGCCGGCTTGCGCACGACCGATGAAGGGCCGCCGCTGCCGGCTTCTGAGGTGATGCCGGGCCCGTCGATGTCGCCGTTCCAGTACGCGTTGCAGAAAGCAACCACGCTGCCGTAACCCGCGGCCTTGGCCGCCACGCCGTTGCCGCACGACTCGTTCCACGGAATCTCCGGCACGTAGCCCAGCGCTGTGCCGCCCACCACGCTCGGCGTGGGCGCGAAGTACTGGCTGGTGGTGCCATCGAGCACATCGGCGGTGTCGGTGCCGCCCACGCCAGTCACATTGGCCGAGGTGGCGAACGAATTCGCGTCGACCGCGGTGTTGCCGTAGTAGCCTTGGATGATGCTGCCATTGAAGCTGGGGTTGGAGCCCGAGTCGCCAGTGGAGACGAACACCGAGATGCCTTCGGCATCGGCCTGCGCCCACATCAGGTCGATCGCGGCCTTGCTGGCGGGGTCGGTGAACTGCTCGCCGAAGCCGTAGCTGGCGCTGATGATGTTCGGGCGGTCGCTCTCGCCGGCATTGATCAGATTGGTCGCCGCCGCGAACACGCCGCCGAAGAAGTTGCTGTTGTCGCCCCAGGCGCAATTGGCGATCACGATATTGGCGCCCGGTGCCATGGCGGTCGACCATTCGGCATCAAGCAGGGTCTCGCCGTCTTCATCGGGCAGGCCCGTGCGCCGATTTATGGGAAAGCCGGGATCAGTGCACGCAGAAGGGCCTGCTGGCTGGATTTGAGACAGGGTCCCGCCATACTGGGCGAGATTGAACTGGTTGACGAAATTCACCCAGCTTTCTTCGTGGATGTTGCCGGAATCGACCACGGCGATCGTGACGCCGGTGCCGACGACGCCATTGGCGCGCAACGGCATCACGTTGTACATGCGCTGCAGGTCGTTCGGCACCAGGCCGCGTGCGCCGTTGGTGAAGCTGATCGCCTGGCGGGTCTTCGCGCCGGCGCCAGCCTTGCTGACCGGCTTCAGGTTGAAGCCGTTCTTGGCGGTGGCGTCGTACTTCATGATGTGGGGCTGCTTGTTCAACGCTTCGGGGTGGAAGTCGTTCAGACCCGCAACACCAGCCACGACGGCATTGAGCGCCCGTGGAATGCTGATGTTTCCGGCATTCATCCGATGCACGCTGCCGTCCCTGAGCTTGTAGTGCGCTTCCTGCGTGTGGAACGCCTGGCGGACCTGGCCGGCGTTGCCGCTGAAGTCGATCTGCATCTTGTTCGGGTAGACGCTGTTGACGGTGAAGCCCTGCGAAACCAGCCAGGACTTGACCGCGGCGATGTCGGCGTCGCTGACGCCGAAGGCATCGCCGAACTGCTGCGGCGTCAGCCACTGCTGGAACTTGGTGGACTTCGGGTTGTGCTGCTCGGTCATCAGCTGCGTGAGCGCTGCCTCACGCAATGCGCTGCGCTTGAGGACCAGCTGCAAGTGATTCAGCGGGGTGGCATCAGCGAGGTTGCTGATCGGTGTTTTGTTCCTGGCGAACTTGAGGTGGCTGTTCGGCATGGCCGACAGCACATGGCTGCTGATGGTCTGGGTGATTCGCGGGGCCTCGGCGGTGTGGATGCCTGCCAGCGCAAGATTGCCCGAAGCCACCTGCTGCGCCAGCGCGGTGGTGCTGGCCAGTGCCACCGCGATGGATGCGCTGAGGATGAAGGAGCCTTTGTTCATGAGTAATGCTTCCCTGGATTGGAGTTGGTCAAAACGGATGGCTTGTGCAACGTGCTTGCTCCGCATGCGATATAGGGCATGCAGAAGCTACGTTCCCGAGGTTGTTGGGCGCTACTCAGTTTTCCCTGGTTGCGGCGATGCATCAGCGGATGTCTGGAGCATGCCCGCTGCCCAGAAGACTTCAGGCGAAACGGTTTTCGACACTTGTCGAACCACGCGTTGAAACAGCGAAGGCCACACGGCGTTGCGCCGTGCCTGGATGCAATGATTTGGATCCCCCAGACTTCATCTTGATGGCATGCCCCCGCATGGCACTCCCCGGCGCGCCAACGACGGGGAGTGACTGCCCGATTGTGCACCCGGCATGCGCTGATCGCAAGAAATTACACTGGCGCAAGTTATCTTGCGCCCATGAGATTCCGATCTGGCGGCGACTCATGGTGCGGGTCGACGTCTGCCCGGTTCTTGCCAGATGCGGGCCACCAGACAAGCAGGACGCCAGCCAAGCCACAGCACCGCCATGTATTGTTATAGTCGGGAGTGGACGGGCGGCGCTGTCGAGACATCGGGGCAATAACCGCTCATGCACATCCATCCGGCAGGCAAGCCTTGCAGCTTGCCGCGTACACAGGAGACGCGTTCGCCGGTGCACCAGCGGAAGGTCGCAACCGTTCCCCGGGTTCGCAAACTCCACGGCCGGATCGGGCGCACAGCCGCGAGACGGCGGCAGGGCAGCTGGTGTTGTGCGCCATGGCCGATCTGGACATGCTGTCTGCAACCGTCATTGAAGATCCTGTTTTCATTCCATCTTGTCGAGTAGCCCACGTGTCCTACTTTGCCTCTGTTGAAATGGCCCCCGGCGATCCGATCCTGGGCCTGACCGAAACCTATCTGGCGGATGTCCGGCCGAACAAGATCAATCTCGGCGTGGGCATCTATGTCGACGAGCAGGGGCATATCCCGCTGCTGCGCAGCGTGCATGAAGTGGAACAGGCGATGGCCGCCTCGGCGCAGCCGCGTGGCTATCTGCCGATCGACGGCCTGCCGGCGTATGTCCAGCTCACCCGGCAGTTGTTGTTCGGTGCCGATTCCCCGCTGCTGGAGGCTGGCCGGGTGGCCACGGCGCAGACCATCGGCGGCAGCGCCGCGCTGCGGGTGGCCGCGGACCTGCTCAGGCAGGTGGCCGGCCACGGCGCCAGGATCGCGATCAGCAACCCCAGCTGGGGCAACCATCATGTGGTGTTCCGCACCGCCGGCTTCGCGTTGCTGGAATACCGCTACTACGACCCGGCCAGCCACGGTCTGGATTTCGCCGGCATGCTGGAAGATCTCGGTCGGCTGGAGCCGGGCACCGTGGTGTTGCTGCATGCCTGCTGCCACAACCCCACCGGGGTCGATCTCACGGCCGCGCAATGGCAGCAGACGATCGACCTGTTGAAGGAACGCCACCTGCTCCCCTTCATCGACATGGCCTATCAGGGTTTCGATCAGGGCATCGCCGCCGATGCCACGGCGGTCCGCCTGCTGGCGGCGTCGGGGATCGAGGCGTTCGTGGTGGCCAATTCATATTCCAAGTCGTTCTCGCTGTATGGCGAGCGTGTCGGCGCGCTGTCGATGGTCGGTGCCGATCGCGACGAGGCGGCGCGGCTGCTGTCCAAGATCAAGCAGACCATTCGCGCCAACTACTCCAGCCCGGCCGCGCACGGCGCCAGCCTGGTCGCCGGCGTGCTTGGCAGCAGCGAGTTGCGCGGCCGCTGGGAGCAGGAGCTGGGCGGGATGCGCTCGCGCATCCACGCCATGCGTGCCGGCTTGGTCGAGCGCCTCAAGGTGCATGGCGCACCGGACTTCGGCTTCATCCAGGGCCAGGCCGGCATGTTCTCCTATTCGGGCCTGAGCAAGGCACAGGTGCTGCGCCTGCGCGAGGAGCACGCCATCTACGCGCTGGACAGCGGTCGCATCTGCGTGGCCGCGCTGAACCGCGCGAACCTCGACACCGTGGCCGCCGCCGTGGCGGCCGTGGCCCGCTGAACCTCCACGCGCGCCATTCCGGCGCAGGCCGGAGTCCGTCGCCTTCGCGGTCACGAGGCACTGGACTCCGGCCTGCGCCGGAATGGCGCTGGCAATGAACCTGCCTCAGGGCAACCAAGATCCGGATATCGAATGTTCTTTCGCAATCTCACGCTGTTCCGTTTTTCCCCCGCCGTCGCCACCGATCTGGATCGCCTCGATGACGCGCTGGCCGAGCATCGCCTGCGCCCCTGCGGGCCGCTGGAAATGTTCACCAAGGGCTTCGTGCCGCCGGTCGGGCGCGGCGAAGGCGAACCGCTCACGCATGCAGTCAAGCGATGCACCCTGTTCACCGTGGGCGGCGAGGACAAGCTCCTGCCCGCCGCGGTGATCAACGACGAATTGCAGCGCAAGGTGCAGAAGATCGCCGAGGAGGAAGGCCGCAAGGTGGGTGGCCGCGAGCGCAAGCGGATCAAGGAGGATCTGCTGACCGAACTGCTGCCGCGTGCGTTCGTGCGGCAGTCGCGGATGTACGCCTACGTGGACAGGAAGCATGGCTGGCTGGTGCTCGATACGTCCAGCCGCAAGTCCGCCGAGAACGCGCTGACCCAGGTGCGCGAGGCGCTGGGCAGTTTCCCCGCGGTGCCGCTGGCGCCGGAGGAAGGCCCGCGCGTACTGATGACCGACTGGCTGGCCAACGGCAACCTGCCGGCGGGGCTGGCCCTGGGCGACGAGTGCGAACTGCGCGACCCGGCCACCGCCAGCGGCGCGATCGCCCGCTGTCGCCGGCAGGATCTGGATGCGGAGGAGGTCAAGGAGCATCTGCGCAACGGCAAGCAGGTGTTCCTGCTCGGACTCACCTTCGACGACCGCATCAGCTTCGTGCTGGGCGAGGATCTGGTGATCCGCAAGCTGAAATTTCTCGACGTGGTGATGGACGAACTGGGCGACAGCCAGCAGGACGCCCATGCCGAGATGGACGCGAGTTTTGCCCTGCTGACGCTGGAACTGCAGCGGTTGCTGGGAAAGTTGGAGGAATGGTTCGGCCTTCCGCGTCCCACGGAGGGCTGAGACCCCCATTTGGCGGGGCTTGACGCCTGGCACGACGCAAGGCCCTTGCGTCCGGGGGGCGGCTTCCCGGCATACTGTTCGTCCGGGTGCGTTGATTGCCGCATGCGATGCCCGGATGGACGGCAGGATCATGACGCAGCATCTCGAAGGCGACTGGCTGGAATTGGCGACCGCGGGCGGCAACACCATCCTGGTGTTGAAGGCCGCCCATCCGCGCGCGCGCCGCCTGCGTCTCACGGTCACCCCGAAGGGCGCCCGCGTGTCGTATCCCCGCGGCACGCATCCGGCCCAGGTCAGCGCCTTCCTGCGCAGCCATGCCGAATGGCTGGAGCACAAGCTCGACGAGCTGAACCTGATCGTGAAGCCGCTGCCGCCGTTGCGGCTCGGTCACCCGTGCCGCTTTCCGCTGCGCGGCGAACTGGTGGAACTGGACTGGGCCGAAGGGATCTACCCGAAGGTCGACCCGCACGCGCAGGGACTGACCCTGGTGATTCCGCGTCCGCACAGCCGCGCGTTGCCGATCGCCCGGGGCCTGCTGGCTTCGCATCTGGAGGCGCTGATCCGGCGCGATGTATCACGCTGGCTGGCGGCTTACGTGCCGCAGCTGGGGCTGGCGCCCACCTCGTTGCGGATTCGCCCGATGAAGAGCCTGTGGGGCAGCCTCGATACGCGCGATCGCATCAATCTCGACCTGGCGCTGGCGCTGGCACCGCCGGCGGCGCTGCGCTATGTGCTGGCGCACGAACTTTGCCACCTCAAGGTGCGCAACCATTCACCGCGTTTCTGGGTGCAGGTGGAAAACCTGTTTCCCGACTGGCGCGAACAGCGCGACTGGCTGCGCCAGCACGGCGCCATCCTCAAGGCCGAACTCGACCGGCTGATCGCCGACGTGGCCGATTGAGGGACGTGGCCGATTGAGGCAGGGATAGTTACGCGGGTCGGTGCTCAGGCCTTGCGCGGCTGGCGCACGTAGCGCGTGCCCAGCAGGATGTCCCACAGCGGCGTGGTCACGCCGAAATTGGTGTCCGGATGATAGTGGTGCACGTGGTGGGCACCGGCCCAGCGGCGCAGCAGCGGATGCGTGAAGCGCACGTGGTGGATGATGAAATGGACCAGGCCGTAGACGATGTAGCCGAGCGTGATCGAGCCGGCCAACAGCAGGGCGAAGCCGCTCGGCATGGCCAGCAGCAGCAGGCCGGTCAGGGCGAGCAGCACCACGGCGGGCAGGAAGAACGGCAGCGAATCGTAGCCGAGCGGGCGCTCGTGGTGCATGCGGTGACCCTGCTCGAACAGCGGGATGCGGGTGTGGAACATCCAGCGATGGAAGAAGTACTCGATGAAGCTGAAGATGAACAGGCCGAGCAGACAGGCCATCAAGGCCATCCACGGGCCACCGACGCCATGGCGCCAGCCTTCGACCAGCAGCAACGCTCCCAGCGCCGTGTCCAGCGCGAGCTCGGCCCAGTAGTTGGTGGGGGTGGTGGACATCCGCGCAATCGCGTCCACCCCTGAACGCAGGAGGCTTCGCTTCATCTGAGCACTTTCTTGCAAGGTGCCTTGCCAGGTTCCAGGGTCATGCGTCCATTCTCCCATGTTGTCGGCAACAATTCACAATACTGGCACAGGCTTTGGCTGAACCGTATCCGAGCGGTTCAACTTGGGGATGCTCCGATCAGTGCGATAGCGCGAATCCGGTGAGGATCTGCGCGGTTTCCGCGGGTTTTTCCAGCATCGGCATGTGATTGCAGCCGTTGAGGGTGCTGGTGCTGATCGCGCTGGCCGCGGTCAGGCCGTTGCGCAGGCTGTCCAGGGCCGACAGATCGACGATTTTGTCGTCATGGCACCACAGGCCGAGCACCGGCATGGTCAGCTGGCCAAGCCGGTGCTGCACGGCAAGGTATTGCGACGGTTGGCGCAGCGCATCGAAGGTGCGCTGGATGAAGGCATGGTCGCGCCGGTTGCGCCTGACCAGCACGTCGACAAAGCGACCGGGGATCTCCGGCGGCCTCTCGAATGCCAGTGCGATGGCGTGGTTGAAACCTGCGCGATCGTTGAACAGGAAGGGGTCCTTGCCGGCCAGCGCCTGCTCATCGAATGCGTTCGACCTGGCTTTCAGGCCAAACGCGTCGACCAGCGCCAGCTCCGCCACATGCTCCGGATGGCCCGCCGCATAGACTCCGGCAATCGCCCCGCCCATCGAGTGACCGACCAGCACGAAGCGCTGCAGCCGCAGCGCCTGCACGAACGCGTCCAGCCGCGAGGCCTGCGCGTCGATGTCGTAGCCGGCGTCCGCGTTGCGCGAGGACTCGCCCCAGCCGGGCAGGTCGGGAATGATCAGGTGGAAATGCGGCGTGAGCAGCTTGGCCACCGGCAGCCAGACCTCCTTGCTGCTGGCGAAGCCGTGCAGCAGCACGATGGTCGGGCCATCGCCGCCCTCGTAGTAGACCCAGCGCGAGTCGCCGACCTGCACGGCGTGCTTCTCCAGCTTCGCGGCCATCGCCTCGCGCATGAAGTTAGCCCGCATCAGCCACTGCGGCGCGAACAGGTAGCTGCCGCCCAGGACGATGACCAGCAGCGCGACCAGCCACGCGAGGAATTTCAGCCGGCGCAGCAGCATGCGTTTCCAGAGCGGGGTGGTGGGGTTTGTTGATGGAGGCATGATGATTTCTTGAAGGAGTCGTCACGGATACCGCTCCTCCCCTGCAACGCAGGGGGGAGACTTGGCTATTTCGTATTCTTCGCCTTGGCGATGATGCCTTCGACCACCTGCTGGGTCAGCGGGTGATAGCCGGCCTTCGCCTTCGCATAGACCTGCTCGGCGTAGGCCAGGCCTTCCGGCGTTTTCACGAAGGCCGTGTACAGCGGCGTGGTCAGGTAGAGCCGGCCGATCCGGGTCATGTGTTCGGCGGCGGCCGGCCACACGGTCTTGTCGCCGGCGGCGATGGCGTGGCTGTACCAGCGCATGCCGATCTCCGCGTTCGGCGTGCCGGTGAGGTGCCAGGCGGCGTCGAGCTGCTGCAGCTTGTCCAGCGGCGCGACGTCGGGCAGGCGGTCGAGGAAGTACATCCATTCCTGCGTGTTCCAGCCCTTGGCATCGAGCTTCGCGGCGGCGAGCGAGCCGGCGAGGAACTCGGTGCGCTCCTGGTCGATCGCATTGAAGCGCGGCGAATCGGGCAGCGGCGCATCCTTCGGAATGCCTTCGCCGTAGACCCAGGCCTTCACCTCGTCCCAGCTCATCCTGCCGGGATATTTCTCGATCAGATTCGGTTTCAGGAAGGCGAGCATCTGCTCGGTGGTGATGCTGCGGAATGCGAAGTGGTCGAAGTAGCTCTTCAGGTACGCATCGAAGTGCTCGCGGCCGTAGCGCTGCTCGAGCGTGCGCAGGAACCACGAACCCTTGTCGTAGGCCACGTCGGACAGCGAGTCGTCGGCGCCGACGCCGCGCGGGTCGGGTGCCAGCTTCTGCGAGTTGGCCGGCATCTTGCCGATCTCCTTCTGCAGCGCGCGCGCCGACAGCAGCGCCTCCTCGTCGGCCAGCGACTTGCCGTACAGCGCCTCGGTGATGCGGCCCTGCACGTAGGTGGTGATGCCCTCGTTGAGCCAGATGTCGCGCCACGACGCGGCGGTGATCAGGTTGCCCGACCACGAATGCGCCAGCTCGTGCGAGATCACGCTGACCAGGCTCTTGTCGCCGACGATGATGGTCGGCGTGGCGAACGTCATGTTGGGGTTTTCCATGCCGCCGAACGGGAACGACGGCGGCAGCACCAGGATGTCGTAGCGGCCCCAGCGGTACGGTCCGTACAACTGTTCCGCGGTGGCGATCATCTTCTCGGTGTCCTCGAACTCGTGCGCGGCCTTGCCGACCACCGATGGCTCCGCATAGACGGCCGAACGCGGGCCGGTTTCCTGCACCGCGATGTCGCCGGCGGCGATCGCCAGCAGGTAGGACGGGATCGGATGCGGCTGGGAAAAATCGAACAATCCGTCCAGCGGATGCTTCGCGTCGTTCAACGCGCTCATCACCACGCGGATGCTCTTCGGTGCCGTGACATGTGCGTCGTAGGTGAAGCGGATTGCCGGCGAATCCTGCAGCGGTACCCACGAGCGCGCGTGGATCGACTCGGACTGCGAGAACATGAAGGGCGCCTTCTTGTCCGCGGTCTGCGCCGGCGTCAGCCACTGCAGGCCGGACGCGTCGGGCGAGGTGGTGTAGACGATGCGCACCTGCGCCGGATGCTTCGGCGCGGCGATGGTCAGCTTGCTGCCGAGCTCCTTGTCGCGCGATGCCAGCGCGTATTGGAGCGCCGTGCTCTTGCCCGAGGCATCCAACGCACTGATCGAGGCGATCCTCAGGTCGCGGGTGTCCAGTACCAGCGACGGCACCGCCGGATTCTTCCAGTCCAGCTTGAGCGTGGCCACGCCGTCGAGCTGCCTGTGCGCGAAGTCGACTTTCAGGTCGAGGTCGAGATGCGTCACGACCACCTGATCGGGTTGCGCGTACGAGTTCGGATCGTTGGCATGGGCGGCGAGCGGCAGCAGCAGCGTGCCGAGGGCGAGGACAGGGAGCAGGCGCATGGAATGAGGAACTCTCGGGCCGGGAAACCCCGAGTATGCCATTGCCATGCGCCTGCCCGCCCGTGACGGAAGGCACGCCGTGCCCAGCGCGCGGTCGGGTGCCACGCGTGATCAGCATGCCATCGCCACGCCTTCAGCAGTAACGGTCCGCCAGCCTGTCGGTGGCCTGCACCAACTGGTCGACGATCGCCGGATCGGCCGCGCTGTGGCCGGCCAGCACGATGTGCAGGCTGGCCTCGGGCCATGCGCGGCCGAGATCCCAGGCGCTGCTGGCCGGGCAGATGATGTCGTAGCGGCCGTGCACGATGGTGGCCGGGATGTGCCGGATGCGTCCGACATCGCGCAGCAGCTGGTCGGGTTCGAGGAACAGCGCGTGGCGGAAATAATGCGCTTCCATCAGCGCCACGCTGACCGCGTGATGCGGGTCCTCGAAGATGCCGGCGGCGTCGGGGTCGTGGGCCAGGGTGGTGCTGCCGCCCTCCCACGCGCTCCAGGCGCGCGCGGCGGCCAGCCGCGTGGCTTCGTCGGTGCTGTTCAGGCGTTCCCAGTAGGCGTCCAGCATCGAGCCGCGTTCATCGGGCGGGATGAAGTCCACGAAGCGCGCCCAGCGTTCGGGGAAGATCTGTCCGGCGCCACCGTCGAGTTCGTTGAACCAGCGCAGCTCCTGTGGTCGCCCGAGGAAGATGCCGCGCAGCACGATGCCCAGGGCACGTTCCGGATGCGCCTGCGCGTACGCCAGTGCCAGGGTCGAGCCCCACGAACCGCCGAACACCACCCAGCGTTCGATGCCCAGGTGCTCGCGGATGGCCTCGATATCGGCGACCAGATGCGCCGTGGTGTTGTCGACCAGTTCGGCGAATGGCGTGGACTGCCCGCACCCGCGCTGATCGAACAGCACGATGCGGTAGCGCGCCGGATCGAAGAAGCAGCGGTGGTACGCGGACAGCCCGGCACCCGGGCCGCCATGCAGGAACACCACCGGCAGGCCGGCCGGATTGCCGCATTCCTCGACATGCAAGGCGTGCAGCGCATCGACCGGCAGGCGCTGGGTCCGGTATGGCTCGATCTCGGGATACAGCTCGCGCATGGTCCGGGCTCCTTGATGCAGGTCAGCTGGTCTCGAACTGTAGCGCGGCGGTGAGGTCGCCCGGCGCCGGGCCGCCGGCGGCGATCATCGAGGCGTCGCGCAATTTCAGGCCGGGCAGTTGCCTGAGGCCGAAGCGGCGCGTGATGAAGCGCAGGATCGAGCCGGTGTCGTAGATGGTGTGGTCGACGTGGTTCTTTTTCGCATGCGGCGACACGACGATCGCCGGGATACGCGTGCCGGGTCCCCAGCGATCGCCCTTGGGCGGTGCCACGTGATCCCACCAGCCGCCGTTTTCGTCGACGGTGATCACGACGAGCATGTGCGGCCATTGCGGGCTCTTCTGCAGGGCCTCGACCACCTGCGCCAGGTGTGCGTCGCCGGCTTCCACGCTGGCGTAGCCGGCGTGCATGTTGAGATCGCCCTGCGGCTTGTAGAACGTCACCGGCGGCAGCGTGCCGGCCTCGATGGCGGCGATGAAATGGTTGCTCGCCGCGCTGCCGCCGACGCCCGCATCGCGCAGGTGCCGCTGCCGCGCCGCCGTGCCCGGACCGAACTGGCGGCAATAGTTGAGCGGCTGATGATGCGGCTGGAAGTCCGGCACTTCCGGGAATTCCTTGTGGTTGCCCTCGCCACGCCCTTCCAGCGCCAGCTGCCAGGCGCCGGCATACCAGGCCCAGTCGACGTTCGCCTGCGACAGCAGGTCGCCGATGGTCAGGTGCGTTTGCGGCGGCAGGGTGTTCGGGCTCGCCGGGTCGGCCAGCCGCGGATCGTGCGGGTCCGTCGTGTAGCCGGGCGCATAGGCCGGTCCGATGGTATTGACCGCCCAGAAATCGGGAGTCAGCGCATCGCGTGAGGCCCACTTCGGCCGGCCCTGCATGGCGCTGGCCGGCGAATCGTCCGCGAACTTCGGCCGGATGCCGGTCGGGTCGTCTCCTTCCATCACCGCGATCTGGAATTTCGCGGGCCCCTGGTCCGCGTGCGGGTAGAACGGCGGCTGCGCTGCCGCCAGGTATTGATGGTTGAGGAATGAGCCGCCGAATGCGCCCATGAAGAAGTTGTCGCACAAGGTGTATTGCCTGGCGAGTCGCCACAGGCGCAACCGGTCCGGAGTATCCGCGTAGTGGCCCATCACCATCGCGCCGGTGTTGCCCCAGGCGACGAAGCCGTCGTTGCGGCCGCCGTTGATCTGCAGCTGGTTCTCGTAGAAGCGATGGATCAGGTCGCGCGTGACCACGCCGTGCGGCAACGGCGCGCCTTGCGGCGTGCGCAGCGCAAAGGGCTGGTTCGGCAGGCCGGTGATGGCGTGTTCGTCGATATGGAAGTGCTGGCCGTCGACGACCTGCGGATGCGGTACCAGGCCGCTCCAGATCGGCGGCAGCGTGGCCAACAGGCCGCCGTCGCGATCGCGCTGGCGGTATTCGGGCGAATCAAGTGCCTTCAGCGGCTGCGCCAGTCCCGGAAAGCCGGCAAACAGGTTGTTGAAGCTGCGGTTCTCGGCGTACAGCACTACCACCGTGTGGATGTGCTCGCGCAGGCTGGCATCGAGTGCGGCGTCATCCTGCGTCGCCGCGGATGCGCGGCGGGTGCCGTCTGCGCGGCACCCGCCCAGGGTGATCGCCGCGCCCGCCAGCGCCATTCCGCCGAGTACGCGGCGGCGCCCGGGGTTGTCCGGTATCCCGTCAGCGTTGTCGATCGTGGTGTCGCTGGGCTTGTCGGTCATCGGGTCGAGCTGCGTCAGGGGTGTCATGGGGCATCACGACCGCGGCGCGGCCTCGTCGTAGAAACGCGCCAGGTCCGCCTTGACCTGTTTCAGTGCGTCGATATCGAAGTAGATCATGTGGCCCGACGGATAGAAACCGAATTCGATGTTCTTGCGGATCGCCGGATCCAGGCCGAGGTGGCCGAGATCAAACTCGGTGGCGTAGAACGGCGTGGCCAGGTCGTAGTAGCCATTGGCGGAGAACACCTTGAGGTGCGGATTGCGGCGCATCGCGGCGGCCAGGTCGACGCCCACGTAAGGCGTGCTGGTGAAGCCCGGGTTGTCCTTGCGCTTCCAGTCCCAGTGCCGGCCGATCACCGGGTAGTTGTTGGGCAGGTAGGTCTGGTCGCTGGTGTATTCGAGTTCGTTCGCGGCGTACTGGTTGAATGCCGCGTTGTAGGCGCCGGT
>Ga0157370_10001177_pt1 | contig 32660 bp, 34 predicted proteins | sample C35metaG_FD_113463 | JGI IMG/M metagenome (GOLD analysis project Ga0157370, IMG submission 113463) | Corn rhizosphere microbial communities from Kellogg Biological Station, Michigan, USA - C3-5 metaG | ecosystem: Host-associated > Plants > Roots > Rhizosphere > Soil | place: USA: Michigan... | reverse complement strand
GTCCTCAACACTTAATTCTTTCGTATTCGTCATATTCTATAAGTACTTAACTGGATTTGTATTTTCTTCCGATAAAATGATCGCAAAATTAAGAATTTTTTTTCGAAGATAATCAACAATATAATTTTTTGTATAGCGTTCGCTCTCAAAATGACCAATATCGGCTAAAAGTAACTTGTTTTCGGGCTCATAAAATTGATGGTATTTTAAATCGGCGGTCAAAAAAGCATCTGCTCCAGCTTGAATCGCATTTTTTATGGCAAAACTTCCAGAACCTCCAAGCACGGCAACTTTTTTAATTTTTTTTCCCAAAAAAGCAGAATGGCGAATTCCGTCGGCAATCATTTTTTCTTTTACTAAAAGAAGAAAATCTTTTTCATCCATTTCGTTTTCAAATTCACCAACCATTCCTAAACCTATATTTTGATGTGAATTTTGCAGATCATAAATTTCATAAGCGACTTCTTCATAAATATGATTGGCAAAAAGTGCTTTTAAAATTCTAGATTGAAGGTGTTTTTCAAAAACGACTTCGATTTTAATTTCTTCTCCCGTATGCAGTTTTCCTTTTTCTCCAATTACAGGATTGCTTTCCTCATTTCCTTTAAAAGTAAAAAAACCTTGAGTATTAAAACTGCAATTATCATAATTTCCAATATTGCCCGCTCCAGCTTCAAATAATGCATTTCGAACTTTGTCAGCATTATCTGGAACAGTAAAAGTGACTAATTTTTGAATGAAATCGTTTTTTGGAACTAATATTTTTGTGTTTGCTAATCCTAATGCGTCGCAGAAAATTTTATTCACACCCTGAGAATGATTGTCTAGTGCCGTGTGAACTGCATAAATGGCAATATCATTTTTTATAGCTTTTAATATTGCGCGCTCAACATAATTTTTCCCAGTAATTTTTTTAATTCCAGAAAATAAAATCGGATGAAAACAAACTACAAGATTACAATTTTTAGTAACAGCTTCTTCAATGACATTTTCTAAAGCGTCGTGACACACTAAAACCCCCGTGCATTCAGTTTCTGAATTTCCGACTAAAAGTCCAACGTTGTCAAAATCTTCTGCATAGGCGAGAGGCGCCATTTCTTCTAGAACTGATATTATATTTGATATTTTCATTTGTGTTTTATTTTCGTTTCAAGTTTCAGGTTGTTATTCAAAACTTGAATCCTAAAACTTAAAACAAATTAACAAAAAATATTATACTTTCGTAAAATGAACTTACTTCAAAAAATGCTTTTCTCATTTTACTGTTTTATTTATATTTTTGTGTTTTTTCTTACATTTTTGAACAAGGAGAATTTGAATTAATTAAATGTAATTATAATAGTAGTGGAATTTTGACATAAAATAAAATGGCAAAAAGCAGAAGAATAAACGTTCAAGGAATAGATGTAGTCGTATTTGAAGATGATAAAGAGGATTTTATGTCTTTAACAGATATTGCTAGACATAGAGATAGTGAACGAAGTGATTATATATTGCAAAACTGGATGAGGAATCGCAGTACAATTGAATTTATTGGCTTATGGGAAAAATTTAATAATCCGGATTTTAATTCCATCGAATTCGATGGAATTAAAAATATGGCAGGTTCAAATAGTTTTTCTTTAACACCTAAAAGATGGATTGAAACAACAAATGCAATTGGAATAGTTTCGAAAACTGGAAGATATGGTGGTACATTTGCTCATAAAGATATTGCTTTTGAATTTGCAACTTGGTTAAGTGCAGAGTTTAAGTTTTACCTTATAAAGGAATTTCAACGTTTAAAAGAAGAGGAAAGCAAGGCAAAAAAGTTAGATTGGAATTTACAGAGGACCATTTCAAAAATTAATTACGCTATACATACAGATGCAATTAAGGAAAAGCTAATTCCATCACTGATAAATTTAAAGCATAAGAATTTTATTTATGCTGATGAAGCAGATTTGCTGAATGTTGCCTTATTTGGAAAAACAGCTAAAGAATGGCGTGATGAGAATCCAGATGAGAAAGGTAACATTCGAGATACTGCATCAATAGAGCAATTGGTAGTATTGTCGAATTTGGAAAGTATAAATGCTATGTTAATACAACAAGAAATGATACAAACAGAAAGGTTGTTAAAATTGAACGAAATTGCAATTTATCAAATGAAATCGCTAATTAATTCTAATGTTTTGAATAAATTAAAATAATGAACTTACTTCGAAAAATACTTTTCCCCTTCGCCATTTTATACGGATTCATTACTTCAATCCGTAATTTTCTTTTTGATAAAGGAATTCTAAAAGCAACTTTCTTTGATCTTCCTGTAATTGCAGTTGGAAATTTAAGTGTGGGCGGAACTGGTAAAACGCCGCAAATTGAGTATTTGATTCGTTTGTTATCAGATAAATATAAAGTTGCGACTTTAAGCCGTGGTTATAAAAGAAAGTCGGAAGGTTTTGTTTTGGCTGATGAAAATTCAAATGCTGAAATTTTGGGTGATGAACCTTTTCAGTTTTATCAAAAATTTCCAAATGTTCTGGTTGCGGTCGATGCTAATCGTACAAATGGAATTCAGCAATTACTTTCACAAAAGGAAAAACCAGAAATTATTCTGCTTGACGATGCTTATCAGCACAGAAAAGTAAAAGCAGGTTTTTATATCTTGCTGACTGCTTATGGAGATTTATATGCAGATGATTTTATGCTGCCAACAGGAAATCTTCGAGAAAGCAGGAGCGGATCAGAAAGAGCCAGCATTGTTGTGGTTACAAAATGTCCTAAAAATTTATCTGAAGAAGAACAAAATGCGATTAGGTTAAAACTAAAATTAAGCTCTTCACAGCAAGTCTTTTTTACTTTTATAGATTATGATGAAGAGATTTATAGTAAAAATGAAAGAATTGCAGTTAGTGAAGTCAAAGCTGAATCTAAATTGCTTTTGGCCGGAATTGCAAAACCAAAACCATTTTTTGACTTTTTAAAGAATGAAAATGATGAATGCCTAACTTTTCTAGACCATCATCATTTTTCTGATGCCGATTTAGAGTCGATTCAGTCTAAAGCAAATGGAAGAAAAATAATTACAACCGAGAAAGATTACGTTCGTTTAAAAGATTCTAAAATAGTTTCTCAATTGTATTATCTGCCCATAAAAAGTACTTTCATAAATCACCAGCAAAATTTTGATGCTGCCATTTTAGACTATGTGAAAGAAAACTTAGAATCTTAACACCTCACTATTTTAGCTAATCAAAAAACTTAGCAATAGTGGTATAAAATTCGTCTGGAACAAAAGGTTTAGTAATTACGTCATTCATCCCAAAAGAAAGAAGCATGTCACGATTTTCGTCAAGCGAAATTGCCGTCAATGCAATAATTGGAGTTGTTTTGTCAAATTCACGAATCAATTTGGTTGCCGTTGTGCCATTAATTCCAGGAAGATGTACATCCATTAAAACCATATCAAAACGTTTGATTTTTAGAAGTTCAACAGCCTCTTCACCATTATCTACAATTTCGCAGCTAATGTTTTTGTTTTCAAGCATTTTTCTGGTTATCATCTGATTGATTTTGTTGTCTTCAATCAATAAAATAGATTTGTGTTTCAATTGTTTATCGCTATAAGGTTTCGCTTCTTCAATTACTTCCAATGGTTCGTTGTTAATTTTAAAATTTAATTTGAAAGTAAAAGTAGAACCTTTACCCACTTCGCTTTTTAATTTTATTTCTCCTCCGAGTAATTCAATCAGTTTTTTTACGATTGTAAGACCAAGACCAGTTCCTCCGTACTTCCTGTTAACCTCGATAGATCCTTGAGAGAAACTTTCGAAAACACTTTGAAGTTTGTCTTCAGGAATTCCAATTCCAGTGTCAACAATTTCAAAGTAAACAGTTGCATTTTCTTCTTCTTGAGAATATAATTTTGCAATAACATTTACATGTCCATTTTGGGTAAATTTTAAAGCATTATTGATTAAGTTCAATATGATTTGAGATAATTTGGTAGGATCTCCCATTAAATTATCAGGAATCGATTTGTCTATTTCTAAATTGAAATAATTTTTGTTGGCAGTAGCTAACTCTTTTAATGAACTTTGAATGTTAAAAAGAAGCTCTTTTAGATTGAAACTGATATTTTCAATTTCAACTTTAGTCGAATCAATTTTATTTACCTCTAAAATTTCATTGATAAAAGTGGTTAAATAATTACCCGAAAATTTCAAAGATTCTAAATATTTCAACTGGTTTTTCTTGGGATTATCTTCTAGCAATAGATGTGTAATTCCGTTAATAGCGTTCAGTGGAGTTCTTAATTCGTGGCTTACTGTCGACAAAAATTCAGATCGTGCTTTCGAAGCTTTTTCAGCTTTGTTTTTAGCTAAAATCAATTCTTTGTTTTTTTCGCGAAGCAGTAAATTATTCTGATTTCTAATGATATTATTTTTGTATAAAGCCAAACTCAAAAGTGACAAAATCGAAATTAGTGCTATTGCCAAAATGCTGACTAACTTAGAATACCGATAGGTTTTCATCTGAATTTTTTCTTCGCTCTCTCTTTTTATGGTATTATTTAAAGATTGATTTTTTTTAAATTTTTCAAATTCATTTAAATCAACTTTCGCATTTTTTAATTTTAAGATATAATTTTCCAGCTGATAGTGCTCGTCTAAATACGAATAAGCCAAATCATAATTTTTCTTTTGCTTGTAGTATTGGCTTATTGCTAAAACAATTTTAGATTTTTTTTGAAAATCATTGATTTTAGCATTGTAGTCTAAAGCTTTGTCAAAATATATTATTGCAGAATCATTCCTTTGCAGCTGTGTTTCTATCAAACCAAGCTGATAATAAGAATCTACCTTGGTTTTAATAATTGAAGGATTATCCGGCTGTTTTGTGATTCTTTTAAAATTATTTGCTGCCGTAACAAAATCTTTGTTGGTCTTTAAAGCCAGTGCTCTTTGATAGTCTAAAGCATGCGCATGATCTGCAATATTAAGTTTTTTTAATAAATCTTCGGCTTTTGCGTAATAAACAGCTGCGGTTTTGTAATCGCCTTTTGCGCTATTAGCTGCTCCAATATAATTTAATGCTAAAACTTTTAGGCAGCTCGGTTTTAGGGTGTCGAATAAAGAAACAGTTTTGTGAAAATTCTTTAAAGCATCTTCAAATTTACCTTTATTGTAAAAGATTTTACCAAGCTTAAAAGTCTGATTGGCTAGATTTTCTTTTTTGCCATTTACTTCACAATAATTAATAGATTTTTGAGTGTAAATAACAGCCTGATTGTACTTTTTATTGTTAAGATTACTGTTAGCAAGCTTGTTGTAATAGGTAACGCTATCCGTATTCTTTTTGGCTTGAGAATACAAAAACGAATTAAGAAAACAAACAACAATAAAAAGACAGTATTTCATGTATGGCAATGCTTTTACAATGAACCTTATTTTTTTCTTATTAGTAAAATTAAATCTATCAATCTTGATGAATAGCCAATCTCGTTATCATACCAGCCTACTACTTTTACCATTTTATCGATAACCGAAGTCAACTGTGCATCAAATAAACAAGAATGTGTGTTGCCAATTACATCGACCGAGACAATAGGATCCTCGGTGTAATCTAATATTCCTTTTAAATTTGTTTTTGAGGCTTCTTTAAATGCTTTATTTATTTCTTCAATGCTTACGGCACGTTTTACATTGAAGGTTATATCTGTTAATGAACCGTCGGGGACTGGTACTCGAATACCGCATCCTCCCATTTTGTTGTGCAATTTAGGAAAAATTTTTGTTAATGCCTTAGCTGCGCCAGTAGTTGTTGGAACAATCGACTGACTAGCACCTCTTGCACGTCGTAAATCCTTATGGGGCTGGTCATGAAGACTTTGATCTGTAGTGTAAGAATGTATAGTTGTAATGTAAGCCTGCTCGATTCCGCATAATTCTTCAATAATTTTAATCATTGGAGCGGCATTATTCGTGGTACAGCTTGCATTAGAAACTATGTCTTCGTCTCCATCCAAAATAGATTCATTTACACCAAGAACTACAGTTTTTATAGTGTCTACTTCAGATGGCGCAGAAAGAATTACTTTTTTGGCACCTGCTTCTAAATGCGCATTTAATTCTTCGTGCGTTTTATATTTTCCTGTTGATTCAATTACAATATCAATTGAATGCGATTTCCAATCTAAATTTGAAATTTTCTTTTCGTGAAAAAAGAAAAAATGTCTGCCATCTACAATGATACTATTTTCATCATGACTTACATCAAAAGGCAGAACACCATGAATACTGTCATATTTAATTAAATGTGACATGGTTTTGTTATCTGCAATATCATTTATGGCAACGACTTCAATTTCAGGGTGATTTAAAAGAAGGCGAAATAAATTTCTGCCGATTCTTCCAAATCCATTAATGGCAATTCTTGTTTTCAATTTTTTGTTTATTCGTTTCATTGATTAATCGTTTAATCGGTTTTACAATTAAACGATTAAACAATTAAACTTTTTATAAAATATGTTTTTGTGCTTTGTAAGAAGAACGTACAAGTGGTCCGCTTTCTACATGCCTGAAACCTAACTCAAGACCGAATTTTTCATATCGTTCAAATTGCTCAGGTGTAATAAATTCTTTTACCGGAAGATGTTTTTTACTTGGTTGTAAATATTGTCCAATAGTTACCACATCAACATTTGCATTTCGTAAGTCATTCATTGTTTGAAAAACTTCTTCTTCAGTTTCTCCAAGACCAAGCATAATTCCAGATTTAGTTCTGTTAATGCCTTTTTCTTTTAAATAACGAAGCACTTCTAAACTTCTATCATATTTTGCCTGGATACGAACTTCACGGGTCAAACGTCTTACTGTTTCCATATTATGAGAAACTACCTCAGGATTTGCCTCAACGATACGATCGATATTTCTTTCAATTCCTTGAAAATCTGGGATTAAAGTTTCAAGAGTTGTGTTTGGATTCATTCTTCGAATGGCTCTAACGGTTTCCATCCAAATGATAGAACCTCCATCTTTTAAATCATCTCTATCCACACTTGTAATTACAGCGTGTTTGATATTCATGATTTTAATAGATCGAGCTACTTTTTCAGGTTCATCCCAGTCTACCGTTTCTGGTCTACCGGTTTTTACGCCGCAAAATCCACAAGAACGAGTACAGACATTTCCTAAAATCATGAAAGTTGCTGTTCCCTCACCCCAGCATTCGCCCATATTTGGGCAGCTTCCCGAGGTACAAATTGTGTTTAAGCTATATTTATCGACCAAACCTCTAAGTTCAGTATATTTTTGTCCAATTGGCAGTTTTACTTTTAACCACTTAGGTTTTGCCGTAGGTATATTTGCAGAGACTGTTTCCATATATCAATTTTCAAAGCACAAAGATACGGAATGTAGTTTATTTGATGATGCTAATTTTGTTTTCGTTTACTTTTCGTGTCTTCTGCTAGTATTTCATAATATGAAGTTTAAATGTAAAAAGTCTGTTTTTAAAATAGATTTTTAGGTTTATATTTTTAATCCTGCTCAAGATTTTGATGTTTGGCTAAACTTTATGAATTTTAAAATTCCACCTTAATCTATTACAAATTTGGCTTCTTGGGATAACTCAGGATTTATGCTGTACTATTTTTGTTGTTAATTAAATAGTTTGAAAAACATGAAAAAGAAATTTATTGTATTAGGAATTTTATTGACAGTGTTTGGCTTTACTAAAATGAATGCCCAAATTCTTTCAGATAAGGCTATGGGAGCTTTAGGTAAAGGTGTTTCAGGGTTTACTTTTAGTGATGCTGACGCGGCAGCTTTAGCCGCAAGATCTATTGCTGAAATGGATGCAAATAACCCTGTTGCAGGACCAACAGATGGTTATACACTTCGATTAAACCGTTTATTTGGAAAACATACTTCCAGTGAAGGTGTTAATTTGAATTATAAAGTTTATTTAGTAAAAGATATTAATGCTTTTGCTTGTGCAGATGGGAGTGTTCGTGTATTTGCAGGTTTAATGAATATTATGGATGATAACGAATTACTAGCTGTTATCGGCCATGAGATTGGGCATGTTGTGAATCATGATACTAGAGATGCAATTAAAGCAGCATATAAAAAAGAGGCTTTATTAGATGCAGCTTCATCCCAGTCAGGAAAAATTGAGACTATTACGGCATCTCAATTAGGAAAATTAGGAAGCGCAATGATTGATAGCAAGCATAGTAGAAAACAAGAATCTGAAGCAGATACATTCTCATATGATTTCATGAAAAAACATGGCTACGATGTTAATGCGGTGGAGTCAGCATTTAGAATTCTGCAAAATTTAAGTGAAGGATCAGAGGCATCTTTTCTTACCAAGATGGTTAGCTCACATCCTGATTCTGGCAAAAGAGCAGATGATGCTAAAAAAAGAGCGGTAAAAGATGGTTTATATCAACCTTATGTACAGCAGAAAATTGTAAATACTGCACCTGTAACAGCTGCAAAAGCGGCAACAAAAACAACTGCAAAGAAGACAACAACAAAAAAGAAGTAATTTTTATATAATTAATTTAAAAACAGGCAGATTCTACAGAATCTGCCTGTTTTTGTTTATAGCGTTAAGAATAAATGGATTTATGACATTCTAAACTCATTAAAAATTCATATATTTATTTGTTGAAAAAACAAATTTTTGTGTGAAATGAAATAGCATTTTGTTATTTACATTTGTTGTTAAATTGTAATTTTTAAAAACATGAAAAAGAAATCTATAATAGCAGGACTTTTATTTGCTGTATGTGGTTTAACAAAAACGACAGCACAAATTAATTTTGGAGATAAAGCAATAGGAGCAGTTCAAAAAGGAGTAACAGCTTTTACCTTAACAAATGCAGATGCAGCGGCTTTATCTAAAGAAGCAGTTGCAAAAATGGATACTGAAAATGAAGTTGCGGGTCCAAACGACGGTTACACTTTAAGATTAAACAGGATTTTTGGAAAACACGCAGCTGGTGATGGTTACACATTAAACTATAAAGTATATAAAGTAAAAGATGTGAATGCTTTTGCTACTGCTGACGGAAGTGTACGTGTATTTTCTGGATTAATGGATATTATGGATGATAATGAATTATTGGCAGTTATTGGTCACGAAATTGGCCACGTAGCCAATAATGATTCAAGAGATGCAATGCGTGCAGCATATCAAAAAGAAGCATTAATTGATGGTGTTTCTTCTCAATCTACAAAAATTACAGCTATAACAGATAGTCAATTAGGTAAAATAGGAAGTGCTTTAATTGATAGCAAACACAGTAGAAAACAAGAATCTGAGGCAGATTTGTTTTCGTATAATTTCTTAAAGAAAAACGGTTACAACGTAAATGCTGAAGAATCTGCTTTTAGAATTTTAGCAAAAATGAGCGAAGGATCTGAGGCTTCTTTTATCGACCGAATGATGAGCTCGCACCCAGATGCTAAACAAAGAGCAGAAGATGCAAAGAAGAGAGCAGAAAAAGATGGTTTATATAAGCCTTATGTGCAGCAAAAAATTGTAAATACAGTTCCAGTTGCTACTACAACTAAAAAGGCGGCTACCACAACAAAGAAAACAACAACCAAAAAGAAATAATATTTCTTTTTAAAATAATAAACCCGGCAGATTTTAAATTTGCCGGGTTTTGTTTTTTATCCCAATACGTGAAAAGCAAGGATTTTTTGTACTTCGTAAACATTAACCGATTTATTAAATTGTTTTACGATACTTGGCTGTTGCTCGCTTGAAATCCAAATTTTTAGTTCGGCGTCAAGGTCAAAAGTTCCTGCAGTTTCTACGCTGAATCTTGTGATGTTTTTGTAGGCAATAGATTTATACTCAGTCTTGCTTCCCGTAATTCCTTGCACATCAACTAAAATCAATCTTTTGTTGGTAAAAATGAAAGTATCGCGAATAAGTTTAAAACCCATTTCGATTTCTTCATTAGTAGTTAAAAGCTGTCCGTATTTTTTAATTAAATCTTCTTGGCTTACAGCACCTGCATTGCCAAGAATAGCAGAAAATATTCCCATTATTTTGTTTTTTTTAGTTAAATCAATTGTATTTAGAAGTAGTAAAAGTAATTGATTTTGCTAATTTTTTATGTTTGATTTAAATTTAATTATATGTGGAGTTAAGGTAATTGCAATTAGAAATGAAGAAATAAAAGACACAACAAAATTCCCAATATGTAAAGCTTTTAGATTTATTATGAATCTAATGAATAAGATTGATCCAGTAAATAAAATTACAATAATCCAATATAATTTGTTAGTACAGCTTTTTAGGTTATCATTTTGTGGAAGATTAAACAAGGTGGCAATAATTATTATACATCCGATAAAAGTGCTGGCATGTTGTGCTAGTTTCCAAAAAGGAATTTCTGTTCCAAAAAACGAGATTGTATTTCTGAGAGTATCAATTTGATTTACAAAATAACCGTGATTGTGTGTAAAAGCATCCCAAAAGATATGAGAAATTATACCAATCAATGAAGAAATTAAAACGACATGCCAATTTTTTTTAAAGTAGATATTCCAGTTAAAATCGGTATAAATTAATATTCTGCTTTTGATAAACGATGGAAGATTTTGAAATAAGAGATTTCGCGTAAGATTATGAAAGATAAAAGTAAGTAATATGGCAAGCGGTAAATCAAACCAAAAAATACCTGCGAGAGTATGACTGTACAGGCTTTTGACTTTCATTCGCAAAAAATATTCAAAATCTGGAGTTAAACTTCCAATGATTAAAGCGGTTAAAGAAAACCATGTTTTTGGTAAATATCTTAAAGGAAGAATAATTGCGGGATGAGAAAAGGTAAAAGGCATTAAATCAAATTTTTAATTTAGAAATTATTCAAAAAACACATGTAGATTTTCTTCTGATAATTCGAAATTAAAGATAAAAAAAAAGCAGAACCTAAGTTCTGCTTTTTTCTGTTTGTTATTCCACTACCGTTTGTACCGTAATTGGAAGATTGTATGCTGTTCTCACAGGTTCTCCATCTAGAATACCTGGTTTCCATTTTGTTTTTAATGATTTTAAAACTCTAATAGCTTCTTTACCTACTCCGTACCCAGGATCATTTCTCACAATAATATCAGTAAGAGATCCGTCTTTTTCCACTACGAAAGAAACATATACTTTTAATGTTTTTTCCATATCCAATTCTGGTCTGCGGAAATTGTTTCCTACATATTTGTAGAACTGGGCGATTCCACCTGGAAATTCAGGTTGTTTGTCCAGAATAGCAGTTGAAACTGGCCCATCGCTTTTAGGTGTTACAGAAGCAGCATCACCATTCCCGCCACCGCCTCCACTAACTGGAATTGGGTTAACAGAAGTACCACTTCCGTTAAGGTTTTCTACAACTGGAACATTCTCAGTGTTTGGTGCAATTTTTTCGACCGCATCTTGTGTTTTAGTTACCACTGGATTGATTAATTGCGATGCGTCTGTTTTGCTCGCTGCAGTTTGCTCTACTACCGGTGCTGGTGGTGCTGGTGGCGGCGGTGCAATTATTGGGTCAATTTTTACAACAACCAATGGATCTTTGTAAATAGGATCTGTTTGAGCCGAATTATCGTCTACTGGTGTCCTAAATTTGTTAATGACTACAGATGCACTTCCTAAAGCCGTTAATAACAGTAAACCCATAAATAGAGCTGTAACAGAATTTTTAGAATTCTCCTGACGTAATTGATATGCGCCGTACTCTTTGTTTTTGTTTTCGAAAACAAGATCTGTCCACTTGTTTTCATAGATACTTAATTTAGACATAATTTTTGGGTTTTAAGGTTAAGTAACTTTAAATCATACGCAGGAAAGGTTTAGGTTTGAGCTAACAACGCAAAAGTTGTAGTTTTAATGTGTGGTAAAATTATTTTTTTAAGAATAAATATACGAATAGTATATTTTTCTTTACCTAAAGATAATAAATTATCTATTACGTTCGATAATTTCTGCCAATAATTTTTTAGCACGTAAAAGTTTAACTTTTACACTGCTTAAAGGTTCATCTATCTTAACGGCAATTTCCTGGTAAGACATTTCTTGAAAATAACGAAGCTGAATTACTTCTTGGTAGTGAGGTTTGAGTTCTTTGATGCATAAGAGCAGACGAGAAAGATTCTGTTCTTTAATTAAAGCATCTTCTGCAGAGGGAGTAGGGTCGGCTATATTATAAGCCTGCTGATCTTCGTTGTCTGTTATTTCGATAAAAAGATTGGTTTTCTTTTTTCGTAACAAATCAATATAAACGTTTTTAGCAATGGCAATGAGCCAAGTGTTGAATTGAAATTCAGAATTATAAGAAGCAATTTTATCAAAAGCTTTAGAAAAAGTTTCTATAGTAATATCTTCTGCCGTGGTTTCGTTTTCTGTTCGCTTAAGCATAAAAGCATACACCTCATTCCAATAATGATCTAATAAAAAAGTAAAGGCGATTTGATCGCCTTTTTTTGCTTTTTCTATTTTAGAATTTATTTCCAATATACCGGTTTTGAAAAGATATTAGTTATAAAGATATTAATTTGTGTTAATATAAGCGCTATCTCAACAACTGGAAACCAAATTTTAAGATCATTTTCTTTGAGTTTTCCTGCCGAACACCCAATTACTGTCCAAACAACGGTGTAGCGTGTTGCTAAAATTGCTAATACGGCAATCCATTGAAATTGAAAAGCCAGCAGAATTATAACTAATAAAAAGAAGAATAATTGTGAGATGAAGAATAATCCCAGCTGCATTTTGTCAAAAAACTTATAATGCTCTGCTGTAGAAATATGTCTTCTTTTCTGAGTAAACCATTCTTTGTACGTTTTTTTAGGTTTTGAATATGTAAAACTTTCAGGTGTATAAGAAATAGTTGTGTTGGTTTTGTTTGCGGCTTGATTAATAAATAAATCATCATCGCCAGAACGAATCTGAATGTGATCGATAAAACCATTTACATTAAAAAACTCTTCTTTTTTGTAAGCTAAATTTCGTCCCACACCCATGTACGGAAGTCCTAATTTTGCCCATGAAAAATATTGAACAGCTGTGAGGATAGTTTCAAAACGAATAACTTTGTTTAAAAACGAACGCTCTACTTTTTCGTAACCTCCATAACCCAAAACAATTGTTTTGTTCATAGTGAAATGCGAAGTCATAGATGTAATCCAATCTTTAGAGGTAGGGAAACAATCAGCATCTGTAAATAGTAAATAATCTTTTTTTGCGGCTTTAATTCCAAGAGTTAAAGCGTATTTTTTATTTCCCCAAAAAGCTTCATTGTTTTCTACTTTTACTAAACGAATATTTGGGAATTCCTTTTCAAATTCTTCAAATACTTCTAAAGTTTCATCGCTAGATGCGTCGTCGATTAAAACAATTTCAAAATCAGGATAATCTTGCTGTGCCAAAAGCGGAATATATTTTTTTACATTCTCTTCTTCATTTTTAGCGCAGACAACTACAGAAACGGGAAGTTTTTTTGGTGTAATCTGCTGGGGTTTAGCAAAAGCAAATTTTCCAAAAATTCCTAAATAGTAGAAAAGTTGAATAAAAACAATAGCAATAAAAAAGTAAAATAAAGTTATAAGCATATAGTTTTAATGTCTGTTAATAGCTGAAATTTGCGAGAACAAAGGTAGTTATGAATTAGTAATTTTCAATGATTAAAGCCAATTTACTTTCGGCATTTTGACATTTCTTTTGCAACAGCAATAGACTGAGGGTTTTCAGTTTTTTCTAATTCAGTAATAATATTTTTATAATTATGATCGTCGCGGTTTTGAGAAAGTTTTTTTGTGGCTTGAATTTCCTCAATTTCTATTTCAAAACCAAAAATTCCTCGTGCTTCGCGCATTGTTTGTGCAGATAAATCTTCAACGCGAACAGGATTTTCTGAGTTCGCTTCGTATTTATCAACTAGTTTTTTAAGCTGCTCTACAGAAGTTTCGTAATCTACAATTTTGATTTTTCCGTAAACATGTACGGCTATGTAATTCCAAGTTGGAACATTTTCGTGATCGTACCAGGAAGATGAAATGTAACTGTGCGGACCTGTAAAAACTGCTAAAACCTGATCGTTTTCTGCAAAACCTTCGGCCTGCGGATTCAGTTTTGAGATATGTCCCTGCAAAATTTCTTTTCCATCAGCATTGATTTCAAGTTCTATCGGAATATGCGTTGCGCATAATTTTCCGTGAGTCTGATTAATAAGAATGCCAAAACTGTTTTCTTTCAGAAAAGTTCTGATTTCTTCTGGATTCTCATTTTTGTATAAATCGGGTGTATACATTTTTTGTGATTTTATATCAAAGACTTTCTAAAACAAATTGCCTCTGGTCGATCAATATATTTTCCGTAATTCGGAGTTACTTTATATCCTTGTTTTTGATAAAATTGAGTTGCTTGGTTGTTTTTTACTCGTGTTTCTAAAACTAACTCTTTAAAACCAATCGTTTTAGCTTTTTCTTCTAAAAATTCTAAAATATTCTGGCCAATTTTCTTTCCGCTAAATTTAGAATACATTCGTTTTACTTCGCCTATGTTTTCTTCGATAGGTCTAATGGCGCCGCATCCCACAATTTCATTTTCTATTTCCGCAATAACAAACACAAATTTAGGATTGTTAATCTGCCAGTCTATAAAAGAATTTTTTCCATCACTTCCAAAACGGGCAAATAGATTAGCAGACAATTCATCAATAATCTTTTGAACTTTCTCGTCGTTTGGATCAGCTGTTTTAATCAGAATATTTTCGTTCATTTTTATTTATAAGTGCGATCCATTTTTTGTCACATCGAGTAAAATTCAGATGTTCTCAGTGTAAAAGCACTTCGACTTCGCTCAGTTTAACAGAAATAATAATTCGTGCTAATTTGTGAAATTTGTGTATTAAATCACATTCACTTCAGCTTCAATATGAATTCCAAAAGTGTCAAAAACTGTCTTTTGTACCTCTTTAGAAACTGCTAAAATTTCTTGTCCGGTTGCATTGCCATAATTTACTAAAACCAACGCCTGATTTTTATGAACTCCAGCATCGCCAAAACGTTTTCCTTTAAAACCAGCTTGTTCTATAAGCCAGCCTGCTGGAACTTTTACTTCGGTATCTGAAACTTCATAATACTTCATTTCAGGGAATTTTTGATGAATTTTCTCGAAATCAGATTTCAATAAAATCGGATTTTTAAAGAAACTGCCGCTGTTTCCAAGTTCTTTTGGATCTGGTAACTTGCTTTGTCTAATAGCAATTACAGCGTTACTGACATCTTTTAAAGTTGGCTCAGTAATACTGTTTTTTGCTAATTCTGCCAAAATATCTCCGTACGAAGTATTAATTTTATGATTGCGTTTGGTTAATTTAAAAACAACCGACGTAATAATGTATTGGTCTTTTACTTCATGTTTGAAAATGCTTTCGCGGTAGCCAAAATTACATTCATCATTAGTAAATGTTTTCATTTCCTGAGTTTCGATGTTCATCGCATCGCAAGAAACGAAAGTATCTTTAATTTCTGTTCCATAAGCTCCAATATTCTGAACTGGAGTCGTGCCGACATTTCCTGGAATAAGTGACATGTTTTCTAAACCTCCAAAATTATTATCGATAGTATAAAGAACGAAATCATGCCAAGTTTCACCAGCCTGACTTTCGACCCAGACAAAATCTTCATCTTCTTTAGTTATTTTTTTTCCTTTTAAGTCGATGTGAATCACGAGAGCATCAATATCCTTAGTCAAAAGCATATTACTGCCACCACCTAAAATGAATTTTTTTTCGTTTTTGTTTTCCTGTAAAACTGTTTTTAATTCAGCAATAGAATGAACAGCAACGAATTTTTTAGCACTGGCTTCAATGCCAAAAGTATTGTAGTTTTTTAAAGAAAAATTGGATTGGATTTCCATAAATAAAAGGCTTTTTTAACTGAGTTCAAAAGTAAGGATTATAATTTATTTGAAGTGAGTTTTCAATAAATATCAAAATTCAAAAAACGAATTCATTTCTTTTGTAAGTTTGAAAGAATAATAATGTTATAGTTATGAAAGAATTTTTTCTTAATAATAAGATTTTACTCTTTTTAGGTTTGTTTTTATCAATGCCTGGTTTTGCTCAATCAGATATAGTAGGGAAATGGGAAACGAGGGATATAATTGGTTATTCTGATGTCGTTGAATATTCTTTACTAAAAGGAAAAGAACAAAATGATGGACGTAGTGTAACCTTCAATTTAGATGGTACATTTTCATGCGGTGAAACAATGCAATGTGTTAGTGGTTGTTTTGTTTTTACCTCAGGAACTTATGCAATGATTGGTAATGATCATATGCACCTTATTGTGGAAAACATTCGTTTTGTTGGTTTAACGTGTGGAATGAAAAAAACACAAAAAGAAAATTTTATTAAAGATTTAGGTGTTTTTTATATTCATAAAGAAGGAACTGCAATTCGATTAATTCCTAGTAGTGGTGATTTGCAAGATGATAAGGATAAAATGTTTTATACTCAAATGTTGTATTCTTTTACTAAAGAATGGAGATCTTACGGTTATGTTTGGAATAATACAGATAGGAATCAGTCAGAAGAAATTGTAAAAGATTGCAAAGACAAAAGAAATTTGATTAATCTATCTAATTACAAAATTGTTTTTTCTAAAAATGAAAGTTATGGTAATGTTTTTCTTTTGCGTGGAAATGAAGATTTTCATTATGTAGTATATGATGCTTTGAATAAAAGAGTTTCGTTAGCTTATCCGAAAAAGAGAAATTAATTATTTCGAGAATCTATCAATTCATGATATTTCTCAGAAATAATCTTCATATTAATATCATAATTCGCATTTTCTTCCACAAATTTTCTATTTCGAATGATTGCTTCATTTCGAGATTCAGGATTTTCAAAAGACCAAATTAATTCTTCGGCTAGCATTTCGATATTATCAATTTCAATTAATTGTCCGTTTTCTCGATGCATGATCCAGCTTTGATTTCCTGGAATATCCGAAACTATAGGATAACAATTGCAAGCCATTGCTTCAAATAAAGATGCCGAAACGCCTTCAGTTATGGGCATGCTGATGTAAATATTGGATTGCTGTAATAATTTCGGGAGTTCAGTATTCGGAATTCTTCCTGTAAAAATTACTTTGTTTTCGATTTGTAAATTTTTGGCTAAATCTTTTAAATATTGTAATCTTGTTCCGTCGCCAACAATAGTAAGCGAAAAATCAATTCCTTTTTGATTCAAAATTCCGAATGCTTTTAAAATAGAATCGTGTCGATATTCAGGCATTAAAGAGCGTGTTACAATCGCTTCAATTTTGTTTGAATTATTGATGGAAGAAGTAAAAATCGACAAATCAATTCCTTTTGGGAGAACTAAAACTTTATTCATGTCAACTCCAGATGCTTTCATGTGAATTGCCATGACAGGTCCCCACGCGTGAATTAAATGCGCTTTCTTAAAAGCATATTTCTGAATGAATTTTTTAAATGGATATAAAACAGATTCTTCCGGCCATAAATCGGTTCGACCTTGCTGCGCGATGGCAATAGTTTTAGATCCAGAGATCGCTGCAAGAAATCCATAACTGGTGGTTCTCTCGGCAATAACCATGTCTGGTTTTTCTTTTTTGATGATTTTCCGAATCGAAATAGGAGAGAAGAAATATTCTAAGATACGTTTGAATCTGTTGACTTTGGAATTATTTGGTGTTTGAAGTTCCCAAGTTATAATTTCAAAATCGCCAAATTGTTTAAGGCCTTTCATCCAAGTTATAGCATCGGCACGATAAGATTCTCCAAGAAAAAGTATTTTTCTTTTCATTCGGTAAATGAATTTTTTTCGCCACGAATTTCACAAATTTTCACAAATTAATTCGTGTCAATTCGTGAAATTCGTGGCGATTTATCTGTTTTATTCTTCAGTCTCTAAGGCGCGATTGATAAATTCGTTTAAAGGTTTTAGAGCAATTAGTTTTTTACTCATTTTAGAAACAAAATCTTTCTGAGTTACTTCAGAAATATCGTAAACTTGAGTTGCTGTAAAACTTTTCAATTTCAAAAATTCTATTGCAGGATGATCTTTTTCGTAACCGCGAGGCATGCTTTTAAGCGAATTATTTTCATTTATATCTAAACTTCCGAATTCTTTTTTGAAATCTTTATTGTTTAAAATTTCCTGTAAATCATCATAGAAAAAAGCAATTTCTTTGCGAACTTTCTTCAAATCGTCAGAATCAGGAGAATAAAATCCGCCTGCAATAAAACTTGCACCTTTTTCGATGTGGACATAATATCCAGAACGGTTTGCACCTTTTGCTCCTGCAGACATCCAAACACCTAAATGTGATTTATACGGAGATTTATCTTTAGAAAAACGAATATCGCGGTTGATTCTAAAAGTACAGTTTTTAACTTCTAAAAATTCTAATGAAGGATCAAGTGGTTTCATAACATCAAGAAAATCACTTACCAATTGATGATAATCTTTCTTGAAAACTTCATATCTTTTTTTATTTTCCTGAAACCATTCTCTGTTATTGTTTCTTTTTAAATCGTCTAAAAATTGCAATGATTCTTTTGTAAGCATATTTGATGTTTTTATTGCAGTTGATGTTGTAGCTAATTTACTGATTTTAGTTCGCCGCGAATTACACGAATTTACGCTAATTTTTAATTATTTATGACTCAGCTTTGACAAAGTGCAAAACCTTTTTAAAACTTAATTCGTGAAAATTCGTGTAATTCGCGGCAAACAAAAAATTATAAATTAAATATCTTATAAGTTTGATGCGTAGATTTTACAATAGCTTCTGTTCGTTCCGGATGTGTATCAGAAATAAAAAGCTGTCCAAACGTTTCGCTGTTTACCATTTCTACAATTTTAGCCACACGAGTTTCGTCTAGTTTGTCAAAAATATCATCAAACAAAAGAATGGGTTTTACGCCGCTTTGTTTTTTTAGAAATTCAAATTGAGCCAGTTTTAAAGCAATCAAAAAAGATTTCTGCTGCCCCTGCGAACCGAATTTCTTTATCGGATGTGAATCAATTTCAAAAGATAAGTCGTCTTTGTGAATTCCAACAGTCGTATAATGAAGCGCACGATCTTTATTGATATTTTCCTGTAAAAGCGTTAATAAATCTTTTTCGAACAAATGACTTTCATAAACCAATTGTACACTTTCTTCAGATCCAGTTATGGCTTGATGATGTATATTAAATATAGGTATAAATTGTTCTAAAAAATCTTTTCGTTTCTCAAAGATCGATTTTCCATATTCATTCAGCTGTTCATTATATATAGATAAAGTATCATTATCAAAAGTGTGATTGAGGGCAAAATACTTTAAAAGCGCATTTCGCTGTACAATTACTTTTTGATACTGAATAAGCTGATGAAGGTATGTTGAATCTAACTGCGAAATAACGCTGTCCATAAATTTACGGCGCGTTTCGCTTCCTTCAATAATCAAATCTCGGTCGGCGGGAGAAATAATTACTAACGGAATAAAACCAATATGATCTGAAAATTTATCATAGGCTTTTCCATTTCGCTTTAAAACTTTTTTCTGTCCCTTTTTTAAACTGCAGACAATCTGTTCTGTTCTTTCGTTCTTTTCCAGTTCGGCATCAATCACAAAAAACTCCTCTCCGTGCTTGATGTTTTGAACGGCTAACGGATTAAAGTAGCTTTTTCCGTATGCTAAATGATAAATAGCATCGAGTACATTGGTTTTTCCAATGCCATTTTTACCCACGAAACAATTGATCTTGATATCGAAATCAAAACTGGCTTCAGAAAAGTTTTTATAATTAAATAAAGAGATTTTGTTTAAATGCATTTTTTAGGGACTCAGTCGATAAATATTACTGTTTTTGAGCAGTAAAAATTTGAGGGTGCAAATTACCGAAAAATATCAATATAATAGACTTTAGCGCTGTTTCAAACGGATTTATTTTATTGCTTCCGCGAAAGGGCAAGTTCATAACAAAAATATTTTTTTTAAAATAGTGATAAAATTGAAATTTTTTACGTCGGTTTCAATAAAAATTTTATTTTTGCCGTTCACTAAATAATTTTTAAATGGCAACTTACAATAAAAGAGGATATAAGACACCAAAAGAGAAGGAAGTTAAAGAAGTTAATGAAGAAGCACAGGTAGTTATTGACGAAAAAGACAGCACTACAGCTGGCGTTTTCTCAAAATTAGATGAGACAGCTTCAAAAACTGAGGATTGGGTGGCTAAAAATCAAAAAATCATTATTGGTTTAGTTGCAGGTATTGCTGTTGCTACAATTGGATACTTGGCTTACCAAAAATTTATTGCTACTCCTAAACAAGAAGAAGCGGCTAGTGAAATGTTTGTTGCACAGCAAAATTTTGAAAAAGCAGTAAATGGTGTTTCTAGCGATTCATTATACAAATTATCATTAAACGGTTCAGAAGGTAAATTCGGATTTATTAAAATCGCTGACGAATATTCTGGAACTGATGCTGGAAATTTAGCAAACTACTATGCTGGTATGGCTTACTTAAATACTGGTAAATTTGATGAGGCAATTAAATATTTAGGTGAATTCAAATCTGAAGATGTAATCTTAAATGCTTTGGCTAAAGGTGCAACTGGAGATGCTTATTCTCAAAAAAATCAGCAAAAAGAAGCGCTTGATTTTTATGTAAAAGCTGCTGAGTCTAATAAAAATGATTTTACAACGCCTCGTTTCTTATTAAAAGCTGGAAAAACTGCTTTGGCTTTAGGTCAAAAAGAAGATGCTTTGAAATATTTTAATGACATTAAAGATAATTACGACAGTACTCCAGAAGCAGCATCTGTTGATGCCTTGATTGGATTAGCGCAATAAAAATTTTAGACTTTAGATTTTAGATTGTAGATTTGTAGTTACAAATCTATCCCGAGGCTTCGGGACTAAATTAAAAAATCTAAAATATAACAGATGGCTACTGAAAATAAAAATCTATCAGAATACGATAAAAACACAATCCCAAACGCGAAAGACTTTCGGTTTGGGATTGTTGTTTCTGAATGGAATGATACTATAACAGAAGGACTTTATAATGGTGCTTTTGATGCGTTAATTGATTGTGATGTTCCTGCCCAGCAAATTATCCGCTGGAATGTTCCAGGAAGTTTTGAATTAATTTACGGAGCAAAAAAAATGCTTCAAACACAAAATGTTGATGCCGTTATCGTAATTGGATGTGTAATTCAAGGAGAAACCAAGCATTTTGATTTCGTTTGCGAAGGAGTTACTCAAGGAATTAAAGATTTGAATGTTCAAACTGATATTCCGGTTATTTTCTGTGTTTTAACAGATAATAATATGCAGCAGTCAATTGACAGAAGCGGAGGAGCTCACGGAAACAAAGGAACAGAAGCTGCAATTGCCGCAATAAAAATGGCGTATATTCGTCAGCAGGCGTCAATAGCTCATGCTTATAACCAGCCTTTGCTGTCTTCTGGTGCAATTCAAATCGAAGATACGCCAAGAAAAATAGAGAAGGAATAAAACACATTTGTTTTAAAAAAGCATAAAAAAACCTATACTGCTAAAAGTGTAGGTTTTTTTATGCTTTTTTTGTGATTGTGTTAAGTCGCATCGAATTCGGAATTATATTACATTTGAGTTGATTTTTAATTTAATTTCTATGAAAAAATATCTACTTTACGTTTTTATTTTATGCTTCAGTCTAAGTTATGCTCAAAATAAAATCAATGAAAATTTGAAAAGAGAACTTGATTCAATTATGAAATCAGATCAAATTCTTAGGGAATATATCAATTTTGATACTTCTGAGGATCGAAAAAAAGAAATCGTAAAAGACCTTAGTCGTGAAAATGATCCGAATTTTAGAAAGGGCATTTGGCTAGAGATGAAAAAACGAGATTCTCTTAATTTGATTAAGGTTGAAGAACTTATAAAACTATATGGTTATCCAGGAAAAAGCTTAGTTGGCGAACCAACCAATATTGCTGTGTGGTATGTTATTCAACACAGTTCTAAAATTGGAGAATATTTGTCAATGATTGAGAAAGAAGCGAAAAAGAAAGAGATACCTTTTACCTACTTTGCTAAAATGCAAGATCGTTTTTTAACGCAACAAGGAAAAGAACAGATTTATGGAACGCAAGGTCAGATGAAACAAATAACGAATAAAGAAACAGGAAAAAAAGAGTTTTTTAATTACGTCTCGCCAATTGAAAACCCTACTAGAGTTAACGATCGAAGAAGGAAAGCGGGTTTTACAACTACAGTTGAGGAAAATGCAAAAGAAATGGGAATGGAATACAAGGTTTATGCCTTGGATGAAATAAAGAAAATGAACTAGTTCTTTTGTGTCTAACGCGCAATCATTCTGTTTTATAGACTGTTGTAGTTTTTGTTTTTTTTATGATTATTCTTATTCTAAAACCCAATCAAAATTCACTAAATTTGTACTTCTTGGTTTATAGAAACTAATCTAAACTTTAAAACTATTTTTGCTTAATGTCGAGTATTATTCAATTGCTTCCTGATCACGTTGCTAACCAAATTGCTGCTGGAGAAGTGGTTCAAAGACCCGCTTCAGTTGTAAAAGAATTGTTAGAAAATGCTGTTGATGCCAAAGCAACTGATATTAAATTGATAATAAAAGATGCTGGTAAATCACTAGTACAAGTTATCGATAATGGTATTGGAATGACGGTTACAGATGCGCGTTTGTGTTTTGCGCGCCATGCAACTTCCAAAATACGCCAGGCCGAAGATTTATTTTCGCTTGGCACCAAAGGTTTTCGTGGAGAAGCTTTGGCTTCTATCGCTGCGATTGCGCACATGGAAATGAAAACCAAACAAGATCAAGATGAACTTGGAACTCACATTGTAATCGAAGGAAGTAAATTTGTCTCGCAAGAAGTGGCAGTTCTTCCAAAAGGAACTTCATTTGCAGTTAAAAACCTGTTTTTTAATATTCCGGCTCGTCGTAATTTCTTAAAATCAGATACAGTTGAGTTTCGCCATGTAATGGACGAATTTCAGCGTGTGGCTTTAGCGCATCCAAATATTCATTTTAGTTTTTACCACAATGGAAGCGAGATGTACAATCTTCCTGCTGCGGGATATCGCCAGCGAATTGTAGGTATAATGTCTGGTAAAACCAACGAAAAATTGGTTCCAGTAAATGAAGATACCGAAATTATAAATGTGCAGGGTTTTGTTTGTAAACCTGAATTTGCTAAGAAAAATAGGGGAGAGCAGTTCTTTTTTGTAAACGATCGTTTTATAAAAAGTGGTTATCTGCATCACGCAGTAATGTCTGCTTATGACGGATTATTGAAAGATGGTGCGCAGCCTAGTTACTTTTTGTACCTGCAAGTACCGCCAAATACAATTGATATCAATATACATCCCACTAAAACTGAAATTAAATTTGATGATGAGCAGGCTTTGTATGCTATTTTAAGAGCTTCGATCAAACATAGTTTAGGTCAGTTTAATGTGGCTCCAGTTTTAGATTTTGACAGAGATTCCAATTTAGATACGCCATATCATTACAAAGATGTTGAGGCAGAAGTGCCTACTATTCAGGTTGACGGAACTTTTAATCCGTTTACAGATGATAAAACCAATCAGCATTATAGTAAAGCTAGTTCTGGATCTAATTATAGTTCAGGTTCTTCTTCGTCATCGTCTTCTGGCTCTTCCTATTCAGGCTCTTCCTACTCGGGTTATTCAAAAAGAGTAGAGCCAACGGCAAGCTGGGAAAGTTTATATGTGGGTTTAGATACAGAAAATCCTGAAACGATAGAGAGTTCGCCTTTTACATTTGAGAACGAAGAAGTAACTTCTTCTTTATTTAATGATGATGAGGTAGAGCAGGCAGCACACAAAACATATCAAATTCATAAAAAATACATTGTTTCGCCAATAAAATCAGGAATGGTTATTGTTGATCAACAGCGCGCGCATCAACGTATTTTGTATGAACAATTTTTGTTGAATATGACTGTAAATCAAGCATCAAGTCAGCAATTGCTTTTTCCGCTTGATTTGTTTTATTCAGCCTCTGAAATGGAATTAATTGAAGAATTAAAACCTTCATTAGAAACAACAGGATTTGTTTTCGATCAGACAAAATCAGATCATATTGTAATTTCTGGAATTCCAGTAAATATTACCGAAAGCGAAGTTTCTCTTGTAATCGAGCAGTTATTGAGCGATTTACAGGACGGAATCCCAGCAAATAGTTACAGTCAAAATGATACAATTGCCAAATCAATGGCAAAAAGTTTAGCGGTTAAAACCGGATCTTATTTAACCGAAAAAGAACAAGATAATTTAGTAAACGGTTTGTTTGCTTGTAAAGATCCAAATATTTCACCTTTTCAAAAACCGACCTTTATCACCATGCGTGTTGAAGATATAGATAAAAAGTTTGCCTTATGATGAACATGACTCCAGTGGTTAAACAACTGCTAATTATTAATATTATATTTTTTATTGGTTCTCAGTTAGTGCCAGTTTCTTATGAATATCTGGCGATGTTTTTTCCTGAAAACCCTAATTTTAAAGTTTGGCAGCCAATAACACATATGTTTATGCATGGTGGTATTATGCATATTGCATTTAATATGTTTGCATTGGTTTCTTTTGGATCTGCTTTGGAGCATTTTTGGGGAGGAAAAAAATTCATCTTCTTTTATATTTCTTGTGGTTTAGGCTCAGCTTTACTTCATACTCTTGTGAACTATTATTTTTTTCAGGATACAATGAGTACTTTGACAGCAAATGGTTTTAATAAAACGCAGATTTTACAACTTTTAAGTGAAGGAAAAATTGATACTAGATGGCAGAGTCTGGTAAGTGTGGCTCAATTTGAAGGATTTACGAGTGCTTATATAGGAACAGTTGTGGGAGCTTCAGGCGCTATTTACGGTTTGCTAACGGCTTTTGCATTTATGTTTCCTAATGCTGAACTAGCATTAATGTTTATCCCTATTCCAATTAAAGCAAAATACTTTGTTCCGGGTCTTTTGTTGATTGACTTGTTTTTAGGCGTTAAAGGGACTTCCTTGTTTGGCGGTGGAGGTACTGGAATAGCGCACTTTGCACACGTTGGTGGTGCTATTACTGGTTTTTTAATGATGTGGTACTGGAAAAAAAATCAGTTTAACAGTAATCGTTGGAATTAATTTTTAACTTTAAGTTTAAATTCTAAACCAAAAGAAGTTTTTATGAATATTCTAGACGATTTGAAATTACAATATAGATTGGGAGGCATAGCCATGCGCGTTATTTATTGGAATATCGCATGTTTTATAATCTCATTAATATTTTTCTATCAATTTTCAATTGGTCAATTTGATTTTCCAAGCTGGATTGCGTTATCGTCAGATCCTCAGGTTTTCATGTTCAAACCTTGGACTTTTTTAACCTATGCATTTTTTCACGATGGGTTTTTCCATTTGTTGTTTAATATGATGGTTTTGAACTTTGCAAGTTCATTGTTCTTAACTTATTTTACTCAAAAACAATATTTAGGATTGTATATTCTGAGTGCTCTTTTTGCGGGAGTTGCTTTTGCATTAAGTTTTTATTTGTCAAATATCAGCGGTTCTATTGTTGGTGCATCTGCAGCCATAATGGCAATTTTAGTTGCGGCAACAACTTATTCTCCGCTAATGATTGTCCGTTTGTTTTTGTTCGGAAACGTTAAGTTATGGCATATTACGGCTGTAATTTTAGTTTTAGACTTAATGCAGTTTCGTTTAGGGAATATGGGCGGGCATATATCGCATCTTGCAGGTGCTTTTTTTGGATTTATCTATATTAAATTACTCCAAAATGGTACAGATTTAAGTATCATTGTTTCTAAAACATTAGATTTCTTTGCAAATCTTTTTAGAAAATCTCCTTCGACCCCATTTACAAAAGTTCATAAAAATTACAAAAAACCTACAGAAAGATCAACATCAAGAATTGTCACGAAAGATAAGACGCAGCAACAAATTGATGAGATTTTAGACAAGATCAGCCAATCTGGTTATGACTGCCTGACAAAAGAAGAAAAAGAGTTTTTATTTAAAGCTGGAAAATAAACTTGTAGGAAGAAAAATATGAAAAACCTTTCTTGGTTTAATAAGATAATGTTCTTTTTGAATATAGTACTGACTGTCCTTACATTTAGTGTCTATATTTTACCTTTTTTAGCACCTAAGAGCTTTCCGCTTTTATCGGTGCTTACTCTGTTTATGCCGGCCTTTTTTGTTGCAAATGGATTATTCTTCGTTTATTGGGCAATTCAATTTAAAAAGCGCCTTATTTTATCTGGTTTGGTATTGCTGACTGGAATTACCTTCATCAATAAATTCTATAAATTTTCTGCAAAAGAATACGTTCAAGACGAAAAAGATTTTTCTGTAATGAGCTATAATGTCCGTCTTTTTAATGTTTTTAAATGGCTGGATCGAGATGATATTCCATCAAATATTAAAGCTTTTATAGATGAAAAAGATCCAGATATTCTTTGTATTCAAGAGTACTCAAACTCGGCGCATATTGATTTAAAAGTTTACCCGCATCGTTATATTTTTATAGATGGAAAACAGATTAAAACAGGTCAGGCTATCTTTTCAAAATTTCCAATTATAAACGAAGGGAATATTATCTTTCCTAAATCAGATAATAATGTGGTTTATGCTGATATTAAGCGCGGAAAAGATGTGATTCGTGTTTATAATATGCACTTACAATCTATTAAAATTTCTCCAGATGTAAGTGAAATTTCAGATGATATTGATAATGTAAATCAGAAGAAATCACAACGTATTTATGCCAGAATAAGTAAAGGTTTTACGCAGCAACAGGAACAGGCAGAGATTTTTAAAGAGAATATTAAGCAGTGCAAAACTCCGTTTATTATCTGCGGCGATATGAATAACAGTCCTTTTTCTTATGTATATCGAAGTATTAAAGGAAAGCAAAAAGACGCCTTCGAAGAAGCAGGAAAAGGTTTTGGAGCTACCTATAAATTCCGTTATTACCCTGCTAGGATTGACTACATTTTTACAGACAGTAAAATGAAAGTAAAACAATTTGAAAGCTTCTCAGATTTTGAAAACTCAGATCATTATCCTATTATGACGAGGCTTTCGATGGAATAAAATAGATGAATTTCCAATTTTTTAAAACCCAAATTTCAAAGATGAAAATTGGATTTTCTATTTGACATCTAGTTTCTGAGTTTTCAAATAATCCATTGCAAATTTACCTTCATTAAAAAGTAAGTCTAAAACACTTAAGTTGTTTATGAAACCATGTTTGTCATCAAATACCTGAGTGTATTTTTCGAAAGAGTTTGTGTCTTTTTTTCCGTTCGCTAAATATCTAAAATCAGCGAAATCTGGTGTTTCATGAAAATATTCTGTTGTTTTCCCGAATTCAAATTTCGTTCGAAGACATTTTGTTACAATGTCTAAAACTTCGAAATTCAGATCCATTAAAAAAGTATGTTTTTTTTCGAATATAGGCACGATATCGTCCTCGAAGTACTCGAAGAAAGGCGAGCTTCTATAAGCTGCTTCCAGCGATTTAAAATGCTGTTTCTGCCAGTCAAATTCATTTTCAATCAAAATGTCTTTAGTCTTTTGATGTGCTTCTTTTGAATGCTTAACAGGAATATTTAATAATTGAATTCCGTTTGGACTATAGATGTAAGTTCTATTTCTATTAGTTTGTTTCTGAAAATTATCCTCCATTTCAAATGTGATTTTTTCAGATTGCGCTATTACTGCAAAATGACTAATAGATGAAAAATAAGTCGGAAGTATTAAGGAATTCATTGTGATTTTAGTTTAATCGGTAAATCGCTTAATCGTACTTTTTTGAGAAACGATTAAACGATTTACCAGTTTAACGATTTAATGTTTTTATTTTTTTAAATGTTTCAGGTTTCAAGTTTCAAGTGTTGTCGAACTTGAAACTTGAAACCTGAAACAAAAATAACTTTTTTTTAATTATGCTTTATTCTCTCTTCTTTTTCTCCATACAAAATCTCCAACGAAGTATAATGCAAGAGCTATTAAGAAATATTTGAAGTAAGATTGCGGCTGTCCTTCACCATCAACGGTAGTGAAAACTCTATTCCATCTAATTTTATTGATGCCTTTTCCGTTCGTATCCCAGCTCATCCAGATGAATACTGGTTTTCCTACGATGTGATTTTCTGGAACGTAGCCCCAATAACGGCTGTCTTCAGAGTTATGACGATTGTCTCCCATCATCCAGTAATAATTTTGTTTGAAGGTATATGTCGTTGCTGGCTTTCCGTTAATTAAAAATTTAGAACCTTGTAATTCTAATTTATTTCCTTCGTAATTCGTGATAATTTCTTTGTAAAAAGGAAGTGACTCATTGTTTAACGCAACCGTTTTTCCCGCTTCAGGAATGTAAATTGGTCCCATGTTATCTTGACTCCACTTATTAATATGAGGAAAAATTCTGTTATCGTCTGTTTTGTCAATTTTACGTATCACCGCAGTAACGCCAGGAGTATTTTTGAATCGCTCAGCTCCAGCTTCTGTTAATGATCCTAAGTAAAGCGTATCTCTTTTTTCTGTTGTAAAACCAGCAGGATCAGTGATGTCTAATTCTTTAAATAATGATTCGAAATCAATTGGAGTTTTTCCATCTAAGGCTACAGAATAAGAATATTGAGGTTTAGCTCTTTCTGGTAAAACCAGTTTTTTTCCATTAATAAAAACAAAACCATCTTTTATTGATAAACTGTCTCCAGGAATACCAACACATCTTTTTACGTAATTTGATTTCTTGTCAATAGGTTTGATAACCCCTGGTCTTCCTTTTGGTTCAAAGAAATAATGAACGGTATCTACTGGCCAGTTAAAGACAACTATATCGCATCGTTTTATTTTTTGGATAGCTGGAAGTCTGAAATATGGTAATTGCGGCCAGCTTAAATACGATTTACTTTTAGTTAAAGGAATAGAGTCATGAACCATTGGCAATGCTACCGTAGTCATTGGTACTCTTGGCCCGTAATTTAATTTACTCACAAATAAGAAATCACCAATTAATAAAGATTTCTCTAAAGATGATGTCGGAATTGTATAAGGTTGTACAACATAGGTATGTACTAAAGTTGCTACGATAATTGCAAAAAGTAAAGAACTAATTGTGTCTCCAGTTTTGTTTTCAGGAGTTAATTTACGATCTGCACGATACTCTAATTTTTGAGTATAATTTACATAATAAATATAAAAACCTAGAGTGAAAAGGCCTAGAAAAGTATCCAAAGTAGATCTTTTACCAAATGTTCTTAAAGTTTCTACCCATACAACAGGAAACATAATTAAGTTGATGATTGGGATAAAAAGTAATAGTGTCCACCAAGTCGGGCGTCCGATAATTTTCATTAAAACGATAGAATTGTATACCGGAATTGCTGCTTCCCAGCTTTTTCTTCCTGCTGCCTGATACAATTTCCATGTACCAAGAAAATGAATTATTTGAACAGCTAAGAAAAATACGAACCAAGAGTAAAGTGTCATAATATTGTATTTTTAAGTTTCAAATTCAGGATTGAATTTTTTAATTAATCCAAAACTTTATTCGATTATTGTAAGTTTAATACATCTTTCATAGTGAATATTCCTTGTTTGCCTGCAAGCCATTCTGCAGCTATAACAGCGCCAAGCGCAAAACCTTCACGATTGTGAGCAGTATGTTTTATTTCGATACTGTCAATAACAGAATCGTAGTTTACAGTATGTGTTCCAGGAACTTCTCCAATTCTTTTTGCTTCTATATGAATTTCATTTGATTGAGCTTCTTCTAAAGTCCAATTAGCATAATTACTGTTTTCAATTACGCCTTTTGCTAGAGAAATTGCAGTACCGCTCGGAGCATCCAGTTTGTGGATGTGGTGAATTTCTTCCATCGAAACTTTATAAGAATCGAACTGATTCATGATTTTGGCTAAATATTCATTTAATCCAAAGAAAATATTTACACCTAAACTAAAGTTTGAACTCGAAATAAAACCGCCTTTTTTCTCATTGCAAAGAGCAATCATTTCGTCGTAATGTTCCAGCCATCCAGTTGTTCCAGAAACTACAGGAACATTAGCATTAAAAGATGCTGAGATATTATTAACTGCTGCTGATGGAACACTAAAATCTATGGCAACATCCGCTGTTGAAAGTCCGTCATAGCTATTAAATTCATCTTTCTTTAAAACTATTTCATGACCTCTTTCTAAAGCAATTCTTTCGATTACTTTACCCATTTTTCCGTATCCTAAAAGCGCAATTTTCATTATAATTATTTTTTTATTGATTTTTAAATAGACGTTACTCTATTAAAACTTGTAGTTAAAGGTTAGTCCAACGTTTGGTTTAAATGTTACATCGTCGGGATAAATTTCTGGACGCATTGATAGTCTTTCGTTTACATTAAACTGAATCAAAGCGGCATCGACATTGGCATCAATTATGTTTAGTACATAAAAACCAACAACAAATAAGGCAGATAAGTCTCTGTTTCTTTGGTAAAACTTTTGCCCGGCAATCAGTCGGTTGTCGTCCAAAAATTGATAATTATCATCGTTATAGCCTTCTAATCTTCGTTTATAGGCGTCACGATAATCGTGGTATTTTTTATTGTTGTCTATATAAAAGTACAAACTTGTTCCGATTGCTCCGTAAACCAATGGAATTTTCCAGTATTTTTTATTGTAAGCCTGCCCTAAGCCGGGTAAAATCGCAGAGTAAAAGGCTGCTTTTGCGGGTGTTAGCGGATCTATTTCTTCTAATGCAGTAGTGTCTTTTACGACCAAAACCGTGTCTTTTTTTACCTGGGCAAAAAGAGAAACGGTTCCTGTTAGAAAGAACAATAGACCGATGGGGACAATTTTATTCACTATCCGTTTATTAATTTTATAATTCTGTTAAAGTCGGCTTCAGAATTGAATGGAATTGTGATTTTTCCTTTTCCGTTGCCAGCGACTTTAATATCAACTTTCGAACCAAAATAATCGTTAAAAGTATTTTTTTGAGTTTCTCTTACCACAAATGCAGAATCTGTTTTAGGTTTTCCTTCAGCTTTAGGCTGCTGCCCTTCATGATAATTTTTTACCAAAGCTTCTGTTTCACGAACAGATAAATTCTGGCTTACAATTTTTTGGTAGATATCTGTTTGAACATCAAGGTCTTCAATGTTGATAATTGCTCTACCGTGTCCCATGCTGATAAAACCGTCACGAATACCAGTTTGGATAATCGGATCTAATTTTAAAAGACGTAAATAGTTGGCAATTGTCGAACGTTTTTTTCCAACTCTTTCACTCATTTGTTCTTGAGTTAATTGAATTTCATCGATCAAACGCTGGTATGATAATGCAATCTCAATTGGATCTAAGTCATGACGCTGAATATTTTCAACCAAAGCCATAACCAACGATTCATTGTCGTTTGCAATACGAATATATGCTGGAACATGAGTTAATCCTATTAAGGTAGAAGCACGAAGACGGCGTTCTCCTGAGATTAACTGATATTTATTGAAATCTAATTTACGAACAGTAATAGGTTGAATTACACCAAGTTCTTTAATAGAAGTGGCTAATTCGCGTAAAGATTCTTCATTAAAATTGCTTCTAGGCTGAAACGGATTTATTTCGATAGCACTTATTTCAAGCTCAATAATATTTCCAACAACTTTGTCAGCATTTTTGTCTTCTACTGATGTAATGTCGTTTTCTGGATCTTTTAATAATGCTGATAATCCTCTTCCTAAGGCTTGTTTTTTAATTGCTTTTGTCATAAAAACTATTTGCTGTTTTTCTTTATAATTTCTTGAGCTAAATGAATGTAGTTTACGGCACCTTTACTGGTAGCGTCATAATTAATGATGCTTTCACCAAAACTAGGTGCTTCACTTAATTTTACATTTCGCTGAATTACGGTATCAAAAACCATATCGTTAAAGTGTTTTTGAACCTCTTCTACAACCTGATTAGATAAACGTAGTCTTGAATCGTACATAGTTAGCAATAAACCTTCGATGTCAAGATCAGGATTGTGTATTTTTTGAATACTTTTAATAGTGTTCAATAATTTTCCTAATCCCTCAAGAGCAAAATACTCACATTGAATAGGAATAACTACAGAATCTGCAGCTGTTAAAGCATTCAAGGTTAACAAACCTAAAGAAGGCGCACAGTCGATAATGATATAATCATATTCATCTTTCACGCTTTCTAATGCTTTTTTAAGCATATATTCACGGTTTTCTTTGTCAACCAATTCAATTTCGATAGCAACAAGGTCAATATGAGCAGGGATCACATCTACGTTTGGGGCTGTACATTTTAAAACGGCTTCTTTCGGTGTTATACTGTGTTCCAGAATTTGATAAGTTCCAGCTTCAACTGTTTCTACGTCAATTCCGAGACCAGATGTAGCATTGGCTTGAGGATCAGCATCGATCAACAATACTTTTTTTTCTAAAACACCTAATGAGGCAGCAAGATTTACTGATGTAGTAGTCTTTCCAACGCCTCCTTTTTGATTAGCAATAGCAATGATTTTGCCCATTTATTTTCTGAATTTTGAACCGTAAAAATAC
>Ga0157370_10001176_pt1 | contig 32662 bp, 26 predicted proteins | sample C35metaG_FD_113463 | JGI IMG/M metagenome (GOLD analysis project Ga0157370, IMG submission 113463) | Corn rhizosphere microbial communities from Kellogg Biological Station, Michigan, USA - C3-5 metaG | ecosystem: Host-associated > Plants > Roots > Rhizosphere > Soil | place: USA: Michigan... | reverse complement strand
GGATTCGAGCTGACGAGCGCGTCGCCCGCGCTGGCCGGCGAGTTGGCCGCGCGCAAGGCAGATGCGGCGGTGCTGCGCGCGCGGCCTGCCGGTCACCTGTTGATCGACGCGACACTCGCGCTGGACGTATCGGCAACCGATATTCGCGCGCAAATGCGCGAGCGGCTCTCCGGTCGGGGCAACGACGATGCCGTCCAACCCGGCGCGCCCGACTCGGTTCCGGAGCCCGTCTGGCGCTACATTCTCCAACATCACCTGTACCATCGGTAACCATGGATATTCGCAAACTGCAACGCGCGATCGTCGACGGCCTCGAAGACGTCAAGGCGCAAGACATACGTGTCTTCAACACAACCCATCTGACCGAGCTCTTCGATCGCGTCATCGTGGCGAGCGGCACCTCGAACCGGCAGACGAAGGCGCTGGCCTCCAGCGTTCGCGACAAGGTGAAGGAAGCCGGCGGTGAAATCGTCAGCACGGAGGGCGAGGACATCGGCGAATGGGTGCTCGTCGATTGCGGCGACGCCGTGGTCCATATCCTTCAACCTGCGCTGCGGCAGTACTACAACCTCGAAGAGATCTGGGGCGACAAACCTGTGCGCGTGAAGCTCTCGAGCCCGAACCCGTTCGGCGGCGCGCGTGCGAGCGAACCGCTCGAGGACGAGGAGGATGAAGACGACGACGGCCCGGCCGACAGCCGGCCGGCGCCCGCTCGCAAGACGGCGGCAAAGCGGCGCGGCAAGACGTCGTAATCCCCTTCGCGGCGCTTCGGAATGAAACTGCAGATACTCGCCGTCGGACACAAGATGCCGGGGTGGATAGCCAGCGGCTTCGACGAATATGCGAAGCGGATGCCGCCCGAGTTGCGTATCGAGTTGCGCGAGATCAAGCCCGAACCGCGTACGGGCAGTCGGACGGCGCAAAGCGTCATGGCGGCCGAGCGTCTGCGGATCGAGGCGGCCCTGCCGAAAGGCGCGCGCATCGTCGCCCTCGACGAACGCGGGCAGGACTGGACCACGATGCAGTTGGCCGCAGCCCTCCCGGGTTGGCAGCAGGAAGGCCGCGACGTGTCGTTCGTGATCGGGGGCGCCGACGGTCTCGCGCCGGAGCTGAAGGCGCGAGCCGAACTCATGCTGCGCGTGTCCAGTTTGACGTTGCCGCACGGCATGGTGCGCGTGCTATTGGCCGAACAGCTTTACCGCGCGTGGAGCATCACGCAGAATCATCCCTATCACCGCGTCTGACGCGCCGTCTCGGGAGCGGGCCGGCGCATCACGAGAACGACAAATGCCTCCATCGACGTCCGGCTCTTCGCTGTACCCCTCCATCTACCTCGCTTCGCAAAGTCCGCGCCGACAGGAACTGCTCGGTCAGCTCGGCGTGCGCTTCGAGCTCTTGCTGCCCCGGCCCGACGAAGACGCCGAAGCGCTCGAAGCCGAATGCGAAGGCGAGTCGGCCGAACAATACGTGCGCCGCGTGACCGTCGCGAAAGCCGAAGCGGCCCACGCGCGCCGCGTCGCTGGCGCCCATCGCGCCGCGCCCATCCTCGTGGCCGACACCGCCGTGGCCGTCGACGGCACGATTCTCGGCAAGCCTACCGACGTCGAGCATGCGGTGACGATGCTCACGCGGCTCGCCGGACGCGATCACGAGGTGCTGACTGCGATTGCGGTCGTCGACGGTACGGGTGAGTTGCTGTCCCCCGCGCTTTCGCGCTCGGTCGTGCGTTTCGCCTCGGCCACCCTCGATGCGCTACGCCGATACGCGCGTACAGGCGAGCCGCTCGGCAAGGCCGGCGCGTACGGCATTCAAGGCCGCGCAGCCGAGTTCATCGAGCATATCGACGGATCCTATTCGGGTATCATGGGTCTGCCCCTTTTTGAGACAGCTGCGTTGCTGCGCGCGGCTCGTGTCGACTTCTAAGGCGTCCGAAGGCTTCCGATGAACGAAGAGATTCTGATCAATGTCACTCCGCAGGAAACGCGCGTCGCGCTGGTCCAGCAAGGCGCCGTGCAAGAACTTCACGTCGAGCGCACGGCATCGCGCGGGCGCGTGGGGAACGTTTATCTCGGTAAGGTCGTGCGGGTGTTGCCGGGGATGCAGTCCGCGTTCATCGATATCGGTCTCGAACGCGCGGCGTTCCTGCATGTCGCCGATATCTGGCAGCCGCGCGCCGCGGGCGAACATGCGGGGCCGGTGCAGCCGATAGAAAAGACGGTGTTCGAGGGGCAGACGCTGATGGTTCAGGTGATCAAGGACCCGATCGGCACGAAGGGGGCACGGCTGTCGACGCAAGTCAGCATCGCGGGCCGCACGCTCGTCTATCTGCCGCAGGAGCCGCACATCGGCATTTCGCAAAAGATCGAAGACGAAGCGGAGCGCGAGGCCATCCGCGCGCGCTTGACCGCGGTCCTGCCCGCCGACGAAAAAGGCGGCTATATCGTGCGCACGATCGCCGAAGATGCCACGAGCGAAGAGCTGGCGGGCGACGTAGCCTATCTGCGCAAGACCTGGGCCACGATCGTGGCCCAGGCCCAACGCCTGCCGCCCACGAGTCTGCTCTATCAGGACCTCAATCTCGCGCAGCGCGTATTGCGCGATTTCGTCAACGACGAGACGACGCGGATTCAAGTCGATTCGCGCGAGACATATCAAATGCTCGTGGAATTCGCGACCGAATTCACGCCGGCCGTCAGTGCGAAGCTCAACCACTATATCGGCGAGCGGCCCTTGTTCGATCTTTATAACGTCGAAACGGAAATTCAACGGGCGCTGTCGCGGCGCGTCGATCTGAAGTCCGGCGGCTATCTGATGATCGATCAGACCGAAGCGATGACGACCATCGACGTCAATACCGGCGGCTATGTCGGCGCGCGCAATTTCGACGATACGATCTTCAAGACCAATCTCGAAGCCGCGCACACGATCGCGCGGCAACTGCGGCTGCGCAATCTCGGCGGCATCATCATCATCGACTTCATCGACATGGAAAACGCCGAACACCGCGATGCCGTGCTCGGCGAGTTGAAGAAGGCGCTGTCGCGCGACCGCACGCGTTCGACCGTCAACGGCTTTTCACAACTCGGGCTCGTCGAGATGACGCGCAAGCGCACGCGCGAATCGCTGGCGCACGTGTTGTGCGAACCGTGCCCCGTTTGTCAGGGCAAAGGACAAGTCAAGACAGCACGCACTGTCTGCTACGACGTGCTGCGTGAAATTTTGCGCGAGTCCCGCCAGTTCAATCCGCGCGAGTTCCGCGTCATCGCCTCACAGCAAGTCATCGATCTTTTTCTCGATGAGGAATCGCAACATCTCGCGATGCTGATCGATTTCATCGGCAAACCTGTGTCGCTGCAGGTCGAGTCGAACTTGAGCCAGGAACAGTACGACATCGTGCTGATGTAGCGCCGGCGGAATTGCCCGCTTGCGGCTCAACGGCGCCCGTGCCCCCCGCCGTGGTGATGATGGTGGCCCCCGCCGCCGAACACCCCAACGATGCCGACCGACGGTCCAGCGTAATAGCCGGGTGCGTAGTAGCCCGGCGCGTAATACTCCGGTGCGTAGCCATACCCCGGATCGTAGCCGTAGTAGGCCGGGCCCGGATCGACCACGCAACCGGCCAGCCCGGCGGCGAGCAAGACGGCAACGATTGATCTGACCATGATATGTCCCCTTCGTACAGCTTAGAGCGCGTCGTCGCGCATAGCGTTCGAGAGGACTTGTGTCATCCCGTTACAGACGTAACGCGGCCAGTCCCTCAGCCCCCCGTTCGCAAATCACCTAGAATTGACTGACGCAGGTGAGTCATCGGGAGGTCCTCATGGCCCAATCGATCGAAAGCATCGTGACCGGCCTCGTCTTGCTGATTGCCGCCGTCGTCATCGTCGCGTCGCACTATCAACGCGAGCACCGGCGTGAACGATGGCTCGGCCGCACGAGCGGTCATCGCCTTTGGGACAGGGTCTGGCGTCGGCACTGAGACCCGCGCGGCAACGCAACATTTGCGGCCGGCGCGGCAACCGCGCTGTCGCCCGACCGCTCCTTGCAGGGAGACGGTGCCATGTCTGATGAAACCCTCGCGTGGCGGATGACCGAATACGAAGGCTTCGAAATCCATGTCGCCACGCCAGTGAAGGAACCGGAAGCTGCGTCGGCTGCCGGCCGGTCATCCGTGGCCTCGTCACCGTATACGTACATCGGTTATGTCTGCCATCCGGGCGCCGATCCGAAATTACCCGGTCACGTCGTTCCGTTTCATGCCGATGGCGAGGAAGCCTTCGAGAGCGAAGCCGCCGCGTGGGAAGAGGCGGTGCACATCGGGCGCAGCATCGTCGACGGCACCCATCCCGACCTCACCGTCTTACCGCTCGTGACCGGTGGTGTCTGAGCGTAGGCGGGAGGGTACGAGCGTTTCGAGCAAGCGGTAATACCCGCTCAGGCGGCCTGCTGCTGGTACTGGATGCGATGCAGATGCGCGTAAAGGCCATCGCGTCGCAGCAGATCCGCATGGCTGCCCTCTTCCGCGATGCGGCCCGCTTCCATGACGAGAATGCGATCGGCCCGCTCGATCGTTGAAAGCCGATGCGCGATCACGAGCGTCGTACGGCCTTCCATCAGCGTCTCCAGTGCAGCCTGCACATGGCGCTCGGACTCGGAATCGAGCGCCGAGGTCGCTTCGTCGAGAATCAGGATCGGCGCATCTTTGTAGATCGCCCGCGCAATCGCGAGACGCTGCCGCTGTCCGCCCGAAAGCCGCATGCCATTGCCGCCGATGACCGTATCGATGCCGTTCGGCATGGCTGCGACGGCATCCGCCAGGTTGGCAGCCCGCAGCGCCGCGTCGACGCGCTCGCGATCGGGCGTCTGGCCGTACGCGACGTTGGCCGCGATGGTGTCGTTGAACAGCACGACGTCCTGGCTCACCATCGCCATCTGAGCGCGCAAGGCATGAATGTCGTATTCGGCAATCGGCACACCGTCGACGAGAATCGTTCCGTCCGTGGGATCGAAAAAGCGCGGCAGCAGGTTGACGAGCGTCGTCTTGCCGCTGCCCGACGGCCCGGCGAGCGCCACCATCTCGCCCGGCGCCACTTTGATCGAGACGTTTTTAAGAATCGGCTGATCGGTGGTGCCGTAGGAGAACGACACGTCGCGGAACTCGATCTCGCCGCGCGAGCTCGGCAGCTCGCGGGTACCGCCGTGGGGCTCGGCCGGCTCGTCGATGAGGCCGAAGATCAGCTCGGCTGCGGTCATCCCACGCTGTAGCGGCTGATTGACGTCGATCAGATGCTTGAGCGGCGAAATGACGAGCAGCATGGAAGTGACGAATGCGACGAAGCCGCCCACCGTCGTCTGGTCGTTCGCCGATTGCACGACCGCAATCGTAATGACGATGGCGAGTGCGATCGACGCCAGGAACTGCGTGAGCGGCTGCGCGAGACCGCCCGAGACGGTCATCCGCATGGCATAGCCCCTGAGGCGCCTGCTCATTTCGGTGAAACGATCGATTTCGTACGGCTCGCCGTTGTGGACCTTGACGACTTTATAGCCGCCCACCGTCTCTTCGACGATATAGGACAGCTCGTTGGTGAGCGTTTGCTGCTCGCGTCCGAGACGGCGCAAACGCCGGTTGATCTTGCTGACGATCCAGCCGATGCCGGGCAGGATCACCGCCACGATGAGCGTGAGCCGCCAGTTCAGATAAAAGAGGTAGCCGAGCAGGAAGACGACCGTCAGCGTATCGCGCACTAGCGTCACCATCACGCCGGTCAGCACGCTCAGGATCTGATTGACCTCGAATACGATCGCGTTGATGACGGTGCTCGCCGTCTCCCGCTGAAAGAACGATGCGCTCGTATGGATCATCCGCTCGAACATCGTGAGCCGCAGTTGCAGCAAGATGCGGTTCGACACATACGAGAGCAGATACCCGGACGCATATTGCGATACCCCGCGCACGAGCGCGAGCCCGATGACGGCCACGGGCACGAGCCATTTCGCGCTCACACTCGCCTTCGCGCCGAAACCGTGGTCGAGCAGCGGCTTGAGCAGCGCGGGGATGCCCGCGTCGGTCGCGGAACTCACGCCCATCGTGACGACCGCCAGCAGCACGACCCACACGTTCGGTTTGATGTACGGCCAAAGCCGTTTGAGCACGGATGCGGGCGACGTTCCACTCTCGCCTATCGCCTTGCGCAGGGTATTTTCGGTTTCCAACTGATTCCTTCGCCCGTTCCTTCGTTGCCGTGCCCGTATGCGCGCGAGAGCGCGTGCCGCCTTCAAAACCGGTGCATTATAGCTGCCCGGCCACCGGCGCGCGGCCGCGGGCCACCGACGCCCCGAAGCACGCGGGACGTCCGAGGCACACTCCGGCCTGTATACTCCGCTCACTTTCCACGACGCGACCCATGCCCGCCGTGTCCGCCACGAACCCGCCCCCTGCCCGTCCGACGCTCGGCGTCGCCATCATCGCGCTCAACAGTGAGGCGCATCTCGCGCAATGCCTCGATGCGGTGGCATTCGCCGACGACATCGTCGTCGTCGACGGCGGCAGTCGCGACGCCACGGTCGCCATCGCGCGAGCACGCGGCGCGCGCGTGCTCGTCGAGACCGACTGGCCCGGCTTCGGGCCGCAGAAAAACCGCGCTGTCGCAGCGCTCGACACCGACTGGGTGCTATCGATCGATACCGACGAGATCGTGTCGCCCGAGTTGGCCCGCTCGATCGACGAAGCGCTTCGCGCGCCACGCGCGAGCGTGTACGCGGTGGACCGGCTCTCGAGCTTTTGCGGCAACTGGATCCGCCACAGCGGCTGGTATCCGGACTGGATACCGCGCTTGTTCAGACGCGACGCCGCGCGCTTTTCCGACGATCTCGTTCACGAGCGCCTCGTCTTCGATGGGCCGGCCGAACGCCTCGAAGGCAAGCTGCTGCATTACTCGTACGAGGACTTCGAGACGGTGCTGCGCAAGCTCGATGCCTACTCGAGCGCGGGAGCGCGTCAGCGTTTCGCCGCAGGCGAGCGCGGAGGGCTGGGCGTGGCGCTCGCGCGCGGACTATGGGCTTTCGTGCGCACGTATGTGCTGCGCCGCGGCTTCAGCGACGGGCGCGCGGGCTTCATGATCGCGGTATTCAACGCGCAGACGGTCTATTACCGGTTCGTCAAACTCGCGTGGCTGGCGCGGCAAAACGAGCGGCGCTGAGCATGCAACCGCATGCCCACTGGCACGCGAGTCCAACGCACAGTTCAGCCGCGTTCGACCGGGAGGCGAACGAGCGGCTGTGTGTCGCCGGCGGCTGACGCCGTTGGAAGACCGAGCATGACCTTCGCCGCATCGATCACCCGCTTCGCGTCGAGTTCGGTCAGACACCGGCTCTCGCTCGCGAGGTGCCGCTCGCACCCTTCCGCCTTGCAGGGCACACAGTCTCCCTCGCCTTGCAGCAGGAACACGTTGCCGCGGCGGCCCGACCCGCGCAGCGGCCAGGGTTCGTTGCCGGCAGGCCAGTCGCGCGGCCATGGGCCCCAGCGACAAGGATTCGACGGCCCGAACAGCGCCACCGTCGGTGTACCGCACGCGGCGGCGATATGCGTGACACCGGTGTCCGGCCCAACGAAAAGTACGGCGCGCCGGATCATTTCGGCGGTCTCGCCAAGGCTCAATTGACCGACGAAGTTCATGACCGGCTCGCGTGCCGACTCGGCAATGCGTCGCGCGTACTCGAGCTCGGCGGACGCCGGCCCGCCGCTCAACGCAACGACAAAGCCTTGAGCGCGCAGCCAGTCGATCAGTTGCAACCATCCTTGGGCATGCCACTGCTTGTAGGCAAACATCGGATAGGGGTGGACGACGACAAGCGGCCGCGGCGGCGTGCCACGGCCTGCCGCGAGCCGGGCGTCGAATGCGGCCCGGCGCGTGGGATCGTCGCCGATCCCCGGAGCCACCACCTCGCCCACCGGGGCAACGCCCAGAACCGGCGCGAGGGCGAGATAGCTCGTCACCGTGTGAACGCGCCGATGCTCGTCCGGCGCCAGACGATGCAACAAAAACCGGGTCGCGCGTTTTGGACGATCGGGATCGAAGAGTCCGACACGCCACCGCCCGGCTGCCCAGGCATAGAAACGGCAACGGCTCGAGGCGAGCGTGGCGCAGGCGATATCGTAGCGGCGCCAAAGACGCGCCGCGCTCGCGAGCCGCTCGCGCCACGAGGCGCGGCGCGCAACCGTGACGACATTTCTGAGGTCGGGATTGTGCTCGAGCACACCCTCGGTACCGCGATAGACGATCATGTCGATCTCGGCGTCCGGCCACTGCCGCTTGATCGATCGCACCAACGCAGTGGCGAGCAAAACGTCGCCGATGCGCTGGGTGCACACGACGGCGACCGTGCGCGGAGGATTGGAAGGGGCAGCCGACTCGTTCACGATGCGAAGAATAAATTACGCCGGTCAACCGGCGATTGCGGCCGAACTGCGGCCCGATGCATCGAAGATACCCGGACAGAATCGCTGTGCGAGCATGAGCATGCGCGCATTCGCGCTCGATGGAGAAAATGTCCGGACCTTGTCTTGCGCGCGCCGCCTCACGGTATCGCGCAACTGCCCATCGACACTCAAGCGGATCATCGCCTCGCACATGCCCTCCGCGTCGCCCGGCTTCACCAGCAGCCCGGCTTCGCCGCCTTCGAGCAAATCGCGCGGCCCCGTCGGGCAATCGGCCGAGATGACCGGGGTGCCGAGCGCCATGGCCTCGCCGAGAACCATGCCGAAGCCTTCGTACCGGCTGCTCAGCACCAGCATCTCCGCTGCGCGAATGTAAGGGAATGGGTTACTGCAAAAACCGAGAAAGCGAACCGCATCATGAATGCCGAGCTCCTTCGCCAATGCCTCGAGCGAAGCACGGTCAGGGCCTTCGCCGATCAGCAGCAGTTGGCCGATCCCGGGCAGGCGCTCACGCGCTTTCGCGTATGCACACAGCAGCGTCCGATGATCCTTTTGCCCTTCGTCGAGGCGCGCAACCGATACGATAAACGGCGAGTCCGGCTTGGGCACGGCCTCCTCGGCGCGCCGACGGATCGAGTCGATCTGAATCACGTTCGGCAGTTCCTCCGCACGCGCCTCGGTGCCGCGAAAAAGGCCACGCGCTTCCCTCAACATATCCGGCGTGAGAACCGCCACGGCGGCATAACGCTCGAATTGCCGGATACGCCGGGTCCGGTGGCCCACCGACTTGTTTCCGAGTCGGGCGGCAAAGCTGTAATGACTGACGCCGATCCACGGTACACCCGCGCGTCCGGCAATGCGCCGCAACGAAAGATCGAAATCGCAAACGATGTCATGCCGGCTCGCGATCTGCAGGAAACGCCTCGCCACCAGGGGGCGAATCGCGGCATGCGTACTGAGCTTATGCACGAGCTTCTCGAATTTTCCGAGCTTGCGATGCCGCTGCGCCTGATGCAATACATGGCTCCAGCGCGATCGCGCGAGGACATGCACCTCCACGTCCGGGGGCAACGAATGCCCGCGCCAGAAATCGAGGTCGTCAGTCGGGTACGCCACCGACACCGCCGGGACGAAGCATCGCCTGTCCAATGCATTGATCCATGCGAGGAGCGCCGTCTCGGTGCCTCCCCGCCCGAAATCGTTGATATGGAAGAGAATGCGTACCGGACGCACGGGGCGGGCCGCATCGCCGAGCGCGTCGCTCCCCCCGGATGCGCCGGCGCTAGTTCGGTTCATGGCGTCCGCGTTCGCCTGCGCCCAATAACAGACCAGCGAACGCCCAGAAAGCAAGCATCGTCGTCTTCCACATGAAGTCGTCGGTGAAATTCTTCGTGACCATGCCAACGACGAGCGCGATACCAGCCGCGGCGATATACGGGTCGGCTCGCCGCAGCCGCCAGTAGCGCAGCATCAACGCCGCGAGCAGCACGCTTTGCAGCACTACCCCGATCACCCCGGTCTGCAGCCAGGTATTCAGGAACAGATTGTGGGCATGCGTGGGAGCCTGGGGCTCGAGCGCGAGCAGCTCGGGAGGCATGTCGGAACGCAGCGCCAGCCCCGGCAACGGTTTGCCGAATCCTACACCGAGCCAGGCATGATGAAGCGCCTCGCGGCCGTAAAAGGCCCAGAGCTTGGGCCGCGTATCGGAGCGCACCGCATCGTCGAACGCCACGAGCGAGGGCGGCACCTCGTGCGGCTGCGCGGCCGCACCGGATGGACTCGATGCTGCTGCCGCTGCCTGCTCGCCAAAGCGCAACGCGCCACCGTAGATCGCCAGCATCCCGCCAATTGCGGACAAGGCTACCAAAACGGCCAGCGCGTATTTGAGACGTCGCCGATAAAGCGGAAAGGCCGCGACGAAAAGCGTCGCCGCAACAGCCGGCCAAAAAAACCGATTCAACGTGGCAAAACCGATAAACACACACAATGCCACGCCCACCAGTCCGAAGGGCCGGGTGCGCTCGCCCATCATGAGCCCGGCGAACAACGGAATCGCAAAAATCGCGAGCGTGCTCGTATGGCCGACGCGCGCGTAGAAATGCAGCGGGAAAGTCTCGGGCGTGGGAGGCTGTAAATGCCCGAGATAGACAGCGCTGATCGCCGCGAGCAGCAGGCAGGCGGCCCAGCATGCCCACGCTGCCCAGACGGGCCGGCCCACGCGTTGCGCGAACAGCCAAAAGCCCCAAAACGTGACGAGCGGATACACAACCTCATCGAACCATGCGTGCCGGCTCAAAGCCGGATAGGCGGACCACGCGACAGCCGCAAGGCTCCATGCCGCCCATAAGCCGATCGGCACGGCGAGCGGCCACCGAGCCAACGATCGAGGCTCCGACCAGGCAGCGACGACCACGCCCAGCCCGGTCAGCGCGAGACCCGTATTGATGACCCCGGTCATATGGCCGAACATCGCCGCGAACGCAATGAGCGGACAAGAAATCGACAGCGAGCGGACAAGCGCCGCGCGGACTTTCGTCATGCCGCCTCCAGCGCGGCTTTCAATGCCTCGTTCACCGCGTCGACGCTGAGCCGTCCCATGCAGCCCGCGTGGTCGCCGCGCCAATCGAGGCAAGTCGTCGTATCGCGGTCGCAGCGGCGCACCCAGGCGAGCTCGCGGCGAAAGATACCGGGCTGATTGCGGCACGGCATGTCCTCGATCGTCACCGGCACGAACGGCACAGCGCTCCAATAACGTCCGGCCCCGTGAATCTGTGCGTTGCCAGGACCGAAAAGCGTGACGGCCGGCGTGCCGATCAGGCGGGCGAGATGCGCCGTTCCCGTGTCCGGGCAAACGAGCGCCCTGGCCCCGGCAAATAAATGCCAGAGATCAGCCAGGCCGAGACGCCCTGCGAAATTCAGCCGGGACGAATCGGGATCGATTTGCCGGACGAGTTCGGCTTCGCTCGCACCTCCGCTCCAGACGACACGATAGCCGAGCGCTTCGACGCGCGACGCGAGTTCGCGCCAGCGCTCGATCGGCCACCGCTTGACCGCCGTACTGGCCCCGGGGTGCAGCACGACATAGGGCGTATGCGGCCGCAATGAATCGTCGAATATCACGGGCGCCGGCGCAGGCCAGAATTCGGGGCGGTAAAGGGGCGGAGCCTCGCCTGGCACGAGATCGGCCGCGAGATCGGCCCACGCGGCCGGTCGCTCCGGATACGCGATCAGTTCGTCGACGGGCCAGTTCTTCCACGCCGGTCTGTCGCCGGCATGCGCGACGATCCAGCGGCAACGCGCACCGTAGGCGAGCCAGCTATGACGATTGTCCCCGGTGACGATGCCGAGATCGTAGGGGCCCGAGCGCAAGACGTGACGGACGGTACGAGGGTCGCGCGGATCGAACGGCAGCGCATCGATGCCGAACGGGCGGCCAGCGTAGAGCGGCACGATCGCTTTCGGACAAGCGAGCACGATTTGCGCGTCCGGATAAAGACCGCGCAGCTTCGCGAGCAGCGGCGTGAGCAAAAGGGTATCGCCGAGCAAGAGATGATGCGCAATCAAGATTCGGCGAGGCTGCAGGCACTTGCGGCGAAAAGGCTTGAGCACGAGCCTCGGCAATGCACGCGCAAAGATCTGAATACGTCCTAACAGTCGACTCATTGGCTAACTAATCCCGCCCCGCCATTTGTTGTGTAGTCCTCGAGGCGAGACACACCGTCGCACCGCAACCAGCGGTCCGTACTGTCGCGGCGACGTCACTCCTTTATGGGATACGCTCGATGCTCGGGACCCGGCATGGCCGCCGGCGGCCCCGTTCGGAAGCTTGCCAGTATACCGTACGCCGATGGGCCGGATCCCGCCTAACCGAGCGCGAATCGCCCAACCGCACGATGCGCAACCGCCGCCCTCCGGCCTCGGCCAGACGGCGTAACGCTGCACGCGATCAGACCTCCATGCTCGAGGCGGCGGTGCGCGGCGCTTGTGCGGTGGCGGCCGGCCGCCATACGGAAGCGACGGCGTCCGCGACTGCGCCGACGGAAGGCACGTCGCCCTCATCTCCGACCGATACCGCGGTACCGGGCAGGCTGACACCGAAATGGCGGCGCGACGTCGCCGTAAAGATCATGACCGTAGGCTGACGGAGCGCGGCGGCAAGGTGCACGAAGCCCGTGTCGGTGCCGACGATGAGCGACGCGAGTTCGATGTGCTGCGCGATTTCGAGCACCGACAGCCGCGGCAGCACGAGCGCATCGGGGATGCCCTCCGCAATGGCGAGGGCTTCGGCATGTTCGGCCTGCGAGCCCCAGGGGAGCAGAGCCCTAAGACCCTGGGCCCGCAATTGGGTCCCGAGCCGCTGCCAGTGTTCAAGCGGCCACTTCTTGTCATCGCACGAGGTCGCGTGGAAAAGGATCGCGAATGCCCCATGCCGGGCCGCAGCGGGAATCGCGGCGGGAGCCGGTATCTTCAGGCCGAACCGAGGCGGCGTATCGATCGAATAGCCGAAAGCCTGCCCGACGCTCTCGCGCAAGCCTTCCCACGCGTTGCGCTCGGCAGGCCGAGCGAATCGCCTTGAATAAGCGAACGCCGCACCTTTTTCGCCCAGGTCCGCCGACCGGTAGCCGTACCGCGCGCGAGCTCGGGCGAGAAACGCAATGATGGCGCTCTTGTAGACGCCGTGCACGTCGATGACCGCGTCGTACCGGACGCGCCGTAATTCCGCGATCGATGCGGCAATGCGCTTGAAGTCGGTCAAACCGCGCTGCGACTTGAAACGACGCAAAGGCGCGCACAGCACACGATGGATCCCCGGATTCCATCGCAAAACCTCCGCGAACGCGGCGTCGGCGGCCCAGTCGATGCTCACCCCCGGAAAGTTGCGGCGCAAATCGTCCACGAGCGGCTGCGCGTGCACGATGTCGCCAAGCGATGTGACCTTCACGATGAGAACGCGATCCATGGCGCCTTCCGGTGGTTTGGGATTGACGGAGCGGATCCGGCCCGCTAGACGAGCGCATGCTCCGCTCTGCTCGCGCATCCTGCCGCCATGCGCGCAACCGCAAAAGTATACTGGATCGGCGAAACGGCGCGCGCAGGCGTCCTATGAGCAGGCCACTAAGCCGATGGCCGGTGTGCAGCCGCCGTGCGCGTCGCCGGTTGGCGGCGCCGCGCCTCGATCTGCCATGCCAGTCCGAGCAGCGCATCGACATGGGCCGCCACATCGGGGTCGTAGGCCAGGGCGGCTCGGCCACCCGCCGTCCAGGCACGCTGCGGGCCCGTGCGAGCGACACGGGTCGCGCGCTCGAGCACCGCATGCAAGTCCGCGGCATCGTCCGGTGCGAAGACGAACCGCTGCTCCGGCGCAATGGCATCGCAGCAACCGATGTTCCCCGCGACAATCGCGGGCGTGCCGCACATCGCCGATTCGATGGCGACGAGGCCGAACGGCTCGTACTTCGAAGCAAGAATGGTGAAATCCGCGGCCCGATAACCGTCTTCCAGGTCCTCGAGGTAGCCAAGGTAGCGGATCCGCTCGCTCGTGCGCTCGGGCGGCCGTCCGGCCACCGCGATCACGACCGGCAGCGGCGTATGCCGCACGACCGTCTCGATGAGCGGCAAGCCTTTGCGCGCGTGAGAGCTCGAAGCGAACAGCAGCACGACCTCATCGTCGGCAAAGCCGAAGCGCCGACGTAGCGTACGACGCGCGTCCATGTCGACGGCGTGAAACCGGGCTGCATCGACGGGCGGGTAGACGAGGCGGATCTTGTCGTCGGGCAAGCCATAAAGCGAACGCAGCTCGTCGCGCATCAGCTCGGAGTGAGCGACCACGATTTCGGCGTTGGCGTATTGCCGTGCTTCGAGCGAGATCTGCCAATGATCCGCGCGCGTCGGCTCGCGGCCCATCGCGCGCAAAAAGCCGCGGTGCGTGCCTCCGCAAACGGCGATTTCGGACGAATCCACGCGATTGCAGCCAATCAGCACGTCCACGCCCGCCGCACGCTTGGCACTGCGCAGCCTCCAGGAAAACCAGTGGTCGCGCAGTTTTCCCGGTAGCCACGAAACGCCGATCCTATGGGGCTCGACGAGCGCGAATTCAGGCAACCCCGTATCGAAACGGCGCGCGAAAAAATCGGGCTCGATGCCGCGTGCTGCCAAGCCACGAGCCAAATCCATCGCATAGCGCTCGAACCCGCCTCCATGTTTGAGCGCATTGGCAGAAATGCCGATATGGATCGATCGCCCCGCTGCGCCGGATGTCGGAGGAGGCATATCAATAGACGATTTCGACAGTGCTCGATGCAAATTCGCTGCGCAGTGCGCTCAGCAGGTCGTCGCTGGGACGCACACGCCACGCGTCGCCAAGCCTCACTTCGCCTTGCGCGTGCGCGTTGCTGTAAGCGATCTGCACGGCAAGTCCGTTCGGCATCGCCGTCGTACGCGTACGCGCGCCGTCTCCACCGCCGCGCGGCCCGAACCGCCCGGCCGCTGACGGCGCCGCTGCCGGCGCGTTCGACTGCGCCTCGGCCGGCGGCGCGCAATGCGCCTCGAGCACGCGCCGCAAGATCACCGCATCGGCATTGCCGTTCATGCTGACCTTCACTGCCTGCGCGTAGCGGCTACGCGCACGCTCGAGATCCATGACCGAATCCACGGTGAAACGAATGCCGCCCGTGAAGGCATCGTTGCGCGCCTGCCCTTGCACGACGAGCAACTCGTCCTCCTTGAACACGGCCTTGTTCGCCTCGTATTGCTCGTTGAAGACCGTCACTTCGCACTGCCCCGAGCCGTCGTCGATGAGCGCGATCAGCATCTTGCCGCGCTGAGTCATCTGCGTGCGCAGCGAAACGATGATCCCCGCCACGAGCTTGTCGCGCCCTTCCTTGAGTTCGCCGAGCTTTTGACGTACGAACCGGCGCACCTCGTCCTTGTAGGCATCGAAAAGATGGCCCGAGAGGTAAAAGCCGAGCGCCGTCTTTTCTTCCTGCAGCTTGCGCTTTTCGGGCCAGGCCGGCTCGTCGATGAGCTCATGCCCTTGCGAAGGCCCATCGTCCATTTCGAACAGCCCCGCCTGCATCGCGTTGGCGCTCGCCTGATCGGCCGCCTCCATCGCGAGCGGCACCGACGCAATCAGCTGAGCGCGATTCGCGTGCAGCGTGTCGAACGCGCCGGCACGGATGAGCGCTTCCACGGTGCGCCGGTTGACGACGCGCCGGTCGATGCGAGCACAGAAATCGAATAGATCGACGAACGGGCCCGCCTCCCGCGCGCGCAAAATTTCCTCGATCGCATTCTGGCCGCTGCCCTTGACGGCGCCCAGACCGTAGCGAATCGTACGGGCGCGCTTGCCATCCGGTTCGGCGACCGGCTCGAAACGATAGGCCGAGCAATTGATGTCGGGCGGCAGCACGCTCATGCCGTTCGCCTTGCAATCCTCGTAGAGGATCTTCACCTTGTCGGTGTCGTCCATGGCCAAGCTCATGTTGGCTGCCATGAATTCGGCCGGATGATGCGCCTTGAGCCACGCGGTGTAGTAGGCGAGCAGCGCGTATGCAGCGGCGTGCGACTTGTTGAAGCCGTAGCCGGCGAACTTCTCCATCAAGTCGAAGATCTCGTCGGCCTTCGCCGCGCTGAGCCCGTTTTTCGCGGCGCCCTCGCGAAAGAGCTCGCGATGCTTGGCCATCTCCTCGGCCTTTTTCTTGCCCATCGCCCGGCGCAGCAAATCTGCACCGCCGAGCGAATAGCCGCCGATGATCTGGGCCATCTGCATCACCTGCTCCTGATAGACCATGATGCCGTAGGTCTCTTTCAGAACAGGCTCGACGCGCGGATCGGGATACTCCACCGTCTCGCGGCCGTGCTTGCGCGCGCAAAAGCTCGGAATCAGATCCATCGGGCCCGGACGGTACAGCGCCACGAGCGCGATGATGTCCTCGAAGCGATCGGGCTGCGCGTCCTTCAGCATGCCTTGCATGCCGCGGCTTTCCAGCTGGAACACGGCGACCGTATTCGCTTTTTTGAGGATCGAGAACGACGCTTGATCGTCGAGCGGTACTTGCGCGAGCGACCAGTCCGCTTTGGTGGGATCCAGCCGGCGGATGTAGCGCTCGGCCCAATCCAGGATCGTCAGCGTCGTCAGCCCGAGAAAGTCGAACTTCACGAGGCCGACCGCTTCGACGTCGTCCTTGTCGTACTGGCTCACGACACCGCCGTCGTCGCCCTGCGTATAGAGCGGACAGAAGTCGGTCAGCTTGCCGGGCGCGATCAGGACGCCGCCCGCGTGCATGCCCACGTTGCGCGTCAGGCCCTCGACGCGCTGCGCGAGATCGAGCAGTTGGCGGACCTCGTCCTCGTTGTCGTAGCGCTCTTGCAGGAGCGGCTCTTCCTTCATCGCGTCGGCGATCGTGACATGCTTGCCCGGCTTGAACGGGATCAGCTTCGCCACGCCGTCCGTGAACGTGTAGCCGAGATCGAGCACGCGGCCGATATCGCGTACGGCGGCCTTCGCCGCCATCGTGCCGAACGTCGCGATTTGCGACACCGCATCCGCGCCGTACTTGCCCTTCACGTACTGAATGACGCGATCGCGTCCTTCCTGGCAAAAGTCGATGTCGAAGTCCGGCATCGACACGCGTTCAGGGTTCAGGAAGCGCTCGAACAGCAGGTTGTAGCGCAGCGGATCGAGGTCGGTGATGCCCAGCGCGTAGGCGACGAGCGAGCCCGCGCCCGAGCCGCGCCCGGGACCCACCGGCACGCCGTTGTTCTTCGCCCAGTTGATGAAGTCCGCGACGATCAGGAAGTAGCCCGGAAAGCCCATCTTGACGATCGTGCCGCACTCGAACTCGAGCCGCTCGAAATAGCTTTCGCGCGCCTCGTTGCGCTTCGCTTCGTCGGGATAGAGTTCGACGAGCCGGCGCTCGAGCCCGTCTTTCGAGAGCTGCACGAGGTACTCGTCGAGCGACATGCCATCGGGTGTCGGAAAAAGCGGCAGCTTCGGCTTGCCGAGCTCGAGCGTGAGGTTGCAGCGCTTCGCGATTTCGACCGTGTTCGCGATGGCGGACGGGATATCGGCATAAAGCCGCGCCATCTCGTCCTGAGTCAGAAAATGCTGAGCCGTCGTGAAACGCTTTTGCCGGCGCGGATTCGCCAGCATATCGCCTTCCGAAATACAGACGCGCGCCTCGTGCGCGGTGAAATCGTCCGCCGTCATGAACTGCACGGGATGCGTCGCGACGACGGGCAATTGCAGCGCCGATGCGAGTTCGACCGCTTCGTGCACGTACGTCTCGCCGCCCGGCTGGCCGCAGCGCTGCAGTTCGATGTAAAACGCGTTCGGAAAGCGCTCGGCCCAGTGCATGGCGTGGCGTCGCGCGGCTTCCTTGTTGCCCGCCGCAAGTGCGAGGCCTATGTCGCCCTGCTGAGCACCGGAGAGCGCGATGAGCCCAACGGCCAGCGGCGTGTCGAACCAGGCGGGATCGACTTCGGCGCGCCCGCGGTATTGATTCGTGAGCCACGCCCGCGTCAGCAGCTCGCAAAGGTTCAGATACCCGCGGCGATCCTTGACGAGCAGCAGCAGGCGCGACGGCTTGTCGCGATCGGCGCTATTGGTGACCCACACGTCGCAGCCGGCGATCGGCTTGATGCCCTTGCCGCGCGCTTCCTTGTAGAAACGGACGAGCCCAAAAGCGTTGGCGAGGTCGGTCAGCGCAAGCGCGCCCTGCCCGTCCTCGGCGGCGGCTTTGACGATGTCGTCGAGGCGCACGATGCCGTCGGCGATCGAGAATTCGGAATGAACGCGGAGATGGACGAAACGTGGATCTGGCATGGGCGGTATTGTACATCCGAGCAGCCCCGGCTTTGCCCGTCCGGTTCGCCGCGGTTCGCCCCGGTTGGCCCCCGGTAGGCGCCGAATCCACCGCCTTCGGGCTTCGTGCGCAACGGCTCGCGCACGTCCGCGCACGAGCCGTCGGCGCGTTTGCGGGATAATACGCGTTTTCCCTGTTTGTGCGCGCTCGCGCCCGCTGCCATGCGCGCGCTCGCCCGAGTCCGCATCGCCATCATGAGCATCGTCAATCTCGCCGCCTACCGGTTCGTCACACTCAACGCCATCCAGGCCTGGCGCCCGCTCGTCGCCGAACGCTGTGCCGCACTCGGTCTGCGCGGCACCATCCTGCTCGCGCCCGAAGGCATCAATTTGTTCGTCGCGGGCACGCGCGAAGCCGCCGATGCCTTCATCGACTACATCCGTCACGACGCCCTGTTCGAGGGCAAATTCTCGTCGCTGGCGTTCAAGGAGAGTCCGTCGCCCGCGCAGCCGTTCCGGCGCATGCTCGTCAAGCTCAAGCGCGAAATCATCACGATGAAAAAGCCGGCGATCCAGCCCGAGCTCGGCCGCGCCCCCGCGGTCGACGCGGCGACGCTCAAGCGCTGGCTCGATAGCGGACACGACGATGCGGGCCGGCCCGTCGTCATGCTCGATACGCGCAACGCGTTCGAAGTCGACGTCGGCACGTTCGACGATGCGATCGATTACCGCATCGCGAAGTTCAGCGAGTTCCCCGAAGCCGTGGCCGCGCATCGCGACGCGTTGGCCGACAAGACCGTCGTCTCGTTCTGCACGGGTGGCATTCGCTGCGAGAAGGCTGCCATTCACATGAAGGAGATCGGCCTCGGGCATGTGTACCAGCTCGAAGGCGGCATTCTGAAATACTTCGAGGAAGTCGGCGGCGCCCATTACCACGGCGAATGTTTCGTCTTCGACTATCGGACCGCGGTCGATCCGCGGCTCGAGCCGACGCCGACGACCCAGTGCTTCGGCTGCCGTGCCGTGGTGACGCAAGAAGCGCAGCGTTCGCCGCTTTACGAAGCCGGCAAGTACTGCCCGGCCTGCCATCCGCGGCGCGAGTCGGCGCGGGCTGCCTGAGCCGGTCGATCATGACCGCTCGGGCCGGGCAAACCGCTGCGGCCGCCGTCGGCTGCGCTGCGTCGCGAGCCGCCTATCGCGGCCGGTTCGCCCCTTCGCCGACCGGTCCCCTGCACTTCGGCTCGCTCGTGGGCGCACTCGCGAGCTGGCTCGATGCACGCGCACACGGCGGCGCCTGGCTCGTTCGCATCGAGGATATCGACGGCCCGCGCACGGTGCCGGGCGCCGACCGGGAGATCCTCGCGACGCTCGAACGCTTCGGCATGCGGCCCGACGAGCCGCCGGTCTGGCAAAGCACGCGCACGCCCCTTTACACCCGCGCATTCGCGCAGCTCAGCGCGACAGGACTCGTCTATCCGTGCGGCTGCACGCGCAAGGAAATTGCCGATTCGCTGGCAAGCCGCAGCGCGCGCCATGCGACGCTGGCCTACCCTGGCACCTGCCGTGGCGGGCTCGCCGGCAAGCCGGCGCGCGCGTGGCGCGTGCGGGTGCCCGATGGGGCGGCGGCGATCGTTTCGTTCGAGGACCGCTGGCAAGGCGCCCAACAGCAGGATCTCGCCACGGAAGTCGGCGACTTCGTCGTGAAGCGCGCCGATGGACAATGGGCCTACCAACTCGCCGTCATCGTCGACGATGCCGATCAGGGCATTACGCATGTCGTACGCGGTGCCGACCTGCTGGATTCGACCGCGCGCCAGATCTATCTGCAGCGGTGTCTTGGCCTGCCCGAGCCGGCCTACCTGCACGTACCGCTCGTCACGGACGCGAATGGCGAAAAGCTCAGCAAGCAAACCGGCGCTGCCCCGCTCGATGTCAGCCGGCCGCTGCCCGCGCTGCAAGATGCGGCGCGTCATCTCGATCTCGTACCCGCGAGCGGTAACTGGAACGCGACGACACTCGCGGCGTTTCACGAGGAAGCCACCACGCTCTGGGCTCGGCGTTTCGAAGTGCCGCGGCGATAACGGCCGCCGCGTCGAGCTCAGGAAGAGGAAGAGTTGCGGCGGGGCATGCCGAAGCCGCCCAGCAGCGCGGCGAGCGGCTGTTTGGGTCCCGTCTTCGACGGTGTTGCGGGTTCGGCGGCGCGCGCTTCGTCGTGCTGGAGTGCCGACGGCGAAGGCTCGTAGGGTTTGAAAAAGAAATCGTCGACCGGCGCGTGCGAATGCCGGTGCACCGGCCGATCGTGGGCCGGCGCGGCGCGGCGACGGCCGGGGCGATCGTCGCGCTCGCGCCGCGCGCGCTCCTCGCGCGGATGACGGGGAGGCGCGTCGACCGCGAGCGGCTGAATGACGAGCGGACGTTTGATGAGCTTCTCGATATCGGCGAGCTGCTTGCGTTCGTTAGGGCTGCAAAGCGATAGCGCATCGCCCGATGCGCCGGCTCGCCCCGTACGACCGATGCGGTGGACGTAGTCCTCGGCGTTGAACGGCAGATCGAAATTGATGACCGCAGGCAGTTCCACGATATCGAGACCGCGCGCGGCCACATCGGTGGCGACCAGCGCTTCGATCTCGCCGCGCTTGAATGCGTCGAGCGCCTGCATCCGCTCGTTTTGCGATTTATCGCCATGAATCGCGGAGGCCACGACACCATCGCGCTCGAGCTGCCGGGCGAGCCGCCCCGCGCCGATCTTGCTGTTGCAAAACACGATGACCTGCTTGAGTCCGCGCTCGCGAATCAACTGCACGACGGCGCCTTGCTTGTCGCCTTCGGCCACTTCGTAGACGATCTGCGTGACATTGGTCGCCGTCGAGTTGCTGCGAGCGACTTCGATCGTTTGCGGGTTGCGCAGGTAGGTCGCCGCGAGCTTCTTGATCTCGGGCGAAAACGTGGCCGAAAAGAGCAGCGTCTGGCGCTCCTTCGGCAACAAATTCAGGATGCGCTGCAGATCGGGCAGAAACCCCATGTCGAGCATGCGATCCGCTTCGTCGAGCACGAGCATCTGCACCTGGCCGAGATTGACCGTCTTTTGTTGCACGTGATCGAGCAGGCGCCCGGGCGTGGCGATCAGAATTTCGACGCCGCGCCGCAACTCGGCGGACTGCGGGTTCATGTCGACACCGCCGAACACCACCGCGCTTCTGATCGGCGTGTGCTTGGCGTACGCATGCACGTTGGCGGCGACCTGATCGGCAAGCTCGCGCGTCGGCGTGAGGATCAACGCGCGGACCGGATGCCGCGCGGGTGAGGCACTCGTGCTCGCCTGCGGCAGCAGCCGCTGGATGATCGGCAGCGAGAAACTCGCCGTCTTGCCGGTGCCGGTCTGGGCGGCGCCCATCACGTCGCGGCCGGCGAGGACGACCGGAATCGCCTCCGCCTGAATCGGCGTGGGCGTGGTGTAGCCCTGCTCGACGACCGCTTTGAGGATGTCGGCGGCAAGGCCGAACTGATCAAAGGTCGCGACGGTGGACTGAGCAGCGGGATCTGACATAGTGGCGTTCGCTAAAAGTGCGCCGCTCAGGCGCCGCGCGTCGGTCGCGCGCGGCAGGCGGCCCATGGGCCACGGAGGCGGCTCGGCGGCATCGACGCCGGCGAGGGTCTGTTTACATATGAAACGCACGTGCGTTGCCACGAGAACGGCCGCTCGCGAGGCGCGCGACGCCGCGAATACTGGACGTATTCGCAAGGAGCGCAACGCGGCGAGCGGCCGTTCTCGTGGCAACCCCAAACTGAAAATTCATTCCAGGGGAATGCCCGAAATCGCCCGCATGGCGGCGTCGATCGTCGCTTGTTTGGCTCGGCCAAACGGCGCTCCTCACTCCTTGCCCTGCGGGCGATTTCGGGCATTCGCACGTGCGTTCCATATGTAAACAGACCCTACGGCCGCGCCAATGGGCGTGGCCGTACCCGGCTGCGGACATGTGCCGCCGGAAAGGCCGGTATTGTAGCACCGCGCGATGACGCGAGCCGCAACCGCACAACGCGGCGGCGATCCAGCGCCCCGGATAACGCCCTAGCGCGTCGACACGGGCCGCACGGCCGAAGCCACCGCCTTCGCACGCTCGCGCGCCTCGCGGATGTCGCCACCCGTTGCCACCGCCACCCCCATGCGGCGCTTCTTGAAACTTTCGGGTTTGCCGAAAAGGCGCAAGTCGGAATCGGGAACGGCCAGCGCTTCGCGCACACCTTCGAATGCAATGCCGGCTTCATCGAGTCCGCCGTAGATCACCGCCGATGCGCCGGGCGCCACGAGCGCGGTATCGACGGGCAGGCCGAGAATCGCGCGCGCGTGCAACTCGAACTCCGACAGGCGCTGCGAGCGCAGCGTGACGAGCCCGGTGTCATGCGGACGCGGACTGACTTCGGAGAACCAGACTTCGTCGCCGCGCACGAAGAGTTCGACGCCGAAAACGCCGCGGCCACCCAGCGCGCCGGTGATGTTTTGCGCGATCTCCCGCGAGCGGGCGAGCGCCGCAGCCGACATCGGCTGCGGTTGCCACGATTCGACATAGTCTCCCGCCACCTGCAGGTGGCCGATCGGCTCGCAAAACGATGTTTCGACGGTGCCCGTTCGCGGATCGACGGCGCGCACGGTGAGCAGCGTGATCTCGTAGTCGAACGTGACGAAGCCTTCGACGATGACGCGTCCCACGTTCACGCGCGCGCCGGCCGTCGCGTACTGCCACGCGGGCTCGAGGTCGGCCTCGCTCTCGACGACCGACTGCCCCTTGCCCGAAGACGACATCACGGGCTTGACCACGCACGGATAGCCGATACGGGCCACCGCCGCCTTGAAGGCGTCGAACGATTCGGCGAACGCATAAGGCGACGTCGGCAGCCCGAGCGTCTCAGCGGCCAGCCGGCGAATGCCTTCGCGATTCATCGTGAGCTGTGTGGCACGCGCGGTCGGGATGACTTCGGCGAGGCCCGCTGCTTCGATTTCGGCAAGCGCATCGGTGGCGATGGCCTCGATCTCGGGCACGATCAGATGCGGCCGCTCGGCGCGCACGAGTTCGGCGATGGCAGCAGGATCCGTCATGTCGATGACATGTGCGCGGTGCGCGACTTGATGGCCCGGCGCGTTCGGATAGCGGTCCACGGCGATGGTTTCGGCACCGAGCCGCTGCAAGGCGATGATGACTTCCTTGCCCAGCTCGCCGGCGCCGAGCAGCATGACGCGCGTGGCGCCGGGCGTGAGCGGCGTGCCGATTCGTTGACCGATCTGCATGGCGAAACCTCGTTCGTGAAGCGGATGAGCGGTAATGCGGGAAAGCGCGATGCTAGCATGCGCGCAATCCGCCTGACGCTCGCCGGAGTGCGTTACCCTTACGCCTTCGCCAGCATACCGAAGGAAAGACGCCAGTCATGCCGAGTTCGTTCATCGCGCCGCAGCGGGCGGCAAGATACGCTTTCCGGGTGTCGCTCGCGCTCATGGCTGCCGCGCTTGCGGGCTGCGCAATGCCGACGCACCCCGATTCGGCCGCGCCGCCGAGCGATCCCTTCAATCGCGCCGCGGTTCAGTTGCTCGACGACACGAGCTGGACGCTCGCCGCCTGGAAAACGGCCGACGGCCGCGAGCGCGACGTAGCCGCACTCGGCCTCGATGTACGCCCCACGCTCGTCCTGTCGACGGCCAAGGGTCAGCGCCGCGCGCACGGCTTCGCCGGCTGCAACCGGTTCAACGGGGTGTATACGCTCAAAGACGGTCAGCTCTCGTTCGGTACGTTCGTGACGACGCGCATGGCATGCGGCAGCTCGCGCGACGCGCTCGAACGCGACTATCTCGATGCATTGACGCATGTCGGCAAAACCGGCGTGCAATGGCACTCCCCTCCTCAATTGCAAATCGTCACCGACGACGGGGCGACACTCACGTTCCAGGCAGCCGGCCGATAAGCATCGGGCCGGCAACCGAAGCGTTGCGGCCCGCTAACGGTTAAACTCGCCGGGTTTGGCGCTTCCTCGTCTCGTTCTCGCTCTCGCATGCATACGGTCGTTCTGGGCTGGTTCGGCGTCTCCGCCTTCTGGTTTCTTCCCTTTTTGTGGCGTCTGATCAAGGCGGCGCTGCCCGGCGGCGATGGCTTGCGCGGCCCCGGGACGATTCGCCTATGGCTCGGCTTCGTGTGCGTGCTCGCCGCGAGTTGCGCGCTCGAAGCCGCGCTCTTCTCGCCTGCCGGCGATGCGCTCGGGCACTGGGTGATGAGCGGTGCGGGCCGCCTCGCCGGGCGCATCGGCGCGCCGCTGCTGATGCTCGTACTGCTGGTCGTCGCGTTGCCCTGGCTGCTTGGTTTTCGCTGGCTCGACACGCTCGCCGCGGCCGATCGAGCGTTCGGCCTGGGCCTTCGCCTGGGCCGCGAGGGGCAACGCTCTCAGCCCTCCCGCATGCCGAGCGGCGCGCGCGACGAAGCGCCCCGTTCCCGCGCGAGCAGCAACCCCGCGCGCCTCGCGACGGTGAATCCGATGGCGCCGAAACCGACTGGGCGATACGCGCGACCGACCGCATGGCAGCCGCCCGCCACGTCGACGATTCGCCCGAGCGCCGCCGCGGCATCGCCTGCGGCGGCAAAAACCCTATCGGCCGGGCGAAAAGCGTCGGTCACCGACGCAGTACCGAGTCGGCCATCGACGCGGCCGCAAACTGTGGCCGGCAACCCCACGAGCACGTCAACGCCATTTTCGGGCGCCGATCGATCCCCTCAGACGCCGCACGCCCGCGCACGGGCAGCCGCTTCGGCAAATGCAGGTCCGCGTCAGGCGCGTGCGCCCATCGACTTCGATATGGCCAACGTCGCACCCGAGCGTGCCGCGACGCCCGCCCCATCGCCCGGTGTGCTCGAAACGCTGCGCGCAATCGAAGCAAACGCCGCGCAATGGACGGCGCTTGCCGGCGTCAGCCTTGCGCGGCGCGGCGCGTCGGCCGCTCGCGATGACGCTTCCGAGCGGGCGCCGGAAGTGTCGCAGGCGGCATCGCCAGAGGCGCCCGCAAACGCGCCGCGGCCGGTGAAGCCGGAACCGCCGACCGAGTGCGAACCGGCGCGCGAGCCGGTTCCCGCGCCGCCGTTCGATGGCGTCGGGCTCGATGTCGATACACAGGGTGGCGACCCACTCTCCCCTGACGTACCGCCAACCGGCGCACCGCATGTCGAAGCACTGGATGACGATGCGCTCCCCCCGGACACAGCATCCGCGCAAGCATCGCGCGCCGAGGCTCCCGTAGGGGACATGTCGTTCGCCGAAACATCGGCCGCCGAAGCCGCCCCAGCCGATGCGTCTTCCGAGGATCCAGCTTCGGCAGCTCCCCCTTGGGCGGATCCATCGTTCGCCGAAGGAGCCTCTGCCGAAACACGCGCTACCGAGACGCCGCTCGCCGAACGCTCGCCCGAGCACGCGCCCCCGATCGCAGAAGCCAGCGCACCCGCGGCTTCCGGCCCGCGGGCATCTCTGCGTGGCCACGGCGCGGCCGAATTCGCGTTCCACGCGCCTGCGGCAACGCCGACCGAGTTACCCCCGCTCGAGCTCCTCGAGCGCGCCACGACCCAGGCCGAGCCCGTCTCCGACGAACGTCTCGCCCAGACCGGCCAATTGATCGAGCAACGGCTGCAGGAGTTCAAGGTGCCTGTGACCGTGGTGGGTGCCACAGCGGGCCCCGTCATCACACGCTTCGAGGTCGAGCCGGCACTCGGCGTGCGCGGCAGCCAGATCGTCGGCCTCATGAAGGACCTTTCGCGCGGGCTCGGCCTCACATCGGTACGCGTCGTCGAAACCATCCCCGGCAAGACTTGCATGGGGCTCGAACTGCCGAATGCGAAGCGCCAGACGATCCGCCTCTCGGAGATCCTCGAGGCCGACGCCTATCGCGGCTCGGGTTCGAAGCTGACGATCGCGATGGGCAAGGACATCACGGGCCACCCCGTGGTGACCGATCTGGCGAAAGCGCCGCACATGCTCGTTGCGGGCACGACCGGTTCGGGCAAATCGGTGGCGATCAACGCAATGATTCTTTCGCTGCTCTACCAGGCGACACCCGAGGAAGTGCGGCTCATCATGATCGACCCGAAGATGCTCGAGCTGTCGGTCTACGAAGGCATCCCGCACCTGCTCGCGCCCGTCGTCACGGACATGAAGCTCGCCGCCAACGCGCTCAACTGGTGCGTCGGCGAAATGGAAAAGCGCTACCGGCTGATGTCGGCCGTCGGCGTGCGCAATCTCCCGGGGTTCAACCAGAAGGTGCGCGACGCCGACGCGGCCGGGAAAAAGTTGACGAACCCGTTCTCGCTGACACCGGACGCGCCCGAGCCGCTTTCGACGCTGCCGCTCATCGTCGTCGTCATCGACGAGCTGGCCGACCTCATGATGGTGGCCGGCAAGAAGATCGAAGAGCTGATCGCGCGTCTCGCGCAAAAGGCCCGTGCAGCGGGCATCCATCTGATTCTCGCCACGCAGCGTCCGTCGGTCGACGTCATTACCGGGCTCATCAAGGCCAATATTCCTACCCGCGTGGCCTTCCAGGTTTCGTCGAAAATCGATTCCCGTACGATTCTCGACCAGATGGGCGCCGAATCGCTGCTCGGGCAAGGCGATATGTTGTTTCTGCCGCCCGGTACAGGCTACCCGCAGCGCGTCCATGGGGCATTCGTCGCCGACGAGGAAGTACACCGCGTCGTCGAGCATCTGAAGCAATTCGGCGAGCCGCAATACGAGGACGGGATACTCGACGGTCCGGCGACCGAAGGCGCGCCTCAAGACCTGTTCGGCGATGCGCCCGACGCCGAGGCCGATCCGCTTTACGACGAGGCGGTGGCGTTCGTCGTGCGTACGCGCCGCGCCTCGATTTCCTCAGTGCAGCGGCAGTTGCGCATCGGCTACAACCGGGCTGCGCGGCTTGTCGAACAGATGGAGGCCGCGGGCCTCGTCTCTTCGATGAGCGTCAACGGCAGCCGCGAAGTCCTGGCCCCGCCGGGACCGGAGCAATGACGGACGCCTTGCTGTAAAAGCTGCGCGGGGGTTGCAAGAACTAGCGGGTCGAGCCGCCTCGCGGCAGGCGCAACGGCAGTGGGCGCCGCTGCGACCCGCGACGCGGCGCGCTTGCGGCGTGCGCATCGATGACCCGGCATGGGCATTGCATACCCAACGCAGGCCGGAATCGCTGACGCACAACGCTCCGGCGCCGTTTCATCCCCTGCCGCCCCGCCCCCCGTGAGGCGGTAGCTTCGAGCCTGCGCGTGTGCTCTGATGCGCAGGCTCTCTTTGTATGCGCGCCTCCTGCGCGATTCGTCACGGCGTCACGCCCTCATGACGCAGGCGTGAACTTGAAATCCACGGGTGCCCCGACATCGAGTCGCGCCGGGTTCGGCTCGAGCTTCCCGGTCTGCGGGTCGCGCCGAAAAACATACGCGGTATCGCTTTCCTGGTTGCCGACGATGAGCCAATGACCGCTCGGGTCGATCGCGAACTCCCGCGGCGTCCGTCCGAGCGTCGGCTGGCGGCCGACGAGCGTCAGGCTCCCATCGCCCGCATTCACCGCAAAAATCACGATTTCATTCGCGTCCCCACGATTCGATACATAAAGAAAGCGTCCATCGGCCGACAGGTGAACGGCAGCCGCGCCTTGCTTGCCCTTGAAACCGGGCGCGGCGAGCGGCAGCGTCTGCAGGGTTTCCAGTGTGCCATCGCGGTATCGCAGCACCGTCACGGTGGCGGCGAGCTCGCTCGTCAGATAGGCATATTTCCCGAGCGCGTCGAAGACGAGGTGCCGCGGGCCCGAACCGGCTCCCATTTGCACATATCGTGTTTCAGTGGGACTCAGCAGGCCGCGGCTGCCATCCGGCGTGTATCGGTACACGTAAAGTTTGTCGGTGCCGAGGTCTTGCGCGAAGAGATAGCGCCCGTCGGGCGACATGACCGTCGAATGGACATGCGCGCTGTCCTGCCTCCCCTTCATCGGGCCGCGGCCGTCATGATGAACGCTCAGCACCGCGTCGCCGAGGCTGCCGTCGCCCTTGACCGGAAGTACAGCGAAGCTGCCGCCGGGATCGGATGCGACCGAGTAGTTCGCCACGAACAGATACCTGCCGTCGGGCGAAAGGCTCAGATAACAAGGATCGTTGCCTTGCGACGAGACGTGATCGAGCAGCTTCAACTGACCGCTCACCGCATCGAACGAGAACGCGCTGACGCCGCCGTGCTCAGTGGCCGGGCCATTGTCCCCAGGCAGCTCGTTCACCGCATAGACAGTCCGGTTGCCGCGACCGACGACCAGATACGATGGATTGACCGTTTGTACGGACGAAAGCGGCGACAAGGAGCCGCTTTGCGGATCGAACCGGTAGACGTGGATGCCGTTGCTCTTACCGGTATTCGTGTAGGTGCCGACGAGCAGGTCGTAGCTCGCGGCCCCTTGCGCGTCGCTGCCGGCATGCGCCGCCGAGGGCGCCACTGCGAGCGCCGCCAGGGCCGCCAGGGCCGACGTGAGCGCGAAACCTTTTCGGCCCGACACGGCTCTGAGGGTATGGGCACGCGAATCGCTGTCTGACCCTCGTGTGCCGGTCCGTACCTCCGCGAGGCCGGACGAGGGGCACGACAAAACGCAGGGCAAGGCCGGCCGCCTTGGCGGCCGGATCGAGGAAAGCTGGCTCGGCATCGAAGCTCCCTTCGTCGAGAGGCTCACCCTCGCCGCGAGCGCAAAGCGCCCACCCGATCAATCTGTGCGAGGCTTCGCCATGAACATTTCTGTCAGTCTAGGACCCCTTGCCGCGCTGATCGCCGGCATCCTGATTCTGATCGTGCCGCGACTCCTGAACTACATCGTCGCGCTTTACCTCATCATCATCGGATTACTGGGGTTGTTCGGCCCGGCATCGCAGCACTTGCGGTTCTGACGCCGCCCGGGCGTCGGCTGGCCGCCGGTTCGATCGACTTCATCCGTTGGCAAGTTGCTCGAGCCGCAGCTTTCCCTGCAGCGAAAGCGCGCCGACCGCATAATGGCCATCGGCTTGCCGGTGCGACGTGAAACAGGCGCGCTCGAGCAGAAACGACATGGCGGTATCCATGCCGTTGCGCGACAAGCCGAGCGCCTGTGGATCGAGGGAAATCAAGCTACCGTCGCGAAGTTCGCGAGCGGCGGACAGAATAGCGATGCAATCGGTTTTGGACGGGTTCTGCATGGCGTCAATCCTTGTAGTGAATGAGCGTCACAGAAGCATGACTGGCCGAAGCGCGCCGCGCACGCGGTGTTGTTCCCGCTTGCATCCTCGTTCGACGGCGCACTTTCAGCCTTGATCCCCGGAGTTTGATTGTAGCCAGCAGCCGGGAACGTTGGCAACGACACATGGCCGCATCGGCTCCTATCGCTTACGACACGACATGCCCGCACTCATCGAAGACTATGCGCTGGTCGGCGACGGCCACACGGCCGCGCTCATATCCCGCGACGGTTCGGTCGACTGGCTCTGCTGGCCGCGCTTCGACAGCGCCGCCTGCTTCGCCGCACTGCTCGGCGCGCCCGAACACGGCTCCTGGCAACTCGCCCCGGCAGGCGAGGTGCAGACGAGCCGCCGGTGCTACCGCGACGGCACGTTGGTCCTTGAAACCGATTACGAGACGGCCGAAGGCGCCGTCACCGTGGTCGATTTCATGCCGCCCGGCAACGGATGGTCGGAGCTCGTGCGCATCGTCATCGGCCGGCGCGGCCGCGTGCCGATGCGTATGTCGCTCACACTGCGATTCGATTACGGATTCTCGGTGCCCTGGGTGACGCGACTCACGCATGGCAACGGCATACGCGCCGTCGTGGGACCCGACATGGCCGTCTTGCGCACCGATGTCGAATTGCATGGCGAGAACATGCACACAGTCGCCGATTTCACGGTGTCCGAGGGCGAGCGCATACCGTTTACGCTCGCGTATTCGTCGTCGCATCAGCGCATGCCGCCGGCCACCGATCCTTTCTCCGCGCTCGCGCGCACCGAGAATCATTGGCGCGACTGGACGGCGCGCTGCGAGGTAAAGGGCCGCTATGCGGCGCCTATCATGCGCTCGCTGATCACGCTGAAGGCGCTTGCCTATGCGCCGACGGGCGGGATCGTCGCCGCACCGACGACATCGCTGCCGGAACTCCTGGGCGGCACGCGCAACTGGGATTACCGCTACTGCTGGTTGCGCGATGCGACGATCACGTTGCTCGCGCTCATGCGCTGCGGTTATTACGACGAAGCGCGCGCGTGGCGATCCTGGCTCGAACGCGCGTTGGCCGGCTCGCCGGCGCAGGTCCAGATCATGTATGGGCTCGCCGGGGAACGGCGGTTGCCGGAATCCGAGATCGACTGGCTGCCGGGCTATCTCGGCGCGAAACCGGTGCGCATCGGCAACATGGCGGTCGGCCAGCTGCAGCTCGATGTGTACGGCGAAGTGATGAATGCGCTGCATCTGGCGCGCGTCGGCGGCTTGCACACGAACGAATCGGTGTGGGCCCTTCAGCGCGTCATGCTCGACCATCTGGAGACGATCTGGCAAGAACCGGACGACGGGCTCTGGGAGGTGCGCAGCGGCCGACGCCATTTCACCTTCTCCAAGGTCATGACGTGGGTCGCCTTCGATCGCGCGGTCAAATCGGCGGAAAAATTCAAGCTGGACGGCCCGGTGGCGCACTGGCGCGAGCTCCGTGACACCATCCATGCCGATGTCTGCCGCCACGGCTTCAACCCGGAGCGCAATGCATTCACGCAGGTCTACGGCGGCGGCGACCTCGACGCCAGCCTGCTGCTGATCCCGCTCGTCGGATTTTTACCGCCGGGCGACCCGCGCGTCGCTTCGACGGTCGCTGCCATCGAGCGCACACTGCTACGCGATGGGCTCGTCGTGCGCTATCACACGTCCGAAGTCGACGACGGTTTGCCGCCGGGCGAAGGCACGTTCCTCGCCTGCAGTTTCTGGTTCGTCGACAATTTGATGCTGCAGGGCCGGGTCGACGAAGCGCACGCCATGTATGAGCGCCTCGTGGGCCTCGCGAACGATGTCGGCCTGCTCGCCGAGGAATACGATCCTCGCGTCAAGCGCTTCACGGGCAATTTTCCGCAAGCTTTCTCGCATGTTGCGCTCGTGCACACGGGCTTGAATCTGATGCGGCACGAGCAGGAAATGACGCATGCCACCGGCCATCCACGAAACGGCTCGCAATCGAAGGAAAGCGGCAATGCCGCGTGAACGCCGGCACGGCGCCCGGCGAGCGCGCCGCGCCGGCGCCGCCAATCGATGCCGTATCCGATGAAAACTTTCATTCTGCCTTCGGTCGGACCGTATATCAGCACCGCAGCGCGACACCGCATTCGGGAAAATCCTGCCCCAGGTTAAGAATTTGCTGCGTTGCAGCTAGCCATGTTTGTCCTATATCATCGACGAGCCGGTTCGGAATTAGGCAGACTTTTTCAGCACGGCATGCCGCGACGCCGAAACGCCGCGTAATACCTCAGTCACCACACGCGGGAGCCTTTCACCATGCTTTACCAGCTCTACGAATTTCAGCGCGCGCTCTTGTATCCGTTGACGGCCTGGGCCCAGGCCGCCTCACGCTCATTCGCGAACCCGGCGAGCCCGATGGCCTATGTGCCGGGTGCCACCCGGTTTTCCGCCGCCTACGAATTGCTCTACCGGCTCGGAAAGGATTACGAAAAGCCGGAGTTCAACATTCGCCAGATCGTCAAGGACGGCCACAACATCCCGATCATCGAACAAACGATCGTCGAGAAGCCGTTTTGCCGTCTGCTGCGTTTCAAGCGTTTCGCCGACGATAGCGAGGCGGTCGCACAGCTGAAGGACGAACCGGTCGTGCTCGTATGCGCACCGCTGTCGGGCCATCACTCGACGCTGTTGCGCGACACGGTCCGCACGTTGTTGCAGGACCACAAGGTCTACATCACGGACTGGATCGATGCACGGATGGTCCCGATCGAGAACGGTCCGTTCCATCTGGACGACTACGTCGCCTACATCCAGGAGTTCATCCGCTATATCGGCGCGAAGAATCTGCACGTGCTGTCGGTCTGTCAGCCGACGGTGCCGGTGCTGGCTGCCATCTCGCTGATGGCGAGCCGCGGCGAGGACACGCCGCGCACGATGACGATGATGGGCGGCCCGATCGACGCGCGCTGCAGCCCCACGTCCGTGAACTCGCTGGCGATGCAGCACTCGTACGAGTGGTTCGAGAACAACGTGATCCACACGGTGCCGCAAAACTACCCCGGGGTGGGGCGTCACGTCTATCCCGGCTTCCTTCAGCATTCGGGCTTCGTGGCGATGAACCCCGAGCGTCATGCCGCCTCGCATTGGGATTTCTATCAAAGCCTGCTGCGCGGCGACGAGGAAGACGC
>Ga0157370_10001172_pt1 | contig 32684 bp, 32 predicted proteins | sample C35metaG_FD_113463 | JGI IMG/M metagenome (GOLD analysis project Ga0157370, IMG submission 113463) | Corn rhizosphere microbial communities from Kellogg Biological Station, Michigan, USA - C3-5 metaG | ecosystem: Host-associated > Plants > Roots > Rhizosphere > Soil | place: USA: Michigan... | reverse complement strand
TTTGCCTGTTATGGCAGTAATACCGTCAAGTACTTCAATAGAAGAGTTAGAAAGGTCGTCAATAACAACCACGTCAAAGCCTTCGTTCTGAAGCTCTACAACGGTGTGCGAACCGATAAAGCCTAGGCCGCCTGTTACAAGAATTTTCATGATGTTTTTTGGATTGATTATATGGTTAAAATGATAATGGCTGCATGTTTAATAGAGAACAGGCAGCCATTAGCTAAAAATTATTTCAAGAACTCTAAAATACTGTCTGTAATAAATTTTATCTGCTCATCATCAAGCTCAGTATGCATTGGTAAAGAGATAACTTCTTTTACCAGTTGATTGGTAACCGGGAAGTCAGCATCATTATAACGTGCATCGGCATACGCTTTTTGATTGTGAAGCGATATAGGATAATATATTGCACATGGAATACCTTTGTCTAAAAGGTGCTGCATAAGTGCATCCCTGTCTGCATTTATTATTCTTAATGTATATTGATGAAAAACGTGGCTGTCTTTATCTCCTTTAATTACAGGGGTTATAATGTTAGCATGGTCTGCAAGTGCATCGCTGTATTTTTGTGCAGCAGCTTGTCTTGCATCATTATAAGTGTCAAGATTAGGTAGTTTTGCATTAAGTACTGCCGCCTGTATACTGTCAAGTCTTGAGTTAACACCTACTACATCGTGATGGTAACGTACATACATACCGTGGTTAACAATACCTCTTATAATGTGTGCAAGATCGTCGTCATTTGTAAAGATAGCGCCACCATCCCCATAACAGCCTAAGTTTTTAGAAGGGAAGAATGATGTAGAAGCTACATGTCCTATTACACCCGCTTTTTTCTTAGAGCCATCAGTATATTTATAGTTTGCCCCTATAGCCTGTGCATTGTCTTCAATTATATATAGATTGTGTTCTTTAGCAAGAGTCATAATAGCTTCCATGTCGGCAACCTGGCCAAAAAGGTGTACAGGAACAATAGCTTTTGTTTTAGGCGTAATCGCTTTTTTGATGGCTTCAACAGAAATATTAAAAGTATCCGCATCAACATCTACTAAAACAGGCGTAAGCTGAAGCAGTGCAATAACTTCTGCTGTAGCAGCAAATGTAAAGTTAGCCGTGATAACCTCATCACCCGGTTTAAGGCCAAGGCCCATCATTGCGATCTGAAGCGCATCGGTACCATTAGCACACGGTATTACGTGTTTTGCGTCAAGATATGTTTCAAGATTTTTTTGGAAGCTGTGAACCTGTGGTCCGTTTATATATGCAGTGTTGTCTAAAACTTCCTGTATAGAAGCGTTTACTGTATCTTTTATCTGGTCGTACTGACTTTTCAGGTCAACCATTTGGATTTTTTTCATGATCGTGAAATTATTAATCAGCGCAAAACTACTAATTTAATGACTGTCTGCCAATGAAAATAGTATAAAGTATGTAATTTAGCACCTCAATTTTAAGCCTATGTTTTTTCTCTATAACATCCTTACCTTAATTGCAAAATCTGCCCTTAATGTAGTTGCACTTTTTAGCCCAAAGATCAAACTTTTTGTGGAGGGAAGAAAGACCGTTTTTGCTACACTTCAGCAAAAAATACAGCCGGGAGATAAAACAATCTGGTTTCATGCGGCATCCTTAGGGGAGTATGAACAGGGGCTTCCGGTTATGGAAAAAGTGAGGGCAATGCACCCTGACCATAAGATTGTGCTTACCTTTTTTTCACCGTCAGGATATGAAGTACGAAAAAATGCCATAACTGCCGATATTATTGTTTACCTGCCTATGGATACACTGGCAAATGCCAAAAAATTTATAGGCTTAGTTAAGCCTGAAAAGGTATTTTTTATAAAGTATGAGTTTTGGCCCAATTACCTTAACCAGCTTAAAAAGACACAGGCGCAGGTATATTTAATTTCAGGTTTGTTCAGGGAAAGCCAGATGTTCTTTAAATGGTACGGAGGCTTTTACAGAAATGCACTCAAAACATTCAACCATTTTTTTGTCCAATATGAAAGTTCTAAAACCCTGCTTCAAAAGATAGGATTTAATAATGTAACTATAAGCGGCGATACCCGATATGACAGGGTTAGCGAAATACTGGAACGTGACAACTCGCTCCCCTTTATAGAGGAATTTATAGACGGAAAAGTTACAGTGGTTTTTGGTAGTTCATGGCCAAAGGATGAGGCTATGTTTACTGATTTTATTAATGGGTCTTCTAATACCAAATTTATCATTGCGCCTCATACCATAGGAGCAGATCATATAACCGCGATTAAAAACAGCCTGACCAAAAAGGTGGTTTTGTTTTCAGAAAAAGAAGGGAAAAACCTTGCCGATTATGATGTTATTATCATCAATACTATTGGGATACTAACTAAAATATACAGTTATGCGGATGTGGCTTACGTAGGCGGTGGTTTTGGCACTTCGGGGCTGCATAATATCCTGGAGCCTGCTGCTTTTGGCGTTCCGATAATTATAGGGCCAAACCATCAAAAATTTCCTGAAGCGGTAGCAATGGTCCATATGGGCGGATGCATTGCCGTTAAAGACAAGAGAGAAATGAATGATGCATTGTCATCGTTGATATATAACGATGATGTGCGCGAAGAAACGGGGCATGTAGCCGGAACATTTGTAAGTATGAACCGTGGCGCTGTAAATATCATCCTTAAAAACATAGAAGACTAATGGAAGCCGTTTTCAAATCCATAGAGATTCAGGATATTCCCGTTGTGGTTGCCATGATGGAAGAATTTTATGCCATTGATAATTATCCGATAGATGCTAATATATCCCGAGGTTTAATGCATGAGTTTTTGGAAAGCGAAACCTTGGGCAGGGGATGGCTGATTATGAATGACGGGCAACCGACAGGTTATGTAATAATGACATTCGTTTTCTCTTTTGAATACAAAGGAAGAATTGCGTTTCTGGATGAACTGTTCATTTCACCTACCGCACGTGGGCTTGGTTTTGGCAAACAGGCGCTTGATTTTGTAACAGAGCAGGCAAAAGCTTTATCCGTTAAAATAATTTATCTTGAAATAGAAGGCCACAACACAGTTGCTCAAAAACTATATCTCTCTAAAGGTTATGAAATACACAACCGCGGGTTAATGAAGCTTGTGGTAAAATAAAAAATCCCGAAGTATTATACTTCGGGATTTTTTATACAGTGCTGCTTGTCATTCTGAACGAAATGTAATGGAGTGAAGAATCTCTTAAATGGTTTTAGATTCTTCCTTCGTCAGAATGACATGCGTTCATCAATGCTTAACTTAATACAGCCGCTGCAGTTTGTGCTTCAGGAGCAATTTTTTTAACAAGTCCCTGTAATACGTTACCCGGGCCAACTTCTGTAAATAAAGTAGCGCCATCAGCAACCATATTTTGTACAGACTGTGTCCATTTTACAGGAGCAGTAAGTTGTATGATAAGGTTTTGTTTAATTTCGTCAGGATTAGTCACGGCACTTGCAGGTACATTTTGGTACACAGGGCAAACCGGAGTACTAAATGTTGTTTTTTCAATTGCTGCTGCCAGTTCTTCACGTGCAGGCTCCATCATAGGAGAGTGAAATGCACCACCCACAGGTAGTATAAGTGCACGTTTAGCTCCCGCTTCTTTCATGGCAATACAGGCTTTTTCTACTGCTGTAGTCTCACCCGAAATTACAAGCTGACCAGGGCAGTTATAGTTGGCAGGAACAACAACGCCATCTATAGTGTCGCATACATCTTCTACCACTTTATCATCAAGGCCAAGAACAGCCGCCATTGTAGACGGCGTGATCTCGCATGCTTTTTGCATGGCAAGGGCACGTTGCGATACCAGTTTAAGTCCGTCTTCAAAAGTTAGTGCTCCGGCAGATACCAGTGCAGAAAATTCGCCTAAAGAGTGTCCGGCAACCATTTCAGGTTTAAAATCTTCGCCAAGTGTTTTTGCTAATATTACCGAATGTAAAAATACCGCCGGCTGTGTTACTTTAGTTTCTTTTAATTCTTCTGCAGTACCTTCAAACATAATGTCGGTAATGCGGAAACCAAGTATTTCATTGGCTTGTTCAAATAATTCTTTTGCCTGGGCAGATTTCTCATAAAGGTCTTTTCCCATGCCTGTAAACTGGGCTCCCTGTCCCGGAAATACATATGCTTTCATACTGTTAGGTATTTGTTTCTGTTTTGTTTGAGGGGCAAAAATACTATTTTTTTCAGCAGCTGCAATCTTTTGGCCTTTTTAGGGCTTATTGTGTTAAAAACCTTATTTAACACATTAATTAACATTTAGTTGCATTGCAGGCATTTTAAAAATATTTACTTTTGGTAAACCTTATTAAAACCCACAGGGTTTTCCTAAAATATTTTTTTTAATTAAATCCCTCGTAAGAGGGATTTTTTTGTTAATATTATCTTAAAGCGCAGAGCTAAAAATTGCAGGCCAATTTATCTTTACACTACCTAATTTTACCTAACCATTTACCTTTCACCTACTTTGGTGAGCTAACTCAGCATATCCTATGCCCAGATTTGACAGATTCTCCCTTACAAAGACCTATTCCTGGACAGAGGATGATAAAGCCCGTATGCACGAAATTATTAACGATGATAATGTTATTGACAGAAAAAACGGGTATCATGTACTCGATTTTATGAACCGCTTTTTCCAAATGTCCGGACTAATGACACTCGACTCCTTTCAGAAGTTGGAAGATCTTCTTTGTAAACACCTTCCTGAAAAGTGCAATACCAGAGGTGAGATAAATGACTGGCTTGGCAATAACTGGAATAAAGGAGCATAAAAAAACCGCCATTTTCATGACGGTTTACAGTTTTCAGGGATATTATAAAACAAAATATGAATTTTCTACAGGCTGAATGTTTTTAAATTTAGGCTCATGTATTTCTTCGTTTTCAAATTCATTACGGTATTCATTCACCATTTGCATCAGGTTGTTTTCTATATTGTTAGAAATAGATATCATCGGAGTATCTGTAGGCCTGTTCTCAAACGGATCCTGAAGATGGATTGCCATTTTTTCGATAAGGAAACAAGCCGCTGCTATAGTTGCAATAACAGGAATCTGCATCCAGCCTAAATAATCGGTAAGGCCAAATGGCAATAACAGTATAAACAGGAACAACGTAAAACGAATGTACATACTATAAGTCGTCGGGAAGATCGTGTTTTTAATACGCTCGCATTTCCCCATAGAGTCACACAGCCTTGTAAGCGTGTTATCTATTTCTACCTGTTGGTAGGTGTTTATTTTTTTACTTTCCCTTGCTTTTTTAAGCTCTTTTGCGTGCAGCATTAATATAGCGTTAGGCACATGCTTAAAGTTTTGTACAAAACGAAATTCATCTTCATTTAGCAATGTTTTTAATGGCTTAATAGGGTCTTTACCCCTAAGCGATTGTGCCAGGCTGTAGCACCATGCTGCCTGCCTTTTGGCAAAACGTTCTTTACAATCGTTTGCATTTACAGAGAAATCAGGATCTTTATAAAAAGCGATAACCTGTCTTAACAGAGTACGTGAGTCATTCACTATAGCCCCCCATACCGTACGGGCTTCCCACCAGCGGTCATATGCCTGATTGGACTTAAAAGCCAGTAGCAATGATATGATGGTACCTATAATTGTAGGCACTGCAATAGGTATATTAATAGATATAGCATGATAAAAATGATGAATTACTTCAAAACCTATGGTATAAGCTATAACAAGGGCAAGCTCAACTTTAATTTTGCCAATTACATATTTCAGGGGTATTCTTTTCTTTAAAAGCATAGTCATTTCATTTAAAAATTAATCAGTTGCACGGTATTAAATTACAGCGTCTTCATAAATAGAAAGAACAGGCAGGCCAAGCACTTCATTTATAGTTGAGGTTTGGGTTTTTCGCCCTCCTTTTGCAGATTTTCGGGTTTCTATAACCAGGTCAATATTGTTTTTTGAGATCGCGTCGGTAAGCTGTTCGCCCAGTTCATGCGGGTATTTTTCGCCAACTGTGGCATGGCTTACGATCTTAAAATTAAACTGACCGTTAATATGTTGTTGTAATTCACTTATGGCTATAGGTGCTTCAGTATTTTCAACATATAGCGCTTTGTTGAATTCCTTCTCTTCACAATCCACAGTTAAATGCAGCATAGGAATTTTACTGTTGGCAGCAAGTTCAAGAAAGTAATGATGAATTTTAGCCTTTTCCTGCTTGTAAGAAGCCGGAATAATAATAAGTTTTGGAGCAAGATATTCCATAAGGTTTTTAAGCAGCGGTGCCGAAAGCCCATATTGATTATGGATGTCAAGCGTACAATTTCCTGCGGTGCCAATAGCCAGTCTGCAATTTTCAAGTACATTTTGCTGTGCAGTAGTTAATGCCTGGCGTGTGTTTCTCAGAAAATAGGAGGCAGATTCTGCATCCGGTGCTTCATTAAGCAGTAACAGCGTTATAGTACAATGTGTGCCTCCTGCATGTTTTACAGCTGCCTTTACCGAAAAAAAAGTATCCTGTTCAAGAGTAGAGGGGATAAGTATGTTTTTCATAATGTATAACCTTTGCGTTTATACATACAAACTAACTACCCCAACATTAAAGCTGACTTAAATTAAAATTAGAAAATCCTAAGATTTTACATTAGAATTTTTAATGTTGGATTTGCTGAATACAATACTAACAACAGTTCCTTTATCCGGTTCTGATTGTATTATGAGTTCGCCTCCATGCATCCTGATGATTTTCATAGCAAGTGGAAGGCCTAACCCATAACCTGTGTATCGGGAAGCTTTTTTACCACGGAAAAACGGTTCGTATAAGTATGGGATATCTTCAGGCGGAATACCAATACCAATATCTGTAATGACTATCCGTATATCTTTAGTATTCGCGGTAAGCGAAACAAATACCTCTTCGTTATCAGAATATTTTACCCCGTTAGAAATGATGTTGCCAATAGCCAGTTCAAGCAGTGGCCTGTTGCAGGGCAGCATAAGCAGGGTTTCCTCTTCGGGCATATCGTTAAGTTTAATGCTTATGCGGTTTTCAGGGTATAAACGGTCAAGGTCGCATTTTACATCCATCAGTAACTCATCTATACGGGTTATGTCCTGTACCTGTTTGTTGCCATCATAACCCGTTTGCGTTAGCTTGAGGAGACTTTCGGTAAGGTTACTAAGGCGTGATGCCTGCCTGCTAATAGCGTCTAATGCCAGGGCATATTCTTCAGGGCTGCGTTCCTTCAGCAGGGCAATTTCTGTTTCGGCAAGTATAGTAGTAATAGGCGTTTTAAGCTCGTGCGATGCATTATTGATAAAGTTGGCCTGTATCTCAAACGAGGTTTCCAGCCTGTCCAGCATATCATTAAACGTGTTGGTCAGGTCAGTTATTTCATCAGAATCATCTGTGCCAGGAAGTGGAAGGCGATTGTGCAGGTTAGAAGCACTAATGCGTTTTACTTCTTTAGTAATTCTCGATACAGGATTAATCACCCGTCGGGCTAAAAACCGCCCAAAGAAATAAGCGAGGATTATAAACCCTATTCCGCCAAAGATCATAATACGGGTTATGTATATTGTACTTGTATTACCACGACGATCTTTCGCGGTAATAATGACCATGTATTTTAATCCATTCTCGTTAAATATCTGGGCATAGTAATAGCGGTGGCCATCCTCCATTACCCATGCCTTTCCGGTAGTCATAGCCTCTTCATAAAACTCATGGGGCAGGTGCAGGGCAGTATTGTATTCGAAGGAATTACTGCCGTTTACTTTCAGTACAAAATCATTTTCGTCAATCAGCTCTTCAAGGCCGCGGGCTTTTAGTTCACGATAGTAGCGGGCTTTTTCAGGATCGTTCTGATAATGTATAGATGCTACAATTTTAGCCCTGTCCTGAAGTCGTTTCAGGAAATAGTACTGGTTGTTTTGCTTAAAAAGAAAAAACACCACGACGCAAAGCAATAGCGTGCTTATACCCGAAAGGGTAATGTAGGTAACAATGATCTTTTTTCTAATCTGCATATTATGGTTTTATAACATAGCCCAAACCTTTTATAGTATGTATGAGCTTAGTAGTGTAGGGCTTGTCTATTTTTTTGCGAAGGTAATTAATGTAAACATCCACCACATTGGTATTCATGTCAAAATTAATGTTCCATACGTTGTCCAGTATTTTTTCACGGGAAAGTATATTGCCTGAGTTTTTTGCCAGATAATACAGTAATTTAAACTCTTTAGCTGTAAGCACAATACTATCGCCATTTCGTTTTACGGTTTTGGCAAGACGGTCTATTTCAAGATCTTCTATAGCAATTATTTCCGGTGGGCGGTGCTCCTGCTGTGCACGGCGGGCAAGTGCATTGATACGGGCTTCCAGCTCGGTAAATTTAAAAGGTTTTGCCATGTAGTCGTCGGCACCGGCATTAAGGCCTGTTACTATATTTTCGCTACTATCCAGGGCGGTAAGCATAAGTATGGGTACAAAATTACCTGCGGCACGCAGCCTCCGGCAAATTTCTATACCGTTAATATCGGGCAGCATAACATCGAGCACTACTACATCAAACGTATTAGACTCCAGCATACCCATTGCGGTAGTGCCGTCAAGTGCAGCACTAACCTCATAGTTTTTTTCGGTAAGGCCTTTCCTTAGTATGGATAACAGGTTAGGCTCGTCTTCTACTATTAGCAGTTTCATGTATTTTAATAAGGGATTACACAAAAATAGCAATTCAAATCTAAAAGTTATGCAAAAGCATACATGAGGAGTAAATTCATTTTGCCAATTCTGATATTCTCAGATAATAAACTTTAAAATATCAAAGTCGCATGTTTACCGGTTTATTTTCCTAAATATTGAAGCGTAAAATTATATTTACAAATTGTTGTAACATTTAATACCCTTTTACGTACAAATAGACATAACCAAATAATTATAAACAACCATGAGGAAGCCATTAGCAGTAGTAGTATTGTTATTAATTGGATTTTTATTATTTTATGTAAACTTACCGGTCATAAGTTACGGATTTACAGGATTTGCCTTTATTCTGATCTTTCTTCTTGTTGCTGCGAGCTTTACAACGTCTGAGGGAACTGTAACCAATAAAAAACTGACCCTTAAATTTTCTAAACTTCAAAAAGCAGGTTTTGGCCTTGCGGCTTTGCTTTTTGCTTATATTACCGTTTTACCGCTTTTTACCAGTGCCCCAATATTCTGGAATCAGTCGTATCATGAATTGATAGGCCAGGTAAAGGCAGGTGATAAACTAACAAACCACATCGCGCCTATATCTATAAACAAGGTGAGGGTGGTAGATGAAGACCTTGCTTACCTCTTAGGCGAAAAGATCTTAGGATCTGATCCTGCATTGGGCAGTAAATCAGAATTGGGAGAATTCTTTATCCAGAAAGTAGGTGATGATTTATATTGGGTTGCCCCACTATTGCATTCAGGATTCTTCAAGTGGCTGAACAATAGTGAAGGTACCGAAGGCTATGTAATGGTATCGGCTACTAATGAGCGCGATGTGAAACTGGTGCAAAACCTGAATGGAAAAGACCTGAAAATTAAATACCAGCCTGAAGCATACTTTGGCAGCCAGATAGAAAGGCATGCTTACTTTAACGGTTATGCCACTACCGGATTAGCGGATTTTAATTTTGAGATTGATGATAACGGAAAGCCATTTTGGGTAGCTACAAAATATGATAAGAAAGTAGGCTTTTCTGGTAATGACGCTACAGGAATAGTGCTTATTGATGCACAAACGGGTGCAATTACGGATTATACGATTGCCAATGCGCCTAAATGGGTAGACAGGATTCAGCCAATATCGTTTGTTATAGATCAGTTAAGCGATTGGGGTGAATATGTGCACGGATATTGGAATTGGAGTAATGACGACAAGTTGATGATTACCGAAGACCTTACACTGGTTTATGGTGAAGACGGACGCTCGTACTGGTATACAGGCGTATCATCGGTTGGTAAGGAAGAGTCGGCAGTAGGATTTGTATTGGTAGATACACGTACTAAAGAAACGACTATATACCACCAAAGCGGTGCTACCGAATATGCAGCACAAAGTTCTGCCGAAGGTAAAGTACAGGAGAAAGGCTATAACGCTTCGCTGCCTGTTCCTTATACTATAAATGGTATACCAACCTATGTAATGGCGCTTAAAGACGGTGGCGGACTTGTGAAAATGTATGCGATGGTTTCCATAGGCGATTATACAATCGTTGGGGTAGGCAATACGATGCGCGAAACATTGATGTCATATAAAAACGTATATAATATGGCGGGTAACCGCATTAACCCGGATGCTAAAGACACCAGGATTTCTTTGAGTACGGTTGTAACGCGTATACAGAGTGATATTAAAAATGGTAACAGCTTTTATTACTTTACGCTGAACGGTAACCCAAAGATATTCATCGGTTCTTCGCAACTGTCAAACGAACTGCCCGTAACTATAGTAGGCGATAGTGTTAAGATCTCTTTTGATACTGATGCCGAAGAAGTAATTGATGTGTCTACGTTTGATAACCTTAAGTTAGGGGTTAAGAAGAAGTAATTATTATTTTATAAAATGAGAAATCCCGATTGCATTATGCAGTCGGGATTTTTTATTGGGAAGAAGTATCTTAACAGCATTTTTGTCATTTTGACGACAGGAAGAATCTCAGTTTTTTTAAAGATTCTTCACTTCGCTATCGCTGCGTTCAGAATGACAGCCAGAACTTCTCAAATCGGATTAATCATCCTTTAAAAAATTATGCATGCACCTTAACCAATGCAGCAGCTGCCTTAGCTTTTTCTATTATACCTTCAATAGGTGTATTAACAGCATCACTAACCAATGCTACACCCATACGGCGGTAAGGGCGGGATGTTGGTTTGCCAAACAATCTGAAATCTGTTTTAGGAAGGGCAGCAATTTTTTCAACACCGCTAAAAGTTGGGTTATCACTGTTTTCTGAAGCCAGCATAACAGCGCTTGCTCCGGCTCTTTCTAATGTTATTTCTGCAATAGGCAGGCTAAGTATCGCGCGTAGGTGCAATTCAAATTCATTAAAGTTTTGTGTTCCGGCAAGGGTTACCATTCCGGTATCGTGCGGACGCGGAGAAAGTTCAGAGAAGTAAACACCTTCATCTGTAAGGAAAAATTCAACGCCAAAAAGACCTGCACCACCAAGGGCTTCCGTTACTTTTCGTGCCATATCTTGCGCTTCTGCAATAGCCGCATCCGTTACGTTAGCAGGCTGCCAGCTTTCCTGGTAGTCGCCACGTTCCTGTCTGTGGCCAATTGGCGCACAAAAAAGAGTAGGGTTGTTATTTTGAGTAACTGTAAGCAATGTAATTTCTGAATTGAAATTTACAAAAGCCTCCACAATAACTTCTACAACGTCGCCACGCGAACCTTCAACAGCATATTTCCATGCTTTTTCTATATCTTCCTGAGTCTTAATGGTAGATTGTCCTTTGCCTGACGAAGACATTAAAGGCTTCACCACACATGGCATGCCTACTTCGGCAACAGCGTTAGCCAACTCTTCGCCCGATGAAGCATATCGGTAATTGGCAGTACGTAAACCAAGGTCTTTTGCTGCAAGGTCACGGATGGCTTTACGGTTCATAGTAAAGTTAGCCGCTTTTGCAGATGGCACTACATTAATGCCTTGTTTCTCATAATCGTAAAAACGCTCTGTGCGTATTGCTTCTATTTCAGGAACTATAAAATCAGGATTGTGTTTTGCAACAATAGCATCAAGGGCAGCACCGTCAAGCATATTGATAACTTCAAAACCATCGGCAACCTGCATAGCAGGAGCGCCTTCGTAGCTGTCTACCGCAATAACCATTTGGCCTATGCGCTGTGCAGCAATTACAAATTCTTTACCCAGCTCTCCCGATCCTAATAGTAATATTTTTTTTTGCATTGTATGTTTGTGGTTGATGTAATTTTTAAAGGCGCTAATTTACAAAGTTTTAGATTTGCTCTTCTGTTTTTGGCGCTATTTTCAGTTTCATTTTTGTCAGTTGTACTACAGCGAATCCACCCGTGAGTGCTACAATTACGGTAGTGAAAGAGAAAAAAATGATCATAGCAATAAGCGAGTAGGGGACAATTGCAAGAAATGCAGCATCACCAATGCGACACCATTCTGCAATTACTGCAATAAGGTAAATGGCACAGATAAAAATAAAAAGTTTTAAGGTTACCCTAAAAGTAAACAGAAAACTGGTGCGTAGTGTATCATTTTTAGCTAATGCCGGAGCTATCATTTTACCGGTTGTCCACAAGATTACTGCCAGTGCAGCGGCAATAAGCGTCCATACGGCAGGATTCCAGAACAGTTTAAAACTAGCCAATTTCAGTAGAAACCTGAAAGGGTAAAATTTAGACACCGATAGTGCCATTGTACCCATTGCCAGGCCTATTGGCAGCCCAATTAGTAAGGCAAATTTTGAACCTGTGGTATCTGTATTCATGTCGCAAAAGTATAAAAAAAGTCCCGCTCTGTGGCGGGACTCAATATATTTAAGCTAAAGCTTCTTTTATTCGCTTTAGTGCTTCGGTAAGTATATCTTCGCTTGTGGCATAAGAGAAACGGATACAGTCGGGATTACCAAAGGCATCACCTGTTACTGTTGCTACATTTGCATGCTCTAAAAGATACATAGAAAGATCATCTGCATTTTTGATTTCAACACCTTTAAGTGTTTTTCCGAAGAATGAAGAAACGTCGGGGAATACATAGAATGCACCTTCAGGAACGTTGATCTTAACACCCGGTATTTCTTTAAGCAGTCCTACTACAAGGTCCCTGCGGCTGTGGAAAGCCTGAACCATATCTTTAAGTACACTTGGATCTGCATCTACAGCAGTAATGGTAGCACGCTGTGCAATACTGTTAGCGCCACTTGTTACCTGGCCCTGCATTTTAGTACATGCCTTAGCAATAAACTCAGGTGCGCCTATGTAACCAATTCTCCATCCTGTCATGGCAAATGCTTTTGCAACACCGTTTACAGTAATGGTTCTTTCAAACATTCCGGGAATCGTACCAATGCTGCAGAATGTTCCTGAGAAGTTGATGTGTTCATAGATTTCATCTGATACCACATAAATGTTAGGGTATTTTTCAAGCACTTTTGCCAGTGCTGTAAGCTCCTCACGGCTGTAAACAGATCCACTTGGGTTACATGGCGAGCTGAACATCATAAGCTTTGTTTTTGGCGTAATAGCCGCTTCAAGCTGTTCAGGTGTTATTTTAAAATCGCTGTCTACAGATGTTGGAACTTCAACAGGAGTAGCTTCTGCCATTTTAACCATCTCGGCATAGCTTACCCAATATGGCGCAGGAAGTATACATTCATCACCGGGATTAAGCATTACCTGGCATACGTTGTAAAGCGACTGCTTTGCACCTGTAGAAACAACAATGTTTGCAGGAGTATAAGTAAGATCGTTATCACGTTTAAATTTACGTACAATAGCTTCTTTAAGCTCAACGTAACCGTCAACAGGGCTATAGGTACTGTAGTTTTCGTGTATGGCTTTTATAGCAGCCTCTTTAATAAAATCGGGTGTGTTGAAATCAGGCTCGCCAAGGCTAAGGCTGATGATGTCTTTACCCTGAGCTTTTAGTTCTCTGGCTTTTGCAGCCATAGCAAGGGTTTGCGATGTAGAAAGATTGTTAATTCTGTCTGAAAGCGAATTCATCAATAAAATGTTTTTGGAGTTATGTTTTTTGTATTAATTCAGTGCAGGTTTCATTCCCAGTTCTTTCAGGTGCCTGAAGTGGGCAATTACTGCTCCCCTCATGGTTTTGAACTCATGATACGGCAGGTTGTGCTCTTTTGCCGTTTCTTTTACGATCTTGGCAATATTACCATAATGCACATGGCTTATGTTTGGGAAAATATGGTGTTCTATCTGGTGGTTAAGACCGCCTGTAAACCAGTTGATGATCTTGTTTTTTGGAGCAAAATTAGCCGTTGTATATAATTGGTGAATAGCCCATGTATTTTCCATTTCGCCATTCTCATCCGGTAGTGGGTTAGCTGTTTCTTCAACAACGTGTGCCAGCTGAAATACAACGCTTAGTATAAGACCTGCTACATAATGCATTACAAAAAAGCCTACCAGTACTTTCCACCATGTGATGCCTAAAAGTATAGGGGTAACAATCCATATAAGCACATAGATTATTTTAGTGATCACCAAAACAGTCCATTGTTTTATAGGGCTTTGGAATTTACCATACGAAAGGCCGCGTTTAATGTAACGCCTCATCTGTTTGATGTCTGTAGTTATCGCCCAGTTAAAGGTTAGCAATCCGTATAGGAAAATAGAATAATAATGTTGGAATTTGTGGACTTTCATCCATTTGGCAGTATGTGTAAAACGGATGATACGCCCTGCATCAAGATCTTCATCATGACCGTGAATGTTGGTATAGGTATGGTGAAGCACATTATGCTGTACCTGCCAGTTATTTACGTTTCCGGCTAAAAGATAAAGGCTTCCGCCCATAAATTTATTAAGCCACGATTTGTCGGAGTACGAACCGTGGTTGCCATCGTGCATTACATTCATACCAATGCCTGCCATACCGATACCCATAATTACCGATAACAGTAGTTGTATCCATAATGGCATATCTAACGCAAGGATAACAAAATAGGGTGTAAGCAGCAATGAAAACATGATAACGGCCTTAAGGTGCAGTTTCCAGTTTCCGGTCTTTTTTATGTTGTTCTCTTTAAAATAATCATTCACTCTTTTGTTAAGTGTACGGAAGAATTTTACCGAGTCGTTTTTAGAAAATATAGGTGGGTTTATTTGCATAACAAGTTTATAATCTTGGGTTTCAAAGGTAACTATTAATGAAGTTGTAAACGTAAAAAAACATACAAAATTTCATCACGGAAATGATTACTTTTGTTCAAAATTAAAAAGATGCAGGAGATACTTAAGCATTTTCCTAACCTTACGGAGACTCAGGTTGACCAATTTACAAAATTGGAAGAATTATACAGAGAGTGGAATGCTAAAATAAATGTGATTTCGAGAAAGGATATAGACGAGCTTTACACAAGGCACGTACTACACTCTTTGGGTATTGCAAAAGTACAGGAATTCAAGCCGGGTACATGGGTACTTGACGTAGGTACCGGAGGTGGTTTTCCGGGAATACCGTTAGCTATTTTATTCCCTGAAACTAATTTTTATCTTATAGATGTTATTGCTAAAAAGATAAAAGTAGTGCAGGAAGTAGCGAACGGACTAGGGCTTACCAATGTAAAAGCTGAACAAATTCGTGCTGAAAATGTAAAAGGCGACTTTGATTTTATCGTGAGCCGTGCCGTGACAAATATGCCTGATTTTGTGGAGTGGGTAAAAGAAAAAATCAAGAAAAAACAAAATCATGAACACAGAAATGGTATCCTGTACCTGAAAGGAGGCGACCTTACTGAGGAGCTTCAGGATTTCCCAAAAGCAATACAATATAATTTATCGGATTATTTTGAAGATGAATTTTTTGAAACCAAAAAAGTAGTACACTTGCAATTAAAATATAAGCCATAAAAAAACGCTCCTCAAAAGGGAGCGTTTTTTTTGTGTAACAAAAATTGATTACCAACTACTTATCATTATCTAATTCTCAGATTATGAAAAATAGCAGAAGGCACTGGTTTAAAAAAACGGGATTGGCAGCATTGGGCTTAAGCCTGGCTCCGCTTGAAGGTTTTGCAATCAATGATATAAATAATACTCCTGTTGTAACAGGAGATACAAAAATCAGACTTAGTTCGAATGAGAATCCGTATGGGCCGCCTATGGCGTCGCGCACGGCAATGGCTGCGGCTGTAAATGGAAGTAATCGCTACAGTTGGGGCCAGACTTCACGGCTTGCTACTGCCATTGCCAAAAAGAATGGCCTTGCCGAAGGAAATGTATTAATGAGTGCCGGTTCTATCGAAATGCTGGACATCGCAGGTCGCCTTGCCGCCAAAGCGAAAGGTAGCATTGTGATTGCTGACAATACATTTAGTTATTGGACGAGAGCCGCGGTGCAATTGGGTGCTACGACAATCGAAGTGCCACTTACTGCAATTAAAAAGGTTGGCCTTAATGCCATGTTAAAAGCCATGCGGTCTGATACCAAGCTAGTATATATTTGTAATCCGAACAATCCTACCGGAACGGTGCTTAAAACGGCTGATCTGATAGACTTCATAAAAGAAGTATCACATAAATCAATTGTTTTAGTTGATGAGGCTTATATTGAATTTACCAATGAAACTTCAATGGCTACACTGGTAAAGGATAACAAGAATGTTATTGTACTACGAACTTTTTCAAAAATATACGGACTGGCAGGAGCACGCATTGGGTATGCTTTGGCACATGCCGATACCATTGCCGAAATGGACAAGATGCAGGCGTATGTTTTAGGAGGGATAAGTGCGGTTTCGGGAGCCGGGGCACTCGCAGCACTTGATGATACTGCTTTTGTTGAGAAAACAAGATCGCTAAATGAAGCCGCTAAAAATTACACTGTTCGGGAAATGGAAAAACTAAGCATTAATTGTATTCCTTCATCGACTAATTTCCTGTATTTTTCTCTGGCAAATTATAAAAAGGATTTCTTTAAGCTGCTTGAGAATAACAACATAGAAGGTACGGAGATTTTTGAAGAAGATGGCAAATGGTCCCGAATCACTATTGGAACTATGGAAGATATGCAAAGACTGATAAAGGCTATATCTTAAAATAAAAAGGCTTCCAATTGGAAGCCTTTTCTGTATAATTATTATCCTAAGAAAGGATATCTGTAGTCTGTTGGCGGAACGAATGTTTCTTTGATCGTTCTTGGCGATACCCAACGTAGTAGGTTCAGTATAGAACCTGCTTTGTCGTTAGTACCTGATGCTCTTGCGCCACCAAAAGGCTGCTGACCAACAACTGCACCTGTAGGCTTATCGTTGATGTAGAAGTTACCTGCAGCGTTTTCAAGCGCTTTAGTAGCCTCTTCAATAGCATAACGGTCCTGGCTGAAAATAGCTCCTGTTAAAGCATAAGGCGATGTTTCGTCTACAAGCTGAAGTGTTTCAGTCCATTTTGAATCTTCATAAACATATATTGTAAGTACAGGGCCGAAAAGCTCTGTAACCATAGTGTCATACTTAGGGTTTGTAGTTACAATAACTGTAGGCTCTATAAACCATCCTATAGATTTATCATAAGTACCACCTATTACAACTTCTGCATCCGGAGCGGCTTTCGCTGCATCAATGGCAGCCGCAAGTTTATCAAAAGAACCTTCTGTAATTACTGCAGACACAAAGTTTGTAGTATCTTCAGGAGAACCCATTTTAAAAGAAGCAAGGTCTTTTGCAAGATGTTCTTTTACTGCCGGCCAAAGTGATTGTGGTATGTAAGCTCTCGAAGCAGCAGAACATTTTTGTCCCTGGTATTCAAAGGCACCTCTTGAAAGTGCTGTTGCTACCTGTGCAGGGATTGAAGACGGGTGGGCAATAACAAAATCTTTTCCACCTGTTTCACCTACTATTCTTGGATATGTTTTGTATTTGCTTATGTTTTTACCAATGTTACCCCAAATGTCATTGAATACACCTGTAGAGCCTGTAAAGTGAATACCTGCAAAATCGGGGCTTGCAATAAGGGTGTCGGTAATCATACCTGCGCTACCGTTAATCATATTGATTACACCGTCCGGTAAGCCTGCAAGTTTAAATACTTCCATGATAACATTTGCACTTAGCATTTGTGTAGCACTTGGTTTCCAAACCACAACGTTACCCATCAGGGCAGGAGCAGAAGGAAGATTACCTGCAATAGCTGTAAAGTTAAACGGAGTAATAGCATACACAAAACCTTCAAGAGGGCGGTGTTCCATTCTGTTCCAGATACCTTCAGAAGATACAGGTTGTTCTGCATATATTTTAGTCATGAATTCTACGTTGTAACGCAAAAAGTCAATGAACTCACAGGCTGAATCAATTTCTGCCTGGTGTACTGTTTTTGCCTGGCCTATCATTGTAGCGGCATTTATTTTTGCGCGGTAAGGACCGGCTAAAAGTTCTGCAGCTTTAAGGAAAATAGAAGCTCTTTGTTCCCATGCCAATGCAGCCCATTTCTTTTTAGCGGCAAGTGCAGCGGCGATAGCTTTTTCTACATGCTCTTTATCGGCATCATGAAAAGTACCAACTACTTTTTTGTGGTCAAACGGAGGGTTTATTGTTCTTGTTTTTCCTGTGCGTATTTCTTCGCTTCCTATGTATAAAGGCACATCTGTAGGAGTGTCATACATTTCTTTAAAAGCGGCTAGTACCTGCTCTCTTTCTTTAGATCCGGGAGCGTAAGCCTTAACAGTTTCATTAAAAGCTGTAGGTACATTATATATTCCTTTTGGCATAATATAAAGTAATTTTAAAGGATTAAATTAAAGTATTGCAAATGTACAATAAATTATTTATCCTGTATTTGCAAATAATACAAGAAAAAGGGTAATCTACTGAGTATATATTAGTTTATAGCAAATGGCGCACTTAGCTTAAAAGTAGGTACTATAACCCTGAAAGTGCGTGTAGAAGTAAAATTAATCATGCTGAAATAACCTCTCATTGCCCCAAAAGGAGATGCAAGGAGACATCCTGAACTGTAAATGTGTTTTTCGCCGGGTTTCAGTACAGGTTTTTTACCTATAACACCTTCGCCATCTACAATTTCTACATCATTAAGGGAGTCGTAAATTTCCCAATGGCGGGTATTTAGCTGTACCGAGTCTTTGCTTTGGTTCTCTATGGTTATCTCATAGCTAAAAGCAAATTGTATCCTGTAATTTTTAAAGTATGTACCTTCAAAATTAGTTGATACCGATATTTTTATGCCTCTTGTTATCTGTGTTACCATACTTCACCTTCTTAACAGTTCTCAATCCTGATTCAAAAATACAAATTTATTAAATTATAGGCTAAGATTTAAACATTAAATTAATAGTAAGTAATATTTAACTAATTGAATCTTAGTTAATAATGTTTTGTGAATTTGCTTGTCCTATTCCTATAACTTTATCATAACGCTGGCCATTCTCTCTATAGTATACCAATATGGTATAATCATTTTCAGTCTGATAAAAGTTTCCGTCTACTGCATGTTGGCCATCTACCACACCATCCTTATCGGCGGCAATGTACATGTAGTTATTAAAACCCTGCTTTATCATTATGGCTTTTTCATACTGTGCATTTTTCTCGTTGTAATCCATTTTATACTCCGGCGTTTTAGCGTAGTTGTTAAACATACCGCCTACATATATGTCTTTCTTTTCATAATATGCAGGTGCACTCAGGCTAAAGAATACCCATGTGTAATCAGATTCAAGACCCTGATTGCTTACGGTCTGGCTAATATTCCTTGTCTGGAAGTTACCGTTTACATCCGGATAAAAAGTATATGCCTTGGCGCTTCGGGCTTCGTTCGTGTAGAGTATAGTGTTATAAATTTCTCCTGCGGTAATACGTAATACGTTATTTACTGCATTACGAATGTCCTTGTTCTCAAAATACATGTACTCGTTACCGGCCCAAAACTGGGTTTCCTTGTTGTATTTATATATAAGGTCGTTACCTATAGTATATTGCGGTTTTATATTATATAGGGCAGTGTCAAACCTTCCGTTTTGAAAAATTGCCACCTTTATATTTTGCAAAGGGCTTTGAAACGCTATTGAAGCACTTTTAATAGAAAAGTCGAGATTTTGTTTTTCCTGGATATTTTCCATATCCCTGGCTCTTTTTACCTGAATAGGAACAGAAACCTGTTCTTCATAAAGCACAAACCTTCTGCTAAAGATCACTTCGCGGTCGTCGTTAAGTATCTTAAGGATATAGTTTCCCGAAAGTAAAAGGGAAGTAAATTTATTAGGAATAGTAAGTGTATAGCGTGAATAGATCTGAAGGGTATTAAATGAGTTTTCGTACGACTGTATCCTTTGGCTGTCAAAGCCCTTTATATAATCGTTTATGGTAAGCATAGACGATGGTGTCCAGTCATAATTACAATGAGAAATGCTGTAGTAGTAATTTGCTTCGTTGCCAAAAAGGTCATCAAAAACAAAGGCAAAGTTATCTCCCAGCCTGAAAAACGGATATACGTTTGCACCATCTTTAATAAACGAAGCTGTTTTAATATTGTATGGAGGGGCAATTTCCTGTTGTACCTGTGCAGATAATGTAATAGGTAAAAGAAAAAAGAGAGATAAGGCAATAAACCTTCTGATTGCGCTTGTCATTGTGTTTTTGGTTTTATTAGTGAACGTAAATATAGCAATATATATTATATGTGCTATTTGATAGCACAAGAAGCAGGCCAAAATAATTATAGTCTTTGACAATTGTCATGTGTCTTCTGAAAATTATGATTAAACAAAAACCCCCTGATACATAATAACAGGGGTTTTTATTTATGATGTTTAAACGGATAGTTTAGTCTTTATAACAAATGGGTATAATTTCACCTTTAGCAAGGCAAAAACGTTCTACATCTGCCGGAGTCAGTTTTTTAGTGTAGTCTTCTTCCACAACCCTAAAGCCAATGCTTCTTAGCTTATCAAAATAGTCACGTCCATATACCCTAACATGGTCATATTGTCCAAAAATGCGTGCGCGCTCCTTTGGGTCGGTAATGCTGTTGTCTTCAAAAGTGGTTTCCCTGTTAAGATCCTGTGGTATCTGGAAGATTCCCATGCCACCGGGTTTCATAACGCGGTAAAGCTCCTGCATAGCCTTTGTGTCGTCCGGTATATGTTCTAAAACGTGGTTGCAAAGTATAAGGTCATAAGCATTATCCTCAAAAGGAAGATTACAAATATCGGCCTTAACATCTGCCAGTGGCGAATACAAATCGGTGGTTGTGTAATTAAGGTTCTTCTGATTACGGAAACGTTTGTAAAAAGCCTGTTCCGGAGCAAAGTGCAGTACCTTTTTATGACCTGTAAAAAAATCAGTTTCCCTGTTAAGGTATAGCCATAACAAGCGGTGCCTTTCTAATGAAAGTGTTCCCGGAGCCAGTACATTATTACGCTGATGGCCATAGCCGTAAGGGAGAAAGTTTTTAAAACTTTTTCCATCTATTGGGTCAGTGTAAGTATTTCCTTTAAGCGCAAATGCCAATACCGGCCTCGCTACATAGCTTAGCCTTATAAGTAAAGGGCGGGGAATTGTATTAAGTATAAACTTGAATAGTTTTTTCATATAATGAGTAGTGGTCTTTGCCACAAATTTCACGAATTGGCATTAATTAATTGGCGTAATTCGTGACCAAAAAAACATTAAACTACAAATGGCTTTGCTCTGAATTCATCTTCTTCATTGCTTATTATTCCTAATGCTTTGTAAACATAAGCAAAGGTAGAAAGCAGTTCCGGTTTGCCGTTCACAATAGCCACATCATGTTCAAAGTGAGCGCTTGGTTTACCGTCGCGGGTTACAATTGTCCAGCCGTCTTTAAGTTGTTTTATGTTTTTAGTTCCCATGTTTATCATAGGTTCAATAGCAACAACAAGGCCTTCTACAAACAATTTACCGCGGCCACGTTTACCGTAGTTTGGCATTTCGGGTCCTTCGTGCATTGTTTTGCCCAATCCGTGACCTACAAGTTCACGCACTACGCCATAACCATGTGCTTCAGTATATTTTTGGATAGCATTACCTACATCTTCTACGCGGTTTCCGATCTTAAACTCACGGATACCTACATAAAGCGACTCTTTAGTAATCTGTAGCAGTTTTTTAGTTTCAGGAGCAACATCACCTATTTCAAAGGTATAAGCGTGGTCGCCATAATATTCATTCATAATTGCGCCGCAGTCTACCGATACTATATCACCTTCTTCAATAGGTCGGTTCGTAGGCAGTCCGTGTACTATTTGGTCATTTACGCTTGTAAGTAGTGTAGAAGGGCAGCCATAAAGGCCAAGGAAACCAGGAACAGCACCGTTGTCACGGATGAACTCTTCTGCCAGTTTGTCCAGGTGAAGTGTAGTAACACCCGGTTTTATTTCAGAGGCAATCATGCCCAGTGTTTTAGATACTATAAGTGCGCTTTGGCGCATAAGTTCAATTTGTTCTGCAGTTTTAGGGATAATCATATCATAAAATTTTTCCACGGCAAAAGTACAACTTTCAAACGGAATATTTTAAATGTCTCCAAAGCAACAGGTGCAGAGTGTGTTAAAAGTAAAAGGCTTCCATTTACGAAAGCCTTTTAAATTATTCACTCCACGGTGAATGAAGTATGCAGGAGCAGAAATTTTTGCTTTGATAACCCGGAATCATATTCGCACAAACATCGGCTTTAATGTTGCCAAAGGTGGTTTCTGTTTTGTGTTTAAAGCCTTCAAAGAAAGCAGGTATTATTTTTTTCTTGAAATCGGTTCTTGGAAAAAGACCAATGATCTCTTCACGATGTTCATCTGAAAGATGTTCATAACCTTCGCCCATAACGTCCAATCCTACGCCGCTATACATAAGGGCAACTTCGGGTTCCTTATATTCGGCAATGCCAATAGTTGTATGTAACGCAATACTATCCCAAACCAATTGAAGCGATTCTTTTGGAAGGCCATGCCCTTTAAGGAATTCGCGGGCAGCATTGGCACCGTCTACTTCAAAACGTTTGTCCGGACTGCTATAATGAGGTGTTAATCCCAAATCGTGAAAAGCAGCACTTATATATAATAATTCAGGATCGTATTGTGCTTTGGTGCGTTTTCCGTTTAAGGAAGCAAATAAGAACACACGAAGGGAGTGGTTGTATAAAAACTCGTTTCCGTGTTCCAGTAAAAGCTCTGTAGCCTGTGTAGCTATGGTACTGTCAGGAATAATTATTCCGGCTGCCGATTTAGGGTTTTTTATGCTCATGACTTTTGTTTTTTATTTAAATCAAAAGTACAAGGCCTTTAGGAGGTTGTAAATGCTGAAAAATGTGAATCAGATGCCAATTTCTACAAGTTCCTGCCTAAAGTTTGCAGGTGGTATACCGGTATGCTTTTTAAAGAAACTGCTAAAATGATAAGGCGTAGAAAAACCGAGTGACGCTGCAATCTCCTTAATACTTTGAGAGGTAAACTGTAGCAGTCTTTTCGCTTCGGTAATAAGTTCTTCATTTATTATTTCCTTAGCTCCTGTTCCGGCCGCTTTGCATACTTCGTAAAGCTTCCGCGAAGATATTCCTAGTTTATCGGCATAATCAGTAACGTTATGATTAGTTTTAAAATCCTTTTGTACAAGCATCATAAAACTTTGGTACAGCTTAGTGTCATAGGTTCCTGTGTCCTGTTGTAGCAACGAATGAATGTTAGCAATCTTAATGACTATTATTTTAAGATAAGCCGCAAGCGCATCGGGTTTGTTAGAGTAGTAGGGACTTTCATAATCAGTAAGTGCAGCATTAAAAAGAGATATAAGCTCATTGCTGTTTTCATTAGAAAGCGTGAAAAGCCTGTTATTGTTGCCACTGTCAAACAAAACGGCTTTACAGTTACTGGCGCTGATAGGCGTTTTATCCCAAAAGCAATTCCCGAATTTTAAAAGATAACCTTCAGCCTTAGCGTCTAAAAAAGCATATACCTGCCCTTTTGAAATAAGCATTAGGTTGTTTGCAGATAGTTCAAAGATTTCACCATCTACGGCTACTGTTACGTTGCCTTTAGTAGTAAACACGATAAGGTTGTAATCGGGGCGGCACAGCTGCCCAATTGTAAAGGGAGCAGAATGCAAAAGCGCTATACTGAACGACTCATTCAGTATAGCGCTTTTTATAGTATCTGTAATTACCTCATGTAGCATAGTGCAAAGTTATGAGGAAAAAGTGTAGCTATTACAAATTATGAAACAAGCGAATGCCTGGTCATGGCTTGTGGCTGCTCAAGGCCCATCAGGTCAAGGATAGTAGGGGCAATATCGCCCAATACACCATCTTTAACATGTTTAAGGTCTTTGTCTACAAGTATAATAGGCACCGGATTTGTTGTATGCGCCGTATTAGGCGATCCGTCAGGGTTTATCATTGTTTCACAGTTACCGTGATCGGCAATTACTATAGTTGTATAATTGTTTTCAAGGGCTGCTTCGATAACTTCTTTTACACAGGCATCTACAGCTTCGCAAGCTTTAATAGCGGCTTCCATAACACCGGTATGGCCTACCATGTCGCCATTAGCAAAGTTAAGGCATACAAAATCTACCTCGCCTTTTTTAAGTTCAGGAACAAGCGCATCTTTAAGATCAAAGGCACTCATTTCAGGCTGAAGGTCATAGGTAGCAACTTTTGGCGAAGGGCAAAGTAAACGCTTCTCACCTTCAAAAGGCTGTTCGCGCCCTCCTGAGAAAAAGAAGGTAACGTGTGGGTATTTTTCTGTTTCGGCAATACGAATCTGTTTTTTGCCGTTGCTTGATACTACTTCACCTAACGTTTCGGTCAGGTTGTCTTTGTCGTATACAACATGGATGTCTTTAAAGTTGTCATCATAGTTGGTCATGGTAACATAGTACAATTTTAGTTTGTGCATGTTTTGCTCATGAATATCAAACTGGCTCAGTACTTCTGTTAATTGTCGTCCACGGTCAGTACGGAAGTTAAAGAAGATAACCACATCGTCCGGCTGAATAGTAGCAAGCGGTGCATCATTTTCATCTGTCATTACGATTGGTTTGATGAACTCATCTGTAATGCCTTCCTGATAATTGTCCTGAATGCTGTCTACTGCATTGGTAGAATGTGTTCCTTCTCCGTTAACCAAAAGATCATACGCCAGTTTTACCCTCTCCCAGCGTTTATCCCGGTCCATAGCATAATAGCGCCCTATTATTGAGGCAAGTTTTGCCTTTTTATCCTTCAGGTGGTTTTCAAGTTCTGATATAAATCCAACGCCCGATTTAGGGTCAACATCACGACCATCGGTAAAAGCATGTATAAATACATTGTCTACACCAGCTTCTTCGGTGGCATCAACCAGTCCTTTAAGGTGTTCTATGTGAGAGTGAACCCCTCCATTAGAAACAAGTCCTAATAAGTGTAGTTTTTTGTTATTTTGCTTTGCATAGTTAAACGCATCAACAAGTGGTTTTTCCTGTGCAAGTGTTTTGTTTTGTACTGCAAGATTAATCTTTACAAGATCCTGGTACACGATTCGGCCTGCGCCAAGATTCATGTGTCCTACCTCACTATTACCCATTTGCCCTTCAGGAAGCCCTACGTTTAAACCGTCTGTGCGTAATGATGCATTTGGGTATTTTGTGTACAGGCTGTTGATAAATGGTACGTTTGCATTGTCTATTGCAGACACTTTAGGATCAGGCGATTTACCCCATCCGTCAAGTATCATTAAAATTACTTTTTTGTTCATTTTCAGAATATTAGAGTTTTTTGGCATGATTTTGGAATATATATACCCCGAAACCAAGGCCCTAAAATACTATAATTTGGGCAGTTTTGTACAAAGGGCTTTAAGGTTTATGATGTGTTTTATATAAAATTTAGCAAAAATTTAGAAATAAACGCAATATCCTGTATACGATCCCCGTTATAATGATTGATTATCAATGAAAGAGAGGCACAGCCCTGGGAAGAGGCCTGCCAAATGAAAAATGTTAAATAATTGATTTTAACAGTGTTGCATTTTTTTATTTAGATTTCTTTAACTTATATTAGCAGCCTGATTAAAAACACAACTACTACAATTACTTATGGTTTACAACTTTTTTACGTCGGTTTTCTTTTTGTTCTTTTCAATTACCGCAACAACACCAAAACACGCCGAAACAACTGCTTCTACTACTAAAGCAGGTGTAAATGCTGTATCCGAAACAGTTTCAGTGTACAACGAAATTAAGGCACATTCAGTGTCTATGCCTAAACTTGAATGCTTTACTAAAGCCCTTAACGGATTTAAACGTCTTAAGGCAGAAGGTAAGATCAAGAAAGATATTTTAACGCTTATCGATTTCAGTCAGTCATCCAATACTAAAAGGCTTTGGATTATTGATATGGCTACAAATACTGTATTATACAATACACTTGTAGCGCACGGAATGAGAAGCGGTGATGAATTTGCTACCGATTTCAGTAATGCATCAAGCTCTAATAAAAGCAGCCTTGGTTTTTATGCTACCGGCGAAATTTATCAGGGAAAACATGGTGCTTCGCTTCGTCTTGACGGGCTTGAAAAAGGTATCAATAATAATGCACGCAACAGGTCAGTAGTTATGCATGCGGCAGATTATGTTAGCGAAACATTTATTAAACTGCATAAAAGATTAGGCAGAAGCCAGGGATGCCCTGCACTTCCGGCTAACCTTAATAAAGAGGTGATCAACCTTATAAAAGATAAATCATGCCTTTTTATTTATCATCCTTCAAAGAGCTATTTATCCTCTTCTAAATTACTGTCGTAATTTTTTGTAGAGTATAGCATCAAGATTGTAGATGTCATTTCTAAACTGTAAGCCGTCCTGATCCATCCAGGCGGTCCAATATAACTGATGAACGTGGGTTTCTTTTTTGAGGCCCACGTTTTTTGTTTCGCCCTGGGCGATTAGTTCGTCAAGTTTTTCTTTTGTCCAGCCTCCTTCCTCTTTATCCATGACGTATCCTGCAAGTTTAAGCGGTTCCTGTACCCTTACGCAGCCTGAACTTAATGCCCTGTAGCCTTTCCCAAATAACTCCCTATGATTTGTGTCGTGCAGGTAAACGCTAAAGCTATTTTTGAAGTTAAATTTTACCAGGCCTAATGAATTGTTTATTCCCGGTCCCTGTACATAGCGGTAATGGTCTGCTTTTTCGGGGTCCCAGTCTTCAGGTGTGGTTTCTATGGTGTCCCTGTATTTGTATATCTTCATGTTATGGCTTACAAAATAGCTCCTGTCTTCTGTAGCAGAAGGGGTAAGATCTTCTTTAAGAATGGTAGGGGGTACGGTCCATGTAGGGTTAATAACAAGGTTATTTAAGACAGCGTGTAATATGGGGCTTCTTCTTGCAGGCTTGCCTACAACGACTTTATACATTTGTACGGTGTCTTTGCCATTTTCAACCACAGCCATTTGAAATTCAGGAATGTTTATGACAAGTGCTTTTGAACCAAAATCATAAGCAAACCATCGCCAGCGTTCAAGATTGGCCACTACCTGTTGTTTTCTTTTTTCAAGGCTAATGTTTAATGCCGCTACAGTGCTGCCACTTACAACGCCATTAGGATAAATGCCGTGTCGTTTCTGGAATTTTTTTACGGCATGCATGGTCTGCCTGTCGTAAATACTGCCTTTAGAATTTTCACTGCTGAGGTCTTTCCAAAAAACCAGCCTGCTTTTAAGGTTAATTACTACTGCACCGGAATCCTTTAATTTTATAACTGTATTTTTAGGCAGGTCGTTGTAGTAGCCTTCTCCGGATAAGCTGTTTAAAAACTTAAGGCTTTTTCTAAGGCTGGCATAGGTTTTATGTTTTGGCCTGCATTTGTTAAGTGTTTCAGGAACAGAATGATCTGCAAGTGCATCGGTAAGTAGTTTATTGGCATCAATGGATTTTGAAGGTAATGCCCAGTCATGATAAACATTGTAGGGCTTAAGCTTCCCTTTAAATAAGTGGCTTGCCAGTTTACGGAATGATTTACTAAGCTCAATATCATAAGTTATGCATTCCTCTTGGGTAATGGTTTTATTGTTTTCAAATTCCAGCAGGGTCTTAATATTGTAATCTGTAGGTAGTAGCCCGTCCTGTGTTGCTTCCTGAATGGCAAGATGAAGCGCTTTCCTGTCGGTAGCTTTTGTCCATACAGTATTGAATCTATTAGCCTTGTAAAATGATTGTATAGCCTCGGATTCATCTTCAAGCAATGTACTGTCTATAGTATGTGGAGTGTTTTTTAGGTGCTGTGTGTCAGCAGTCGCTTCAGGCAATTTGTCGTTTCCCCCTATAGTGTTTTTGCAGGATGGGAGTAGTAGCAATAAAGCGATTAGTATGTAGGCCACATTCTTCATTTGTGTTTGAATTTAGCTTGAACTAAAGTTACAAAACAAACGATTGCGAATTGTGTAATTATTTGTGAAAGAGAGGTTAAAGTTAAACCTATCTGTACATTACATAATGAATGCCTATATCCCCTATGGTAAATGGTTCACCGATAATTTCACATCCCATCTTATTGTAAAAGCCTACTGCAATTTCACGGGCATTGAACCAAATTACCTCTCCGCCTCGTGTAGTAATATACTCTTCAGCGGCTTTAACCAGTTTTTCGCCCAGGCCTTTCTTTTGATAAGCGTCTAAAACGGCCATGCCTCTTAGCTGAAATTGCTTTTGTTGTAGTAAAAGAGGAGTGGATACTTCAAAGACAGACACTATTCCTGCAAGGTTTTGATCATCAAAAACTCCAAAGTGAACAGTAGAGGGTAAATCATCACCTTCAAAAATGCAGGATTCTACAGGTTTTCCGGGTCTGAGAACGGGTAATCTTACTGCAAAAGTGTTTTTTGAAGGTATTTGTTTGATGGAATACATAAAATTTTATTTTAGGTAACAAATTAATAATAAATAATTTAAACAGGAAGGTTTAAAAAACGTCATTTTTTTTCATTGAAAAGTTTGCGAATATGGAAAGTGGTTGTATATTTGCACCACAATAACGCGGAAGTAGCTCAGTTGGTAGAGCTCCAGCCTTCCAAGCTGGTTGTCGCGAGTTCGAGCCTCGTCTTCCGCTCTGCAAAAAAGCCCAAACACTAAGTTTGGGCTTTTTTTTGTTTTTCAGGGATTATAGGTTGTTCAAATTGATAGTATTCTAGTCCTTCCCAGGTAAAACTTACTCCTGGCTTACCAATTGAGGATGCCAAAATATTTCCGTCGTCCATGTCATGGATGAGAAAACAAGCGCCATCAATGTATTCTAAGAGATATTTTTCTTCATTATTTGCGTGATAAATTTTTTCAAAATCCACCAACTTAGGGTCTTCATTTTGAAATTTATATTTTGCATAGCAAATTATGTTATCGCTATCCATCACTGATGTCGTTTTTAATGACATCTTACCTTCATTATAGTTTAAGTATTCTTTGATATTATATCCGTTTTCTGTGTGTAAATAATTAAAAGATACCGAGGGCTCTGTTTCAAGTAATACCCATATTTCATCTAGAGATGAAACATGATAAGTGTTGCGGGAAAATTTCCCATGCTTATATATTTCTTGTTTAACAATTTTTTCGTCTACCAGATAGGTTTTAGAAAAATATTGAAGATTGTTTAGCTCGCTCTCCTTTACTTCTCTTCCAAGTTCATCAGTAAATTTTACAGTTTCCATTACTAAAGAATTTTGTTCAATATCTTGGCGATGTTCTTTGCATCATCAACACCTCTGTGGTGTGTGCCTTCTAACGGAATATCAAGTTTGGCTAATGCACCTGCCATGCCTTCTTCGTGACTAAGCTTGTATTTTAAGGCAAACAACGTTTTTACATTAATGTGCGATGGTCCGAATGGATAGCCAATGCCCAATGCCGTACATTGCCTTGTGAATTGTTTTTGGTCATAAGCGCCAAAACTTGCCCACGCCCGACTTTGTGATAGATAATCTTTTTTGAGGATAGCGCATGCCTCTTTAAAAGAAATCCCCTCCGCTGCCACCATTTCAGGTGTTATCGTTGTAAGTTCGGTACAAAACGCGCTAACCTCAGATCGCTCGGGCATTACAATAATACCACGGTTATCTGTAATTTCTCCGGTATTTACGTCCAGAAGGCAAATGCCTATTTCTATAATATCATTTTCCATTCCGGCAGGGTTAGGGCCGTCCCAACAGGTAGCTTCAATATCTACTACCAGTATTTTATCTAATTTCTTTGCCATTTTCAGTTATTTAAGCCACGATAAGTCAGTGCCGGTTTTAATTTCCCTTGCGTCCATGCCCTGGCAAAAAAGCCTTGCATGCAAATCGCCCTTAAGGGTTATGGTTTCATCATTCACTTCCAGCCAGCTTCCTTCCCGAAGTCCTAATACGGGCTGTGGATTAATCTTATGGAACTCATTGATTCGTGTTTCACGCGTTTCCCCCATATGCGTAGAACCTTCAATAGGATCAAGATAATGCGGATTAAGATTAAAAGGGACCAGTGCAAGTGTATTAAAGCTCGGCGGATAGATAATTGGCATATCATTTGTTGTTTGCATTGTGAGTCCGCAAATGTTGCTTCCTGCGCTGCTTCCCAGATAAGGAGTTCCGTTTTTAACGGTTTCCTGAATAGCACTCATAACGTTTTGATTGTATAATTGGGTAACCAGCAAAAAAGTATTGCCACCGCCGATAAATATCGCTTCAGCATTGGTTACGGCTTCAACAGGGTTGTCAAATTCGTGGATTCCTTTTACTGCTATGTTTATTGCAGCAAATGTATCGGCTACTTTTTTGGTGTAATCATCATGGCTAATGCCGCTGGGTCTTGCGTAGGGCACGAACAGTAATGTACTGCATCCTGCAAAGTGTTCTTTTAATGTGGGTAGTAAATACTCAAGATAAGCGCCGCCATGTAAAGTAGAGGTGCTTGCAATAATTAGTTTTTTCATTCGTTAATTAGTGTAAGAAAAGGTAAAGTTACAAAGTTTTTTATGTGCTGTCTTTTTTTAAATCATCAATCGCCTAAACTCACTCACTTGAAGAATTTGTTTTTCCTTTTTGCGCTTATAACTTCAACAACGCTTACAGCTCAGGAGCGCACACCTCTTAAAGGTAAAATAAAATCAGATGCGGAAGATCTTGAAGGTGTTTATGTTATCAATAAAACTGCCGATGCTTCAGTTACCACTACACGAGGAGGGTATTTTACTATCAATGCAAAGGTTAATGACACGATAATATTTTCGGCAGTAAATATAATAGCCAAAAATATTACGATAGAAGAGGAAGATATGAAGCAGGAACTTTTTATAGTGCCTGTAGATAAATATGTGCATAAACTTGATGAGCTTGTTATTATAGACTACAGTAACAGGATTAATGCAGAAACGCTTGGCCTTGTGCCACGAGGCCAAAAACAGCTTACCATGTCAGAAAAGAGGGTGTTTACTTCCCGTGATGGTGTAGATGGTGTTATAAATTTATTTTCCGGGCGAACAAAAATGTTAGAAAAAGCTGACGAGACTGCTAAAAAGATAAGTGTAATGGATAAGATTGATTATATTTATACTGAAGAAGATCTTGTCACTAAATTTCATATCCCAAAAGAATATGTCAAGGGCTTTGTTTTCTTTCTTGCCGAAGATGCCAACTTTGCGAGGGCGCTTAAAGATAAGAATGAGACCATGGCTAAATTTCTGATGAGCGGACTAAGCGGAAAATTTCTGGAATTGATTAAAGATGAAAAATAAGCTGCTGCATATACTTTTATTTTTTATAACGTTTAGCGTTTTCCCGCAGGAACGCCAAACCTTATCGGGTAAAATTATAGCAAATGACGTTGGCTTATCCGATGTATTTATCATAAATAAAATGACAGGTGCAGAGGTTAAGACAGATTACAGCGGTCTTTTTCAGATATCAGCCAAACCCGGCGACAGGATCGTGGTATACAGTACAAAGATCATCGTGAGAGAATTCAATCTTCTGCCTGAGTCGTTTAAAGAATCCTCACATATAATTAGTGTTAACTATAACGCCTACGAGCTTGAAGAGGTGGTTATTAATAAATATGACAGGATAAATGCTGAGTCACTTGGCCTTGTGCCTAAAGGGCAAAAACAAAGAACCGTTGCCGAAAGAAGATTATATACTGCCGGTGCTTTTAGTGTGGGTACTGTAATAGGTCTCGATCCTATAATTAATGCAATTTCAGGGCGAACCCGTATGCTAAAACGAGCCTATGAAACCGAAAAGCAGGAAACAGTAATTGATAACATCAGGGGTATATATAATGAAGACGAGATAACGAGGCAGTATAACATACCTGCAGAACAGGTTAACGGCTTTATGTATTTTCTTGCCGAAAGCAAAGATTTTACTACTGCTGTTAAAGGTGGAAATAAACAGTATATAGACTTCATGATGCTCGAATTAGCTAAAGAATACCTTAAACGTCAGGCCGATGATAAATAAAATTACCTATTACATTATTGCTTTTTTTATAATTACTTCCTGTTTTGCACAGGAGCGCACCGCTTTTAAAGGCAGGGTAATAACAGGAGATACCGGAATGTACAATGTTCTTGTTATAAATAAAAAGACAGGTGCAGAAGTTAAGACCAATATAAACGGTTATTTTTCTATTGCCGCACAACCCGGAGACGGGCTTGTGGTGTTTAGCACAAAGATCGTAGAACGTCAGTTTGTCCTCAATCAGGACTTTTTTAATAATCAGCCATTTGTTATATCGGTTAATTATCGTTCTAATGAGATGGATGAGTTGGTAATTAACGCTTACGGAAGTGTAGATGAGGTTTCGCTGGGGCTTGTGCCGGCAAATCAGAAACAATATTCGGTAGGTGAACGAAGATTGTATTTTGGCATGGACGGAGGCATTCCGTTAGCCTACCTTATAAATCTTATATCAGGACGCATTGCTATGGCAAAACGCGTTGTAAGAACCGAAAAAAAGGA
>Ga0157370_10001167_pt1 | contig 32715 bp, 28 predicted proteins | sample C35metaG_FD_113463 | JGI IMG/M metagenome (GOLD analysis project Ga0157370, IMG submission 113463) | Corn rhizosphere microbial communities from Kellogg Biological Station, Michigan, USA - C3-5 metaG | ecosystem: Host-associated > Plants > Roots > Rhizosphere > Soil | place: USA: Michigan... | reverse complement strand
TGTCTCTCGTGTCGCCCTGCGTCGTGGCGACGGGCGGACCCTAATCCAGCCGCCCCCGAAACGTCAATGAGTTTTTGGAGAAGATTTTCAAAAAGTCCGGAGAGGCGGGGTAAGGCGTTGAGGATGAGACGGGAGGACTAACAGCAGACTCAAGGGAAAAGGTGGATGGAAGGTGGAAAGGGACCTTCGAAGATGGGTGAAATGCGAGAAATGGGAGCGATGCTACTAGGGAAGGAGTAGTTCGAGGGAATGAAGGGAGTCCACCCAGCCCGCATGGCGCAGCCACGCGGCTACGGTGGAGAGGAAGAGAAGAATGGGACAGGATGTCCGAGCACTGAGAAAAGGACCTCATGAATGCCGGGATTTGCATAAGGGTATCCATAAGACTGATTCCTTGATTTTTTGCGACTTCCCTAGACGGCAGGAGGGCTTTAGGTTTCGGCCCGACCGATGACGAAACTCGCTCTTATTCTTAGTATTGCCGCCAGCCTGTGTGCGATGGCGCAGGAGCCGGGCACCCCAGCCACTCCACCCGCAGCTCCGGCTACTCTACCTGCGGCACCCCCAACTGCTGTCATTCAGGATGATCCCGTAATCCCGGACGATGGAGTAAGAGTGGCGGTGCTGGGTTATCATGATCTTTCCGAGGGACAGCCGGAAACGGCCATGCGTATGCACACCTCGAAATTCCGCAGGCAGATGGAAGCCATCCGCCAACTCGGCATTTCCGTCATCACGCTGGATGATTTCCTGGCATGGAAACGGGGGGAAAAAGCCATTCCGGCGAAAAGCATCCTCATCACACTGGATGACGGCTGGAAATCCGTTTACACGGACGCCTATCCGATCCTGAAGGAACTCAACTTTCCCTTCACTCTCTACCTTTACAAGGACTACGTAGATGGTGGAGGCAAAGCACTGACTACACCGATGATCGAGGAAATGCTGAAGAATGGGGCCTCCATCGGCAGCCACTCGGTATCCCACCCCTTCCCTGTGGAATTCAAGAGCCGCAAAAAAAAGGGAGCGGACGTTTATGATGCATTCCTCCGCCTGCAGATGGGAGAATCCAAAACCTTTCTGCAAGCAAAGTTCCCCACTCAGAAAGTGGTCACCTATGCCTACCCCGGCGGTTATCACACGGAGGAAATGCTGACTCTGGCAGATGAACTGAAATATGAAGCCCTCTTCACCGTCATTCCCGGCAAGGTGAAGCGCGGCACGCCTAACAAAACAATCCCCCGCTACATGATTCTGGGGAATTATGACAAAATCTTCGATTTCGCCACCAACTTTGGCGAAGCGGCAGCTCCCATTACCAGTGCATCCGGGGGAGCCGCACTGGCACAAACCACTCCCTATCCCGTAAATCCGGAGCCCGGAGCCATCATCAATTCCCGGCTGCCGGAAATCTCCGCGGATCTATCAAAAGTGACTGACCTGAACCCTGCGACATTGAGCATGAAGGTTTCCGGCTTTGGCGAAGTGCCTGCGGTTTTCTCTCCTGATACCAAAAAGCTCTCATGGACAGTGAACCGCCGCCTGCGCCAACCGATCTGCCAAGTGCAGGTGACGTGGAAAAATGCTGCAGGAAAAGAACCGGAATCCCCACTCCGCTGGACTTTCCAGATCGACCGTGATTCCGCCTACCTGCCCGATGGGGAGTGAGTCAGCCCTCACCTATACGATTTAAGATTCAAGAATAGCCAACGAACGATTTCCCATGTTTTCCAATCTATCAGACAGCCTGGACAAGACCTTCCGCAACCTGCGTGGTGTAGGTAGGATCTCCGAAAAAAACATCGCAGACGCCCTTCGTGAAATCCGCATCGCGCTATTGGAAGCGGATGTGGAATTCGGCGTTGCAAAGGATTTCATCGCGAAGGTAAAGGAAAAGGCACTGGGCGAGGATGTGCTGAAGTCCATTAAGCCGGGCGAGCAAATCGTAAAGATTTTCCAAGACGAGCTGACTGCTTTGTTAGGAGGAGACCAGGAGCCCTTGGATCTCACTCCCCCTGCCCGCATCCTGATCTGTGGCCTGAACGGTGCCGGTAAGACGACTACCGCCGCCAAGCTGGCCAACCGGCTCAAAAAGGAAGGCCGCCGCCCATTGCTCATCGCATGCGATCTCTATCGCCCGGCAGCCATTGATCAACTCGTCACCCTGGCAGGCCAGATCGATGTGCCCTGCTATGCTCCTGCTGCCGGTGAGACGGACGTTTTAAAGGTGGCCCGCGAGTCCTTGGCATGGGCGGAAAAACAATCAGGCACGGTGCTGATTTTTGACACTGCGGGGCGGCAGGAAATCGATGAGAAACTGGTGGCTGAACTGAAGCGCCTTCATGACTTCCTCAAACCCAAGGAGACTCTGTTAGTCGCAGACTCCGCCACAGGCCAGCAGGCGGTTTCAGTGGCCCGTCATTTCAATGACGCCGTGGGTATCACCGGCATTGTGCTGACAAAGCTGGATGGTGATGCGCGGGGTGGTGCTGCACTTTCCATGCGCAGCGTCACCGGAAAGCCGATCAAATTCATCGGCGAAGGAGAAAAGCTGGATCAGCTTTTTGAATTTCACCCAAACCGCATGGCAGACCGGATTCTCGGGATGGGAGACATCGTGGGAATGGTGGAGCAGGTAGCCAGCAAGGTGAATGAGGCTGATGCGATGCGCTCGATGGAGCGGATGCAGGCGGGTAAATTCGACTTCACGGATTTCCTGGATCAAATGAAAATGATACAGAACCTGGGGCCTCTGGAAGGCCTGCTCGGGCTCATGCCAGGCTTCAGCAAAATCAAAAAACAACTGCCAACCGGCGCGCTGGACAACAAGAAGCTGAAACGCACAGAGGCGATCGTGCTTTCCATGACCCTGCAGGAACGCCAACGCCCGGAGATCATCAAGGGCTCCCGCCGCCAACGCATCGCGGCAGGCTCCGGAACTTCGTTGTTGGAAGTGAATCAACTCATCAAACAATTCGGCGAAATGCGGAAGATGATGAAAAGCCCAGGCAAGATGCGAAACATGATGAAGCAAATGGGCGGCGCTGGCGGCTTGGGCGACATGATGAAAGGTCTGGGCGGAGGAAATGGGAAATTTCCGTTCTAAGTGACGAGAGAGAATATTTTCTCCTTTTCCCACCTCTCGCTCCGCATGTCCGGGTTCGACCATTCTTCTGCCAACGCCACTGAAAGGAGTGGGCGCGCTCCTTTTTACATCTGCGGGCCCACTGCCTCAGGAAAGTCAGTCATGGCGATTGAGTATGCGCTGAAGTATGATGGAGAGATTGTGAATGCGGATGCGTTTCAACTCTACAAGGGTCTGGAGATTCTGAGTGCCGCGCCTTCCGTGGAAGAACAAGCGATCGTGCCGCACCATTTGTATGGTGTGATCCCATCTACCGAGTCCGCAGATGCCCAGCGCTATGCCATGATGGCCCGCCCCGTGATCGAGGAAATCCAAAGCCGCGGAAAAGTTCCCGTCATCACCGGCGGATCTGGACTCTATCTGAAATTTCTTACTCATGGCGCAGCTCCCCTCCCCACGGGCGATGCTGAGCTGAGAAAAAAGCTGGATGAGCTTTCACTGGAAGAGCTCATCTTGAAACTCACGGAACTTGATCCCGTGGAAGCCTCACGCACCGCTTTATCCAACCGACGCTTCGTTTCACGTGCTCTGGAAATCTGCATCCTGAGTGGCCAGAAGGCATCTGATCTACGAGATCAATGGGAGGAGAAAACCGCAAAAATTTCAGCCGGACTGCAAGGCCTCTTCATTCAACGCACCCGGCCGGATCTGCATCATCGCATCGCCCGTCGTACAAAGATGATGCTGGATGGTGGCGCATTGGAAGAGGTAGCAAACTTGGCCGCCATTTCGGAGAATTTTGAGAAGGCCATCGGCTACCGGGAAATCCGTTCCCTGCTTGCTGGAGAGATTGATCGCAGCATCTGCGAAGAGCGGATCAATGCCGCCACCCGCCAATATGCAAAGCGCCAGGAAACCTGGTTCAAAAGGGAGAAGTGGTTGAGCACTGTCCAAGTCTGAAAAGTTCCATTCTCCGGTTTCCCTTGCGACCCATTAAATCACTAGGCAGAATCAAAGTATGCTCTGGAAAGTCATGATGCTGCTCGTGGGATGGTTTGTCCTAATATCAGACTTTGTTTCTGCAGATACCACTGAAGCTCCGGCCTATCCTGCGCTCAAGGACGGCAGCGTCCAGTATGCTTCATTCCCCATCCCGCTTGAGAAATATCAGCCTGTAGATGGCGGGCTGTGGGAAACGCTGAAATTCCGGGCTGCCGCAGATTCCTTCAATGTGGCCGCTACCGTCATCTTCGTGCTGGCGATTTTCCACACCTTCGCCGCCGGATCTTTCCAGAAACTGGCGCACCACTACGAGGAAGCACACGACGAGAAAATGAAACGCCTGGGTCTATACGATTCCCTGGCACCCGATGCCCAGCCTCCAGTCTCTTTTCGCGGCACACTGTTTCATTTTTTGGGAGAAGTGGAGGCCATCTTCGGTCTGTGGGTGATCGCTCTGGCCGGAGCGGCGGTTTGGTTCCACTCGTGGGTGGATTTCAAACTCTATCTGGCCAAAGACCGGGTCTTTACTGAGCCTCTCTTCGTCGTGATCATCATGGCCATCGCAGCCAGCAGGCCTGTGCTGAGATTTGCCGAGGCTCTGATGTCCCGTGCAGCAGATCTGGGAAAGGGCACGCCTGCTGCCTGGTGGCTCAGTGTTCTGATCATCGCTCCCATACTTGGCTCGTTCATCACCGAGCCTGCGGCTATGACCATCGGCGCATTGCTGTTAGCCAAGAAATTCTATCGTTTCCATCCTCCGAAGAGAATCGCCTACGCCACTCTGGGGCTGTTGTTCGTAAACATCTCCGTGGGTGGCACACTCACTCACTTCGCTGCGCCTCCGGTGCTGATGGTTGCTGGAAAATGGGGCTGGGGCACGCTGTTCATGCTGGAGCATTTCGGGTGGAAGGCTCTTGTGGGAGTAATCATCTCCAGCGCGTTTTACTTTCTCGTTTTCCGGAAGGAACTCTTCCGCGTGGCGGATTTGGCCGATGGGGTGGAAGATGGAAAATTGCATCCCGCGAGCTGGAAGGAGCGCGAAAACGCCATCCCGTGGGGTATCACGCTCACCCATTTGATTTTCCTGGGTTGGACCGTTTACAGCGCGCACTACCCGGTTCTGTTCATTGGTGGTTTCCTGTTCTTCCTGGCATTTCTGGCAGCGACGCGACATCACCAGAATGCGGTGGAATTGAAAAGCCCGCTGCTGGTCGGATTTTTCCTCGCCGGTCTGGTGATCCATGGCGGCTGCCAGGCATGGTGGATCGCACCAATCATCACTTCCCTACCCTCTCAGGCTCTAATGTTGGGTTCTACCTTGCTTACCGCCTTCAATGACAATGCAGCCATCACCTATCTGGCCTCACAGGTGGATGGTATTTCCATGGCGGCGAAGCATGCGGTGGTGGCCGGAGCCGTCGCTGGTGGAGGACTCACAGTGATAGCAAATGCACCGAATCCGGCTGGCCAAAGCATTCTTGCGAAATTTTTCAAAGACGGCATCTCTCCCATGGGTTTATTGATTGGCGCGCTGATCCCCACAATCATTGTCTACCTCTGCTTCACCTTGCTGCCCAATGGGCCCGCCCAAGAAGAGGCTCCAACCAAGGAAAAAATTCATCAATCCGTTACCTCACTCTGAATCCATGTTCACCGGACTCGTCGAAGCTTTAGGCACAGTTATTTCCATGGAATCCCGAGGCGAACAGGCCCGCCTCATTCTGCGTATCCCCTTCGCCAGCGAACTGGCGCTAGGCGACTCTGTAGCAACAAATGGTTGCTGCCTTACTGTGGCAGAACTGGGAGAACATGGCACGTCATTCGATCTGCTGGGACAAACCTTGAAAGTCACCTCACTGAGCACTCTCCAGCCCGGCTCGGTAGTGAATCTGGAGCGTGCACTGCGCGTAGGAGATCGCCTGGGAGGCCACTTTGTCCAAGGCCACGTGGATGCTACTGGAGAAGCCATCGCCATCAACGAAGTAGGCCAGGATCATGTGGTGGAAGTTTCCCTTCCCGCAGAAATCCACCGTCTTTGCGTGACCAAGGGTTCGCTCGCTCTGGACGGGATCTCCCTAACCATCGCGGAGTTGAAACCGGAGTCCGCCGTGTTCTGGATCACTCCCCATACTTGGGAACACACTCATCTTCATACACTGGAAGCAGGACGGAAAATGAATCTGGAAGCCGACCTGCTGGCAAAGCATGTGGCCCATCTGCTGAAACAGTGAAGATGCGAAAATAAGGCTGCTCGATTTGAGCAGCCACTTTTTTCAAACAGATTCCATGTAGCGGACTTGAGCCTCCGCCTCGGGATTCTTGGGCAGATCTGCCACTTCCTCCGTAGTATCTGCCAGCAGCTCATCGCGGAATTTCGCAATGATCGCTTCCACCGGCCATGAGGATGCTTCCCCGAAGGCGCAGATCGTGCGCCCATCGATCTGATAGGCAATGCTTTCCAGCGTTTCCAGATCCTTCGCCGTGGCAGCACCAGCCACCAGGCGATCTGAAATCTTCCGCATCCAGGTAGAACCCTCACGGCATGGAGTGCACTGGCCACACGATTCGTGGGCATAGAAGGCGTTCAGATTATTGAGCACCCATGACATCTTGCGGGTATCATCCAGAACGATCACACCACCGGAGCCAGCCATGGTGCCGCAGGCAGCCATGCTATCGAAATCCATGGGGATATCCCAGAAGGCAAGATCGCGAGTAGTGCCATCCGGATTCTTGATTTTGAAGACCTCCTCGCACTTGAGTATCTTGGAGGATGATCCACCAGGAATCACCGCCTTGAATTCACGCCCTTCCTTGGGGCCGCCGCACATGTCGTAGAGAAGCTCACGCATGGTGATCTTGCCGACTTCCACTTCAAAATAACCGGGATTCTTTACATCTCCGGACACACACAGAATGCGGGTGCCATTGTTGCGTGGCACTCCCAGCTTGGAATATTCCTCACCGCCCATGCGGATGATGTGCTTCACGTGGCAGAGCGACTCCACATTGTTCACAATGGTAGGGCACATGTAGAGGCCCAGTGCAGCAGGGAAATACGGCGGTTTGATCCGTGGGTAAGGGCGCTTCCCTTCCAGGGATTCGATCAGACCGGTTTCTTCGCCGCAAATGTAGGCACCTGCACCCCGGTGGACGTAAATTTCAACATCGAAACCGGAGCCCAGCACGTTCTTGCCGACGAAATTATGCGCGCGCGCCTCTTCGATTGCCTTTTCGACGATGAGGGCGGCTTCCGGAAATTCCTCGCGGATATAAATGAACGCAATTTTGGCACCCACCGCGTAGCAGGAAATGACCATGCCTTCCACCAGTTGGTGAGGATCCTGGTGCAAGATGTAGCGGTCCTTGAAAGTGCCTGGCTCGGACTCATCGCCATTGCAGATGAGATAAACCGGCTTCGTATTGTTAGGAGGAATGAATGTCCATTTCATTCCTGTGGGGAATCCAGCACCGCCGCGCCCACGAAGGCCGGATTTTTTCACCTCTTCGGTGATATCCTTCGGCTGCATGGCGAAGGCTTTCTTCAAATCCTCATAGCCACCATCGCGCATGTGGCACTCGATGGATGGATCCCAGCCTTCGCGGTCCACATTCTTGAAAATGAGCCGGTATTCGCGCGGGTGTGGCTGTTTCTTGTAGGTGATCATGGACAGAGGAAAGAGTTAGACATCGTATTTGTCCAGCAATGCACCGGCTTTCTCCGAAGTGATCGACTCATGGAAATCATCGTTCACCATGCAAACCGGAGCAGTACCACAGGATGCGAGACATTCTGCAAATTCCACGGAAAATTTCCCACACGGGGAAACACTGATTGGGTGGTGGTGGGAGTCCGAATCCGAGCGGTCGATGCCTGTGAGCTCACACAGCTTTTCCATCAGTTCGTAACTGCCACCCATCGCGCAGGAAAGCGTGCGGCATACGCGGATGTGAAACTTGCCCGGAGCGGATTGGCGGAATCCGGGATAAAAAGTTACCACTTCCAACACTTTGATCGGTTCCAGATCCAGCTTCTCTGCCACCCAATCAATCGACTCCGCTGAAATGTAACCGAACTTATGCTGTACAATATGCAGCAGTGGTAGCGTGGCGGAACGCTTGCTCGCCTGATAATGGGAAATACGATCATTCGCCTCAGCTTCCAGCTCGGGCGTCACCTCGAATGGCGGATAATACTTCGTGCCAGGCGTTTCGTGAGAAGCAATGGTTTCTTCGAGTGAGGAAGAGGACATGAGTATGGGAAGTGATCGGGTGGATTACTTTTTCAAAAGAGTGTCCAGATGGACCAAGATGGATGTCGGGCCGACGTAATCGCCATTGACGTAACTGGTTTTGAGCAAATTTCCTTCAGCGTCTGTAAGGACAAGGTTTGGGATAGTATCGCTCGGTTGATTGATATCTTTTTGGAATTTTTCGATCTTTGAAAATTTCACTTGGGGCCAAGGCATTTTTTCCTCCAATGCAAAATTCTCCATCGCCTTCTCGTCATGATCATTCGAAACCAGAATGACCTCATATCTAGGATCCTTGTGATTCTGATAGAACTCAAGCATATCAGGAGCAAATTCCCGGCTATATGAGCACCAGGAGGCGGTATAGTAGAAAAGATAGTACTTTGTTGGTTTCACGAACTTTTCAATCCGTTTCAACGGTTTCCCTTCCAGTTTGACCAAATCCTTTTCCAGATAGGAATCGAAAGAAGTGGCGGGGGCAGGTTGCCATTCGTTCAACCTTTTTGCATCTGCCTCACTTAAGTCCGATGCTTTGATTTTCGCCAAGGTTCCCGCAGTTGTTTTGAACTGTCCGACTTTTTGTCCGTCCACCTCGGAAGCCGACGTGAGTTCCAGCTGAGCGGTTTTGCCTGATTTACTCGTCCATGTTTCCACTGCCGCATGGGCAGAGGAAAACAAACTGACTGCTAGAAGAGTAAGCAGGAAAGATTTCATGGAAGGAAGAGAAATGGGGTCATCGATCACACTCACCCATGACGAAGTCGAGTGAGCCGAGAATGGCCGGAATATCGGACACCATGTGACCGGGAAGCAGGCGGGAAACAATGGAAAGATTGCAGAACGAAGGGCTGCGAATTTTCAGACGATAGGGAACACCGCCCCCCTTGGAGTGAATGTAGAAACCCAGCTCGCCCTTGGGATTTTCCGCGCCAAAATATACCTCCCCTGCTGGAGCATCTATCCCCTGCGTGGCGACAATGAAATGGTGGATGAGTTCCTCCATAGACATGAGCACGCGCTCCTTTGCTGGAAGCATGCTCTTGCTGTCTGCCAGATTGACCGGGCCGCCCGGCATGGTGTCCAGCACTTGGCGGCAAATGAGAAGGGACTGGCGCATCTCCTCCATGCGGACCTGATAGCGGGCGTAGCAATCGCCTTCATCAGCAATAGGGATATCAAACTGATAGTTCCCATAGCCCAGATAGGGATTGTCCTTGCGGAGATCGCGCGCTACACCAGAAGCACGGAGATTCGGCCCCGTCATGCCCCAATCAATTGCAGATTCCCGGGTGATGATACCGATATCGACCATCCGATCGAGGAATATCTTGTTCTTATCCAGAAGCTTGCCGATTTCATCAATGGTGACCGAGCACTCATCGAGGAACTTGCGGACCGATCCCTCGAACCCTGCGGGCATGTCCCGGAGCTGCCCGCCCACCCGTGTGTAGGAAGTGGTAAACCGGGCTCCGGTGAGCTGTTCACACAAATTGTAAATTTTCTCCCGCTCTGTGAACGTATAAAGGAAAACGGTCATCGCCCCCACGTCCATGGCACAAACTCCAACGCCCAGCATGTGGGAGGAAATTCGGGCGAGTTCACAACAAAGGACCCGGAGGGCCTGGCCACGCGGCGGCAGAGTCCAACCCATCAATTTTTCAACCGCGCATGCGTAGGCCACATTGTTGGCCAGAGGAGCAAGATAATCCAATCGGTCCGTGTAAGGAACGAACTGATTGTAATGCATGTTTTCCGCAATTTTCTCATCACCGCGGTGAAGGAAACCCACATCCGGATCTGCCGAGTGGATGATTTCACCGTCCAGTTCCAGGATAAGGCGAAGCACCCCGTGAGTGGCCGGATGGGAAGGTCCCATATTGAGAACCATCCGATCCCCCACTAGATCATCCGTTTCCGCATGATAGCTATCGGCTGCCTGAGCTGCACGGGCGATCGTATCTGGAGCTTCGAATTCGGTAGTGGTACTCATGCAAGTTTGCCTTACCAATAAGCACCCAAAGATGAGCTACGGGCAAGGGCTTTGTGAAATATTTCACAAGCCTCCACGACCATACCGCTCCCGGAACTGCCGCAGTAATTCGTCTACACGATCAGTATCCGCTGCTGGAACGGAGGATGCCTCAGGAGCGGGGGCCTTGGAAGTGGACTGGGGCGGAGGTTCGAAAGATGCTGTCTGGCTGTTTCCGTAAGGAGAGTCATGTGCTGCAGGCGTGGTCTCCTGCACAATGCTGGCGGGGACGAAAGCAAAAGCTGGAGCAGATGGCACCTGGAAAGCCGAAGACGCCGGAACAGCGAACGGTTGCGGCACTTGAGCGGCAGGTTGTGCAGATGGTTGAAACGCTGGAGCCGCTATCGGCTCGGGCGCTTCCATCTGAAATGGAGACCGGAATGCGGGAACTGGAACCGCTTGGGTTGGTTGAACCGGAGTGGCAGGTTTTTCGAAGTGGAAGGCAGGCGCTGAAGTTTCCCTCGCTGCAAAGCGGGCAAATGGATTCTCTACAGGCACCGAGAAAGTCGGTGCAGGCCAAGCAGAATCCTGTTCCACTTCATGGCTGGCGACCTCAATGGCAGGAGCCTCCTGTGGCACAGAGAATGGCCGGAATTCCGGAATCTCTGGCTCAATATGAACTGGTTTGGTTTCCGGCATTACATCCACTGGCACCGGTTCCTGTTCAGGTGGCGCCTCAAAAGCGGGAGTCGGCTCTGGGATTTCCACTCGCTGCGGTGTAAACACAGGAACCAGAGGTTGCGGCTCCCGCAGTTTGCGCTCGGGGAGGGTGAATGTCAGCGCAGACTCGGAAGAGGCTGTAAAAACCGGGCTCTCTGGTAAAGAGAATGTCGTGGGGATCTCCTCTGCGACAGAGACAGGCACAACTGCTGGCGGAGTATCGATCGGCTCTGCAGCTTCTTCCACCAGGGGAGTTACCCGCTCCACAGGAGAAACGAATACAGGAGTCACCACAGGCACTGACGGAGGAAAAGCTGCGGGACTGTCCCACGTCACTGCCGCAGCGCGGATCAGCCCACGGGAATGGGTACCTGCCTCTGAAAGCTGGATCTTATCGAGAATATCACGTCCCATGCCAGGCACCCGGGACTCCAGAAGAGCGACCATTTCCTCTTCCTTCAATGGCTCCAGCTCAATCACCACCTCGGATAAACGATCAGCCAGTCCACCACTGAGGCGAGGAACAAAAGCACTTTTCCAAATGTCTTGATTGAGGGAAAGGATCACATCCAGACGTTCCACAGATTGACGCAGGGAACCCAGGAATGCGGCGAATCGGAGAGCCGCGGTTTCATCCGCAGAAAATCCCTCCAAGTCATCCGCCACCAGCACTACACGCATCAGTGAAGTAAGCAGGCCCAGCAAGGCACTGAGACGCTCCATGGAATCTCCATCGCTTTCCACTGGAGCTTGGATAAACACTGTCTCTGAAAGCACACGGGCACGTGTAGGATCTTCCAGTTGAGTGGAGGCAAAGCGAAACAGCGCGTTCACCCAGAAGGAAACTTCCCGGAGAGGCAGATCACTGCGTTGCGATAACTCCAAGCTCAGGCGCGGTCCCAACACTTCAAAGTTTTCACGCGCCCAATGAGCTGTCACCGCATTCGGGTGATGGAAGTCAAAGGTCTCCACCGGCTTGTTCTGTAAAGCTGCCAGTGCGCCCTCACGATCCTGACAAGGTACTTCCCCGGATTTCACCAGAGGTTGCAGAGCGTGAGAAAAAAGCCGCCGCGTCACCAGATCCAGTACGCTTAATCCTCCGGAAGCAGGCAAAGCACGCACCAGACGGCGCAGCGTGTCATCAATCACTGACGCTGCATCGATCCGGTATCCGGAGGCCGCCTGCAATGGGATGAATTCATGGGTATTACCCAGACGGTTTTGCACGCGGGAGAGCAAATGAGTTTTCCCATGACCGGCACGGGGAGCTCGCAGCAGGATACAGCGCCCCGCCTTTTCGACAGGAACCGAAAGCACATCGGTCAATTGTTCGAAGGCCTTCTTGTTCACTGACTCGGCGTGAGCAGTGGGAAGACGCCCGAAAGTTTCAAAAAGCATTTGGAACGGATGATCGCTAGCCATGGGGAGAACTCGATTATTTGGGATGATCGACACCCAATCTGCCTCGCCTTTTGTATTTTCACAAGAACAGAGCTAGGGAAAAACCATTGGTTCGCCTGCCCTCTATCTCCCTAAAACAAAACCCCGCCATGCATGAAGCACAACGGGGCTTGTTTAAAATTTCTGAAAAATCAGAGAATCACTAACTTAAGCCTGAGCGGCTTCCTCTTCACCAGCATCAACGCTGATGGTAAGGGTGGCGACCACCTGTGGGTGAACGCGCACGGAAACTTCAGTTTTGCCAGACTTCTTGACTGGCTTGTCGAGCTCAATGGAGTGACGGTCGATGATGATGCCTGCAGCTTCGAGTTCCTTGTGGATGTCGATGTTGGTAACGGAACCGAATGCCTTGCCACCTTGGCCGGTGGAAAGGACGAACTTCGGCTTGAGCTTGGAAATCTTGGTGGCGACTTCCTGAGCGGCCACGAGTTCTTCAGCCTCACGGCGTGCACGCTCGGACTTGAGAGCCTCGATGTGGCGCAGGTTGGAACGGCTGGCTTCATAAGCCTTGCCTTGTGGGATGAGGAAATTGCGGGCGTAGCCAGCACGGACCTTTACGACATCTGCTTCGGCACCAAGGCCTTCGATTTTTTCTTTGAGAATGACTTGAGCGTTGGCCATGGGAATGAGTGGTAAAAAAGTTCGTTTGGGGGCGGCGATTTAGGAGTCTCGCGATGATCAGTCAAGAAGAATGCTGCTACAATCTGATCCCGAGAAGGAATTCCTGCAATTCCGCCGCCAATTTTCCGCTATCGGATGGCAAATGAAGGAAAATCTGCCAGCTTTCCGCCATGACTTCACTCCCGCAGTGGCGAATGAGAGCCGAAATCCTGACCCCACCCCTACCGTGGGATAAACCTGTATGGCGGGAGCGGGGCGAGGAAACCATTATCCTGCTGCATGGCCTGTGGCGAGGGCGGCGGACCATGGAGCCGTTGGCCAGACATCTGGCGAATCAGGGATTTTCCACATTGAATCTTCCCTACCCCTCCTCATCACGACCTCCAGAAGAACTTCTGACATGGATCCAGAGCAATGTTTTACCCATCGCCATCGAGCGCCCGATTCATTTTCTGACGCACTCTCTGGGTGGACTATTGGCACGGCTGTTGATCGATCGGAATCCGTCTTGGAAAACCGGCCGACTCCTGATGCTGGCACCTCCCAATACCGGCAGCGAAATCGTGGACCATTACGGCAGTTCTCTTTTGGGACGTTGCCTGGGCCCCACCGGCAGAATCCTGAACACCTACGGACTGCCTCTCCAGCTTCCTGAACTGCCGGCAGCCCTGGAAGCAGCAGTCATCATGGGAAGACGCAGCACCCTGCCGTTTTTCCGAGGATTGCTCGACGAGGAGAACGATGGAATCGTCTCCGTTTCACGAGGAAAAATCCCCGGATTGAAAGGATTCAGCGTAGTCAATGCAGATCATACCTTTATTCCGCTGCATCCCGAGGTGTGGGAAAAAAGCGTGCCGTTTTTCAGATCAGGCGAGTGGATGGATTAATTCTGTATCTGGGTAAGGGTCTTTTTCTGATACTCCTCATCCCGCCGTTTGCGCAAATATTCCAGATACTTCCGCTGGGCGTCCACATCCGGATCACTGGCAGCATTTGCAGCCAGAGTATCCTGGCCATATTTTTTCCACGGACCGTAAGGCACTTGGCCTGCTTCCACAAAACGCCAGTGAACCTTCTGGCCGGATGCCAGACCGAGGTAATCCCGGATGGATGGGGAAAGATCAATCCCGGCCGCCCCGTTTTCCTTTGTCTTGGGTGGCTTGTTACCAAACACATATTCCCAATCATCCGTTACCCACGGGCCGCAATCTTCCCATTGGGCGTAGCAACTGCGGTTGGCGTAAAAAATCTGCACCCACCGCCCCTTACAGACCGTCTGTCCCGGCTCTGGACTCACACGGGAAAACCACGGAATGGCACGTGATGCTTCCGGCTTATGCGCTTTACTCCCAGTTACATCATTATAAGGCAGCGCGATGTAGAATGGATTCAGCTTGGGAATGAAGGCCTTCGGCCGAAATTCTCCTGTTGCGTGGTTGGCGATGCGGTTCGCCGGGTTGGGATCATCAAAGCCGCCATAATTCACGGACCAAGCTGTATCCCACGAGGATTTACAGTTCGGAGTCGGATTCCGATCCGTGGGCTGCTCCCCTATCCAGAAAATCGTAGAAGTAACGTAGGTCTTCCAAGGATAGAGAATTCGTGAAGCCGGTGCTGCAGGTCGGGAAGGCAGGACAGGACGGCTGCCCGTCTGCACCACCACGCGCGGCACCTGGGAAGTGCTGGCGGCAGCGGAATTCTGGGCATCCGAGCTTCCCGCCATCCACAGTGAAGCACCGAGAAAACAAGAAAAGACAATATGGGTTTGAATGCGGACCATGAAGGGGCGTGGGACCGAAGAGTCACGACTCTTACTGGTTTTCCAATGATCCTGCAACACTGTTTTAACTACGCAAAAAAGTCCGCGCTGATTGAACAGGCGGACGCTTTGGAAATTTGGTGACTCCCGTTAACTGGATCAACGGCGGCGGCGGCCAATAAGAGCCACTGCGGAAAGCAGGGCCAGAGCTGCAGAGCCGGGCTCAGGAACAAGATTCCATGTCACGACATCCTGCTGGTCCCCATTGGTCAGGTAAGTAAGGGAAGCCGGAGCCAAGCCATTTGGATTACTTTGGGCTAAACCCAGATAGGTGTTGGCAAGAGCGCTGGTATCCTCATCACCTGCAAGGATGCGGACATTTCCATCCGCAAGGGAAAACGAACCGGAACCTTCCGTCGTCAGTTCCCAGATCGCCCACTGCACAGCGGCAGCATCTTCCTGAGTTTGCCCGGAAGAAAGGTAGTAAGCTACAACCAGAGCGACCGCATTGGAATTGGTAAGAGTGCTGATGTCAGTGACCTCATAGACCAACGAGGTGCCATAGGGGAGATCCACCAGAGGCTCCACGCAGAACGCATCGAAACTGGTGTTGCTGAATGACATGACGCCGGATGGATAATCCAGAATCAAATCTCCGTCATTGACGGTGCCATTTACTCCAAATCCTGGAGTAACCAGATTATAAGTCGTGGGAATCGACTGGGAATAAGCCCGGGAGGCCACCAAGGCAGCAGCTATGCTTACTGCGCAAAGCAGAAGTTTTCTCGTTTTCATGTTTAGGGGGGAGTGCAGTTGCTTTAAGGCAGGCAAACAGCGGTGGTCAAGAAATGTGAATAGTATTGACTCAAATTTTGCAAACCAATTATGAAAAGAACTTAACATCAATAAGTTAAGATGATCCTCAAAATTCAACACAGCAAACAAGTCCCGCTGTTGTCTTTAAGGATACCTAAGTTAAAATCGCTTATCCCCTTTAACCTCAGAACTTACGCAAAACAGTATCGTGCGTTTCCTTTTCCGAGGTAAAAGGGTGATCCAGCGTGTAGTGTAAGCCGCGAGATTCCTTGCGACGACCTGCGCACTCCACGATGAGCCCTGCCACCGCCACCAAATTACGCAGTTCAAGAATATCTGCATCCACCCGGTGGCCCCAATAAAACTCGCGTACTTCCTTTTTCAGGTTCCGCAGTCGCGCGGCTGCGCGGCGCAGGCGATTGTCCGTCCTTACGATGGAAACATAGTCCCACATCAGGCGGCGGATCTCATCCCAGTTATGATAGATCACCACCAGTTCGTCAGGATTCGTCACGTCCCCGTGATGCCATTCCGGAATGTCCGGTGCATCCGGTGCCGGCTTGTCCGGAGCATAGAGGCGCAGCATTTCATCCAGCGCTCGGCGTGCCATGACGTTTCCTTCCAACAATGAGTTGGAAGCCAGTCGATTTGCGCCATGGAGCCCAGTGCATGCCGTTTCTCCGATGGCATACAGCCCACGAATGATCGTTTTCCCATTCACATCTGTTTGCACACCCCCGCACTGATAATGGGCAGCGGGCACAACAGGGATCGGCTGCTTTTCACAATCGAGGCCGAATTTCAGAAGAGTTTCATAAATGTAAGGGAACCGCTCGCGCATGAAACCCTTCGGTTTGTGAGTTACATCCAGATAGACGCAAGCTGCGCCGGTGCGCTTGATTTCCTGGTCGATCGCGCGGGCAACGATGTCCCGTGGAGCGAGCGAACCACGCGGATCGATCTTTTTGGTAAAATCCTCACCTTTCGCGTTGATGAGAATCCCCCCCTCGCCGCGCACTGCTTCACTCACTAAAAAGGAGCGCGCCTCCGGTCCGGTAGCTCCCGGATTATAAAAACAGGTCGGGTGGAACTGGATGAATTCCATATTGGAAATGGATGCGCCTGCACGCCAGCCCAAGGCCACACCATCGCCAGTCGCAGAGTCCGGGTTCGTTGTGTAGAGATAGACTTTCCCGCAGCCACCGGCGGCCAGCACCACCCGGTCCGAACGGAAAAGCTTCACTTCATTTGTGCTTTTATCCAGCACATAGGCACCCAGAACCCGGTCATCAGAGACGGCACCCAGCTTGGCGGTCGTGATCAGATCAATTACGAAATGCTCCTCTATCAGAGTGAGATTCGGCGTATTGCGGGCCGCCTCAATGAGTGAGCTTGCAATTTCCATGCCTGTGGTATCCCGCGCATGGAGAATCCGGCGGTGCGAATGTCCGCCTTCCTTACCCAATTCAAAGTGATCCCCTGTTTGGTCGAAATGAACGCCATAACCCAGCAGATCTTCAATCGTGGCCTCGCCCTCTCCAACCATGGTTCTCACCACCTGCTCATTACACAGCCCTGCCCCGGCATCCAGAGTGTCCGCCACATGATGTTCCACGCTGTCCCCCGTATCGCGCTGAAGCTCAGATAAGACGGAAGCGATTCCGCCCTGGGCCCATGCTGTGTTGGATTCCAACAGCTTCCCCTTCGTTAAAACAATCACGTGCCCATGCTTTGCGGCACGGAGCGCGAAGGACAAACCGGCTATTCCTGCGCCGATCACCAAAAAGTCTGCTGTCATGTGAACCGCCAGCATGGCTGGTGGCAGCCTGTCGAAAAGGCAAAATTGTCACCTCCTCGCCTTGACCCTCCCTTGGGAAAACGCCACCCCTCCTCCATGAGCTTTTTCATCACCGGCACAGACACAGATATTGGCAAAACTTACGTCACCCGCCTGCTTCTGAATGCCTTGCGGGAAGAGGGAAAGGATGCGGTGGGCTACAAGCCGGTATCCTGTGGAGATCGTGGAGATGCGATGGTTCTTTCGGAAGCCTCCGGTGATCTGCCGCTGGAAGAAATCAATCCCATCCATCTCAATACTCCTGTCGCCCCTTATGTGGCCTGCATGCTGGAGAATCAGACGGTCAATTCGGAAATCCTTGTCCAAGGTTACCGCCATCTTTCGGAAAAACACGATCTCGTGCTGGTGGAAGCCGTCGGTGGCTGGGAAGTGCCTATCGCTCCGAATTACCGCGTTTCCGATCTGGCGGTGGATCTGGCGCTCCCAGTGATCATCGTGGCTGGAAACAAACTGGGTGCTCTGAGCCACATCATTCTCACCGTAGAGGCGATCAAGCGCCGTGGCCTGACCATCGCAGGCATCATCCTGAACCAGTTGCAGGATGAAATGGACACCTCCATGATAACCAATAAGGGCGTAGTCGAGGATCTCACCGGCGTGCCGCTGCTGGACCACGTGATTTTCAACCAGGATTTCATCGATATCGATGGGCTGCTGCAGCCACAGGCCTGATAAAGGAAAAAGCGGTTGGCTCCGGAGGGGAAGAGACCCGAAGCCCGCCGCTTATCCATCGCCGGGGAATTGTGCTGTCATTTCCCATGGCGACGGAATAGTCATACCCTCCCGCGTCGCTCCCGACCATTACGTCATCAGGCTTACGCGATTACGGGGGGCCTCTTAAACCGCTTTCCATGCCAGCGAAAAATTACCACGTCCGCCAAGCTGCCGTCTCCGCCCTTCATGCTTGGGCAAAGGGTCACGACTACGCTGACACCTTGATCGAGCGCCATGCACAGCGCCGGAAACTTTCTTCCGCAGACCGGGGACTGCTGCAGGCCATCCTCTTCGGAATTCTCCGCCACCGCCGGGTGCTGGACCACTGGATCGGCAAGCTGCGCGAAGGTAAAATCGATGCGGAAACACGCGATATCCTGCGGGTAGGTCTCTGCCAACTCCTCATTCTGGGCTTACCGGATCATGCTGCGGTAAATGAAACCGTGGAAGCCGGTAAAGCCAACGTCCGTTCGCTTATCAATGCCGTGCTCCGCCGCGCCACCACCTCCCGCAAGCGGTTGATGGAAAGCCTGGATGAAGATGATATCTCCCCTGCCATTGTCCACTCACACCCGGACTGGCTTTACAACCGCTGGCGTGCCGCCTTCGGCAAAAAGAATACCATCGCCCTGATGGAATGGGACAATCTGCCTGCCGAAACGTTTTTTCGCATCAATCCCCTTTCCAAGACTCCTGCCGAACTGCCGGGCGCTCCCGTGGAAGGTGCGGCTGGGTTTTATAAGCTGGAGGGTTCCTTGCCAACTGCCCTGCTCGCCTCCGGTGACGTTTACATTCAAGACCCGGCCACCCGCCACTCTGTGGAACTGCTGGCACCGCAGCCGGGTGAACACATTCTGGACGCCTGTGCGGCTCCAGGTGGAAAAGCATTTCTTATTGCGGGCGCACTCGGTTCCGCCGCTACCCTCACTTGCACGGATTCCAATGACAAACGTCTGCCGCGCCTTCAGGAGAATCTAACCCGCCTGCACGCCGGGGACGCAAAAATTTCCTTACATGACTGGACCCAGCCTGCTCCGGAAAAATGGCACGGTGTCTTCGATGCCATCCTGCTGGATGTTCCCTGCTCGAACAGTGGGGTGATCCGCCGCCGCGTGGATGTACGTTGGCGCTTACAAGCTCCTGATATCGAGCGCATCACCATCACCCAAAGAAAGATTTTGGAAAATGCCCTGCCGTGTCTCAAGCCCGGCGGTCGCATCGTTTATTCCACCTGTTCCATCGAGAAGGAAGAAAACCTGGGTCTGGTGGAAACCTTCCTGGCTGCGCACCCCGAGTTGAAGCTGGTAGCCACCCGCGAGAGTCTGCCATTCCGTGATCACATGGATGGTGCCTTCGCTGCCCTGATCACCAAGAACTGATTCCGATTTTTAAAACACCTCGCCAGCTCCATGAAATCCTGTCTCGGCCTTCTGCTCTCCATTCTGATTCTGGCAGCCGTCTTGGGAACTGCTGCACTCATCTGGCATCTGAGCTACAGCAGCGAATATAAAACGAAGTCAGTGCCCGCCGCCGGAGCACACTGAAAAAGTAAAAAATCCAGATTTTGCAAGTAACCACTTGCATTAAGTGCCATCAATGGGAAGTAATCCGCCCCTGCCGATGGATTCTCCTTCTAAAGTTTCCCGCCCTCCGTTGTCCGAACGTAATCTGCTCTTCCTGCTGGCGGCAGTGCAGTTTACCCACATCATGGACTTTGTCATCATGATGCCGCTGGGACCTCAATTGATGCGGGAACTGAGCCTCACAGCCGGCCAATATGCGAATGTGATCTCCACCTTTGCCATCACGGCGGGGGTGGTGGGCCTGGCTGCAGCGCCTTTTATTGATCGCTTTGATCGCAGGCAACTTCTCCTTTTCTGTTATGCCGGATTTGTGCTTGGCACGTTGGCATGTGGCATGTCCACCAATGCCCACATGCTGTTGATCGCCCGTGCAGTGTGCGGAGCATTCGGCGGAGTCAGCGGTGCAACGGTGATGGCCATCGTCTCGGATGTAGTGCCCCCGGAACGTCGTGCACGCGGCATGGGTGTGATCATGACGGCTTTTTCCGCCGCCTCCGCGCTGGGAGTCCCCTTCGGCCTGAAACTGGCCCAGTGGTGGAAATGGGAAGCTCCCTTTCTGGTCACTGCCTCCGCTGCAGCAATCGTCTGGGTGGCACTTTACAAGGTGCTTCCCCCTGTGCGTAGCCATTTGGGTGAAAACAAGCCAGCCATGGGCAAGGATTTCCTGGCTCTACTGGGCAGCAGCAATGCGTGGATCGGGCTTTCCCTGATGGTGATCATGATTTTTGGTCACTTCACCATTATCCCCTATCTTGCTCCCTATCTGGTCAGCAACGTGGGAATGTTGGAGAAAAATCTGTTCCTCGTTTATCTCTGCGGCGGAGCAGTCACGGTCTTCACCGGCCCTCTGGTAGGGCGATTGGCCGACAAATACGGCAGATTCAAGGTGTATGTCATCCTCGTCCTGTGCGCCAGTGCGGTCATCCGTGTGATCACCTCTGCCGGTCCGATGCCGATCTGGGAAGTGTTGATTTTTTCCTCCCTCTTTTTCATCTTCGCCAGCAGCCGTTTCATTCCGGCACAGGCCGTCATCTCGCTCGCGGTGCCGCGTTCCCAACGCGGAGCTTACATGAGTCTGGTAGCCTGCTCCCGGGACCTGGCCTCCGGCGTGGCCGCAGCCTTGGCGGGAAGGATTATCATCATGGATAAGGCTGCGGGAAAGATGCAGCACTTCGACATGCTGGGCTGGCTGGCAATCGGTGTCAGCATCTTCAGTCTGTGGCTGTTCAGCAAGGTGAGGCAAGCGGAGGACAGTTGAGGAAATCTCCCAACTTCTCTCGCCTAGGCCATGGGAATCTGCTATGGCTGCCATACACCCAAGCCCAACGATGATGAAATTCCTGTTTCTGCCCTTGCTCGCGGCTCTTCTCTGCTCTTCATGCCGCACCATGATCCCGCTGGATCCCATGACCATGAAGCCGTGCCGCCACTGTCTCCCAGGCAACTTTAATCACAACGGTGAGGAATGTTCCGGCTGTGACTCGGTGGAGGCGACGAAGTAACCCGGGTCATACCAGACTTTTCAGGCGTCCCACTTCGATGAGCTTCCAGAAATCCCGGTCCTGCCATGTCGTGAACTTAGGTCCATAGGGTAACAGCGTAGCCCGGGTGCACACGGTATCTCCTGCGATCAGGACCTCATTCAAACTCAGTGGAGTCCGCAAGCTGCGGACTACCGGAAAATTTTCCTGCATGATCCGCCGGATGTGGGACTGCATGGAGCGGTGCCCCTTGCCGATCACCAGGTTCACTCCCAGCAAGCCTCCTGGAGCGACGGCCTTTTTCAAATGTCCGATGAGGGCGGCATCCCATTCACGGGGCCTGAAGACATCCGTTTTTCCTGCCAGATAGATATCATCGAACACCACATCGAACCTGCGCTTGTTTTTGGCCAACCACGTGTAGGCATCGCCAATGATCACCTCGATCCCCAGCGCTTCTAGTTCCATGTGCTCGCGTGCGAGTTGGATGATCCCGCCATCAATGTCCACTGCGGTGAACTTACAATCCGGCAGAAAATGACGAAGAATGCGAAAGGCTGTGCCTCCCGCCAGGCCGAGCATCAGAATGGAACGAGGTTCCCCCTTCCCTCTTAATAACGCTCCTGCCGCTATCAAATCCCAGACCAGTCCCGTGAGAAACTTTTTCCGGTGGTAGCAAGCGTGAATCGCTCCGGCCACGCGGAATTCCACTGCCTGAGTGGAAGTCCAAATCTCCACTTTCTGAAAGTCGGTTTCTATACTCGAGGCTCTCCGCATTCCGGCAAGACTGAGACACTCAGCCCTCGCCTAGGAAGCATGAAATTCAGCCCTTATGAAGCCTACGGCAGATCGCTTCTCCATGCTGAATCATTCTATCAGATTTTCCCATTGTCGAGAATGATGAACGTAATGAAAGAAAGGATCGCCAACAATGGAATGAGAATGATGAACCGCACTACCCAGATCAAACCAGGCGGTTTCGGCTTGGGAGCGATGGATAGTATCCGCTTTGCCTCCTGCTTGCCCACCGCTTCGGTCAGCACCGACTTGGTGAGATCACGTCCCCCATTCCACAGGTGAAACAGGTTGATGAATGACCAAATGATGCCGAAGGGCAGGCCCCACCAACCAAACAAGCTAGTGATGAGGGCAGCTCCTATGAGTTGGCCCATGGGCCACTTACCCGTCTCAACGACGTGCACTCCTGCCATATTCCGGCGGAACGTCATCACTACAATAGAGAAAACGTAAGGATAGATCACCAGCCTCCTTCCATTCATCACCATCTCCTCCCACCCATTGTTCACTGGGGGAGGAGGAATCGGATCGGTTACAGGAGTGGCATAGGGATTTACGTCAGACATGTGTGTTCGAAGAGGAGCGATAATGAAACCGCTCTCCCCTAACAACACATTTCAAGTCAGCCAATCACTTATTCAGATCCCGAGAAAATTCCGGATCAGCTGCTGCCCGGCTTTCTGGCTTTTTTCCGGGTGGAACTGACAGGCCAGCACATTGGGCAGTTCGATGGCAGCGGCGAAGGTATCCTCCCCGTAGCTGGTGCGGGCCGCAATGATCCCGTCCTGAGCCGGTACCGGGAAATAGGAATGGACGTAATAAAAATACGGCTCACACCCCAGTTCCGACCAGCGGCCTTTATCAGGCTGGGTGGGAATGACCGAATTCCAGCCCATGTGTGGAATCTTGAGACCCGGCACTTCCTTGAAACGACGCACCGTCCCCGCAAGAAGGCCCAAGCCCTTCACTCCTGGAGTTTCCTCGCTGCTTTCAAACAGGATCTGATAGCCCAAGCAGATGCCCAGATAAGGCTTGCCCGCCGTCACCCATTCGCGAATGGGCTCCAGCAGGTTACGCTTTTCCAGTTCAGCCATGCAGTCCCCGAAGGATCCTACACCCGGCAGAACCAAGTGAGTGGTATCACCCAGATCCTGCGGGCCGGTGGCGACAGTGGGCTCCACGCCCAATGCGCGTAGGGCATTGGCGACGCTGTGCAAATTGCCAGCGCCGTAATCAATAAGGGTCACGTTCACAATGCCTCCTTGGTGCTCGGAATTCCCTTTACCCGGGGATCACGCTCACACGCATCTCTCAGGGCGCGGGCCAGTCCCTTGAAAATGGCTTCTGCGATGTGGTGGCCATCCCGCCCGTACAAGAGCTCCACGTGAATGTTCGCACGCAGATTGGACGCCACTGCACGGCAAAATTCCTCTACCAAGGTGAATGGCATGTTGGGAGCGCCGGGAGTTCCAGCAGGAGCGCGGAATTCCAGATGAGGACGATTGCTCAAATCCACCACCACCCGGGCCAATGTCTCATCCATCGGCAGATAGCAGGAGCCATAACGGCGGATACCCTCCTTCGTGCCTAAAGCTTCGCGCAGGCAATCCCCGATAACGATACCCGTGTCTTCGATCGTGTGATGAGCATCCACCTGAATATCTCCGATGGTTTTAACATTAAGATCAAAGAGTCCATGTTTCGAAAACAGCGTAAGCATGTGATCAAAAAACGGGACGCCGGTATCGATGGTCGAGACGCCCTCTCCATCGATATCGATGGAAAGAGTGATGTCGGTCTCAGCGGTCTTCCGGCTGCGGCTGGCGGTACGTGGTGTGGACATGAATAAAACTATTTCTGGGGGGCTTTTTTAGTATCCTCCGCAGCTTTGGCTGCTTTTTCAGCATCTGCCGCTTCCTTCTCAGCCTTGGCCGCAGCAAGGGCGGCAGCTTTGGCTTCCTCAGCTTTCGCCTTGGCTTCAGCTTGGATGACCTTGACCTCTTCGGCAAGCGGATCTGCGTAGCGGGCAGGCACGCGCGCGGTGCGGGCATCCCTTACGGCATCACTGCTGGCCTTTGCATCACGGCTTTGGACCGCTTTCCAGGCAGCGCGATAAGCTGCTCCCGGATCTGCAGCAGTCTCGGAAGGTTTGTAAGAGGAAAGTCTGCTTCGCGTGGATGTGATGGCGCGGCTGGTCTCTTCCAAAGTCTGTTTAAGGAAGGGGTCAGCAGTCACCCAGAGTTCTCTATCGGCCTTTTCCTGAGTGTAACGGGCCTGGGCTTCCACTTTTTGACTGGCCAGTGCGGATTCCGCATTGATCCGGTCTTGTCCCGACATGCGGGCTAGTCCGTCCTTCTGCTCTTTTTCGCGAGCAGGCAATGTCGCCAGAGCAGTTTTGATCTGAGCTTCATAGGCTGTAAGAATCTGATTTACGACCGGGAGCGTATTTTTATAGGCCTTGCTCTCCTTGAAATTCTTTTCCAGAACTGTGAAGGCCCGCAATGCATTGACATACTCGTATCTGGCTCCTGCAGAACGAACCGCCGCAGCCTGCTTTTCTGCGTCGATATCATAGGCATTTGCCTTGTATTCACTCGCCGGGAGGATGGCTCCATTGATCTTCATCCCGCCCTCAGCCACAGCATTCGCTTCTGCCTTCAAGGTCTCCAGAATCTTCGCGGCATCAGCCTTTTTCGTGGAAGCCGGATAAGTCTTGATGAAGTTCTCAACCAAGGCAATGCGGGCGGTATATTCATCAGAACCCAGTAGGTCTGGAGTAGGAATCAGACCCTTGATGGTATCGAAGGCACTCAGATCCTTCTGCTCCTTCTCAATGGTCACCACATCCGATTTCGCCACGGTTTTTTCATCGCGGATGCTTTTGGTCACTTTCACTTCCAAAACGTAATTCTCATTTTCTTCCCGAAGAATGGTGCCTTCCAAGCGCGAGCCATCCTTGAGAACAAAGACATCGGCCATGGCGGGTAAGGCGAGAAAAAGGGAGCAGAACGAAATAAGAAATGGTTGGGTTTTCATGTTAAATCAATGGAGGCTAAAGCTCCGCAGAGAGACTAGAGCCATTTCAAAGAGAGGGCAAGAGTGCTTCTCGCACCGCTTCTGGAGAAGAAATCTGAATGGCATCTCCAGTGCCGGGAAGTAATTTGCCATTCTCGGGGGACACCTTATCACCCGGCAATGCAGGCCGACGATTAACCAAGCGAAGTGGCAGTTTCCCCACCGCATCCGCCAATTCTGGAGACACATGGCTGCCCAGCACCACGGTGGGGGAAAACGACCGGCTCAAGGTGGCGATGATCAAATCAGAGTGCAGGATGGGTTGGCTGACAGCCTCCCGCGGAAAACGAACGACGCACGCAGCCAATGAGGCCGGCACCTTTAAGCCACGGCCTTGGAGACGGCGTATTCCTTCAGACAACAAACCTGCCGTGGAATCATCAAAAAGCATCAGACGATCCGCAACGGGCAGATCCATTACATTGGCAGCCAGCGGATATTCCCGCACGAATCCTTCTTCTGTAAAAAGCCGGGAAATCGTGGTGGCCAGTTCTTCCCCCCACTTTGCCGGTTTCTGATCTCCACTGATGTCTGCCACATCCAGCGCCGCCTGCATGGCCAAGCCGTACAGGAACGCCCGGCCTTCCGTAAGAGAAGGAGCATAATCTCCCGCATAAAGATGAAGCCGGCCCTCCACCTCAAATGCTGCCTTGGCCCGCTCAAAAAGCTGCGTCGCTTTTTCCAAAAACTGGCGATCTCCCGTGGCGGTATAAGCAGCCGCATAAGCGGAAATCATGCGGAAACTAGCCCCTGCATGTGCTTCCTTTTCCTTGTATGGAACTCCCTGCCGCCTCCCGCGCTCCGCGAGCAGGGTCTGCTGGATTTTCGTGAATTTCTGATGAAACTCCTGTTCGGAAAGATCACTTTCCTTAGCCATTACAGTTAGAGGTTTCTTTAATGCCTGAAGATTCATCCGGAAGTAGTTCCGCTTGTCATCCACTACCATCGGGATGTTACCCATGCTTCGCATACCTGTTAGATCACCCCACCAGGCTGCATCCTGTGACCCAAGCAGGCGCTCCAGATCCTCTGTTTTCCACAACCAACTTTCCGTAGGAACTGAAGATGAATAACCATAAGTGAATAAACCCTCCGTGGTGAGAGCCTCTTTTTCCGCAAAACCAATGCATCCCAAAGCCCGCTCTCGTGCAAGTGGATCGGAAGTCGCAGCATAAGCATGAAAGAGAGCGAGAGCTACCCGTGCCTGGGTAATGGTATTTCGCTCAAAAAAAGGCATGCTTCCGGATCTGTCCTGATAAGCAGAAAAGACACCCCCATCAAGGGGATCAAATATCGCGGATGCCAGGAAGTCCTCCAGCAGATAAGCTGTCGTCTGCTTGCTGCGCTGCCGGATTTCTTTGGGAATACCTGGCAGCAGCGAGGCTGACGCCAGAGTATCGATCACTGAACTCGGGATAAGGCTACCCACATTATCCAGGCTGCGTGACCCGATATCGTATAAGGAAAGCAACTGCCGAAGCGCGGCAACGGCCTGCACCTCAGGCGCGCTTTCCACAGCAGCCGGCACATTGCCTTTCAAAATGCGGCTGCGGCGCATTTGCTGATCTTTAGCGCTATTCCGCTCAATGTATCCATCCCGGGTGCTGGTCATATCGGAAATTACGTCCTCAATGCTTTTAAAGGTGTGTATATTTCCCTCAGCGGTTTTACCTCCGATGGGCAGCCAACTCACCGGGTTCCCTTCAGGACTCAACCAGAGAAACAAGGGAAAAGCCGCTTGCTTCTTGATCTGGAGGCACAGATCACCAGCGATGATCTGCATTTCACGGACCGCATCCGCATCCACGAGAACGGGCACATAGTTCTGATTGATCGAATTAACAATTTCCTCATTCCCTGACAGGTCATTCAGCACCTGCTGATAGAAGGACTGTTGTGGCGTCACGACCACAGCAAGCACCAGACGATTCATTTTCTTCGCAAGCGTGAATGTTTCTGGAGTCCATGGCTGCCATGAAATGGGAGAAGAAGCCTGAGTGGCATATACCGGCCCCGGCAGCCGGGAGAGTGCATCCCGGCTCAGATCCGGGAGAGTCTCTGCTCCGTGTGCGGAAGAAACGGAGATATTTTTCCTGCATGAAGTTGTGGCAACAATCAGGACGGTGCCCATGGCCGCAACGGCAGCCGGGAGCAGGAAGGAAATGAACTTTCTCATGGAACTGCCGGATGAATTCAAACAACGGCATCCTCTATACATGTCGCGTCTTGTGAAGAAAAGACTTCCGCTGATGGCAGAGAGGGCTAACCTTGCGGCAGAATTCTACACCAAGCGTGATAAGCATTGCCGTTTCCAGCCAAAAAGGAGGCGTGGGTAAAACCACCGTCTCAATCAATCTCGCTCATGCATTTGCCAGGGCAGGCGTGAAAACTTTGCTGGTGGATGCAGATCCACAGGGTTCGGTAGGGCTGTCCCTCACCCGCCAATCACGTTTACTGGCAGGGTTTTATGACTATCTGGCAGATCCCGGCATTCCACTGGACCGCTTGATTGTACCTACCCGCCTTGAGACTTTCTCTCTCGTCGCTTGCGGGCAGGCCAGCGATTATGAAGCAGGCGGTGGCGGCCTGGGCACCCACTTGGCGCGCGTACGTTCATTCCTGCGCAGTGTGAGTGCCCGTGGTTTCGATCTTTGCATTATTGATACCGCTGCAGGCTTGTTCGGTGTCACCGGAGATGTCATCGCTTCCAGTGATGCAGTGATGATCCCACAACAGGCGGAACCTCTGGGCATCCGCTCGGTGCCAAAGCTTCTGGAAGGTCTCAACCGCCTGCGGGTGATGAATCCACGGCTGAACGTCTTGGGCGTATGTCTTACCATGGTTCAGAATGATCTGGCAGAAAGCACAGAGGCAGCTTCCGCTCTCCGGCTTCTTCTGCCCCCGGAAATGGTTTTTAGAACCCAAGTGCCCCGGGATGGACTCTTCGTCCGAGCCAGTGCCCGTGGCCTGCCCATCGGCGTGATGGAAGAAGGGGCTGGCGCCCAAGTGGTCTTCGACTCTCTAAGAGCCGAGATCGAATCCAAACTCGAACCCCGCGAGGGCTACCGCTCCCTTAGCTGATGGACCCTATCAATCCATGGCTGGACCCGGTGGAGGTGCGCCGCCTAGCGGAGCGCCTGATGACACCTTTGCGCGATCCGGATCTGGTGGTCCCGGACGCTGGCTTCGATCCGGTTTTCGTAGGCTATGAAGCAATGCGCCCCGTAGTGGAGCAGCCGCCTGCTGCATGGCCTGCATCCTCTACCTCCCACGTTGTGATACCGGCAGAAATCGTGGCCCCACCTGCCATTTCCCGGAAACTGGAACGTTCAGAAGAGCCATCACCCATATCCTTCCAAGCAGCGCATGCCGCTGTCCCTGGAAACGCTGCACGGGGTCCATTCCTCGACCGCATCAACCGTTTGCGCGATTGGCTGAAACATAACTTTTCCGCTACGGATATCTTCATCCTGGATCGCGAAGGGGCAGTCATTTTCGACGAAAGTGGCCACGGAAAACTTCATTTCCTGGCTCGCAGCCTCGCGCTTGCCTCCCGCCGTCCCGGAGAGCCTGCAGAAAACGTACACGTAAAAGTGGGCGCAAGTGCCACCCTGGAGGTGATCCCGGTGGAAACTCCCTATGGCTGTCTGGTTCTGGGCGCGGTGGTACCGGACTCCCTGACTCCGGCCTCTGTCAGCGCAGTGAAGGACGCGATTATCCAAGTCGCTTCGCCACGCTGAGGAAATGATCTAATCGGTTTTCCGGTTCTGCCGTGAAATGATGGTCGTCGTCGCTACTCCACATGCCGCGACGATCCCGATGAGCAGGATGCCGGAATATTTCTGGGTTTCCAGCAAGCCGTCATCATTCACGGGATCACCCGGTTTCACATTCACTGCCTGCCTCATGAAAGGGATCGGTTTTTTGAGGGCCATGAATACATTTCGTGAAGATGCATTCCGATAGTCGTTGCGGAAGGTTTCCGCTTCCCGGACGAGAAGATCGATCCGTTCATTGACGAAGAACTCAGAGGTGGGGCGGGCCTTTTTATCATCGTCCGGCCAGATTTTCAGAGTTTCCACCTCCAATGGCGTGCCATTCAGAGCGGTATCCCGAATCCGTTCCACAAGCGCCAGAGCCTCCGTCTTGTTATTGGCACCGGAAGCCAACAAGCGGCGCAGGCCTTCCTTGGCCAATTCGAAACGTTCCTTTCCTTTCTGATTTACAGGCGTGGTCTTCTCCCGCCCGCGATCCACGCGCCGCTGAAGACGGATACGCTCCGCCTCGAAGGGATTTCTTGTCGCCTGAGCGACGACCATGGCTTCGTAGGCATAGCGCAAGGGCATGACAGCGGCAGGCACCGGGGCACCGCCGCGCTCACGGACCAGACCTGCGTTTTCAAAAAGCCCGCGATTCATCTCCCGGTAGGGCACCAGGGCCCCGGCCAGCAACATTTGGGGAACCAGCAGCAATGGCACGGCTGTGAGCGCCGCACGCTCCGTTTTTACCAAAGATGATACGACCAGAGCCATGGCGGTGCCCGTCCATGCCGTAAGAGTCATCCAGAACCAATGATTTCCCAGCACCCCATCGATTTCCAGAAAGTAGTTTCCCACAATCAGATAGGCCAGGCATTGCAGCGCGCCGACCATCCCGAGAGCCGTGAATTTCGCAAGGACATAAGACCCCGCACCGGGCTGGCAATTCCGCTCACGGCGCAGCACTGGACGATCTCTCAGTACTTCCGTAGCAGAATTTGTTAGACCAAGAAACATTGCCACTGTTGCACTCAGGAACAGGTATGCCGGAATGTGCAGCGCGCTGGAAAATTCGTAAGGGCCCTTGGGAGAAGAGCGCAGTGTGATGGAAACAAGCGCCGCCAGAAGAGGAGCCTCCAGACAGGTGCTGTAAATGGTACCGCGATTCCGCATTTTTGATAAAAACGAACGCAGGAAGTGCGTGGCAAATACGGCAATGACTGCACGAAAGCGCCGGACAGGCTTGGGCGGCACCGGTAGTTGATCGCCATGACGAAAGGCATCCACCTCTGACATGGGCCCCGCTTCCGGTTGGAGCGCGCGCAAGAGATTCACACTTTCAAACCGTTCCTGCCAGAATGACGGTGGGAAACGGCGGGCAGCACCTGTGCTAACACCTCCACCGATGGAACTGAGCGGAGTTTCCAATACATCAAAGACAAAGTCCGCTCCCAAGGGCGTCTTTGCCTGTACGGATGGATGGGCAATCGCCAATTCATCGCAAGCATCTCTGAAATAGCCGACCATTCCCGCCGGTGTTCCGAAATAGGCCAGACGCCCCCCGCTATCCAGCAGCAGTACCTTGTCAAAAAGGCGGAGCACGGGAGCCCCCGGACGATGGAGGGATGCTATGACGATTTTTTCCCGTGCCAGCGAGCGCAGCGTCTCTGCTACGTGCTCGGAATCCTTTGAGGAAAGACCCGAGATGGGCTCGTCAAACAGGAAAACCTCCGCCCTGCTTCCCAGATCCAGTGCAAGATTCAGCCGGCTGCGTTCTCCACCTGAAATGGTTTTTTCACCTTGGGCACCCACCATCCGGCGCGCGATGGATTGAAGCCCCAATTCTGCCAGAATACTATCCACCCGCCGTTCATGTTCTGCCAGGGAGAGAGCAGGGCGGCGGATCGTCACCGCGTGGCGAAGATGTTCCCGAACGGTCAGTTGGGGAGTGAGTGCCTCCTCCTGCGGCATGTGGGCGATGAACGGCACGAGTGCATCCCGGTGATCATAAAGAGAAATGCCATTCAGCTTTACCCGGCCCCGGGTAGGCTCGCGCTGGCCGGAAAGAACCGAGAGCAGCGTACTCTTGCCACTACCGCTGGGCCCGATGATGCAGAGCATTTCTCCGCGCTTCACATCGAAATTGATATGATCCAGCGCCCGGGAACCTGGGCCGAAGTCATGGATGAGGTCTGCCACCTGCAGGGATTCGATCTGCGTCCGTTCCTCATCCAGAAACCCCTCGCTGAAACGGCAACGCACCGCCTGGCTTCCAGAAAGCCGGATGAGCGAGCCGTCGTGTAAAAGCGCGGTGCCTCTTACCGGGAGACCATCCACCAGGATGGGGCCATGGCTTTCACGCACCTCCAGAGTTCCCTCCGCGAGTTGCGGATCATGACGGATGAAAAGCACAGTCTTCGGGGAAAGGCGCGGGCCGAGCAGGAGATCGCCCCGTTCCAATACAGAAGCATCATTGGAAACCATGTATTCCTGTCGGTCCCCTGTAAGACGGAACCTCCGCCCCGATTGTTGTGCCCGACGGCGCAAATCATTCATCGAGAGACTGAACCCCAGCGCATCACCCAACCGTTCGTGATTGTGGCATACTACAAAGTCCCCTTTTTTCAGTGGCCCCTTACTCCCCGCATGCAGATCCGTATCGCGCAGAGCTTCCACTTCCGCCTCCAGCCCGAAGCGGACGCGGAGCCCGCTCTGGCGTGATACCGTCCGCTCCGCCTTAAGCCCGCTTTCTCCAGACTCCAGGTAAATGGCCGGCCGGTTTCCCGTACGTTTGACGTCCAGGAAAAACAGCAGATCCTCATGACTGAGTGTCCACCCCGGCACCACCAGCGGCTGACGTTCCCGCATGCGCAGGAAGGAACCCGTTTCCAAGGATTTCCCCCGGATCCACAAGGGTGAGACTCCAGTATTCCTCACCAGAATCACGTCATCGGCCCGATAGACGCGGAATTCCTGATCCACTGCTGCGGGAGGCAAGACGACATCCACCTCTCCCAACCCGAAAATCAGACGCTCAAAAGGCAGTTCGTCATTGCCTGGCTCTCCACGCATTTCACGGGTGATGGCAATGCCATAATCCGGCCTGCCGAGGCGGCGCATGAAGACCTCGAAACTGGCGCGGTTTCGTTCAGAGCGGCCGGCAGCATCCACCAATGTGAAAAGCTGCAGCCCCACAGCCAGCTTTCCTCCATCATCCAGCGTGTCCTTTAGTTGGATAGCCAGTGACTGAAGCGGCCTTGGGTGACGGACGGCACGTTGCAGCCTTCTGCCCAGCCAACTGTGATCCACCTCCGGAAAGGCGCTGCGCAGCATATCAAGGATGAGGTCTGCCTCCAGCGAGCTGAGTTCATCATCCAGCGTGGCAAAGGCCGCGAAGGCATCCACGAGGACGCCCACATGGGCATCCGTCCCGGGACGCAATGATCTCAGACGCCCCACACCGGGAATGGCCCGCAGCCATCCCAGATACTTCCGCCGCCATGAAGGCGTTTGCTTTTGCTCCCTGCCGGGCAAAGGTGATTCCACTCCCGATCCTTGGCAGACACCAGTGCATCCCGCAAGACCTCTGCAAAAAAGGGGTTTTCTTTTCACCTGGCTGCACTAGTCTCTCTTAATCTCTGACGGCGCAGTCTCCTTATTTAACCTTAGCGAGCAGCATCACCGAAAGACTTTTTAACTGAATCATGTCAGAATCCCCAAATTCCACACCTCCATCCAACACACCTAACCGTGGCCCAGGCG
>Ga0157370_10001166_pt1 | contig 32718 bp, 28 predicted proteins | sample C35metaG_FD_113463 | JGI IMG/M metagenome (GOLD analysis project Ga0157370, IMG submission 113463) | Corn rhizosphere microbial communities from Kellogg Biological Station, Michigan, USA - C3-5 metaG | ecosystem: Host-associated > Plants > Roots > Rhizosphere > Soil | place: USA: Michigan... | reverse complement strand
CTGAGCAGTTGCCATATTGATAAAATTAATGCAGGCCGTAAGCAATAAGAACAGACCAATAATCCCCATGCCAATGATTGATTTCATGGATACGGTCTTATTTGCCGGGTTTCCTACTCTTTCATCATAATGTAGTTCATGCAGAGGCTGCAATAAATGATTCACTTTCCCCACCATATTCTTACCACGGTATTTATCAGCCGTAAACCTGGAGAGTGCATTTTCAAATTCGCGTATATTTGTGCCTTTTTTAAGCAATAAATAACAGTTGGAAGCACTTCTTATAGACTCCCAGTTTTTGTTGCTCCTGTTCGGATAACTCGCATAACTAAGTATAATATTCAGAGGGAAACTGGTATTTTCCGGAAGATCATCAATGACACCAGTCACTTTAAAATCAATTTTGTTTTGAAAATTGATGATCCTGCCCATGGCTTCTTTATAGTTTCCAAAATATCTCCGTGCCATCTTTTTAGAGAGCACTATAGTATTTGGCTGAGACAGTGAACTGATGGGATTTCCCAATAACCATTGCGTATTGAAAACCTCGAAGAACTCGGGTCCCGCATAAAATATATCTTCGGCAGTTTTTATCTTTTCCTTTCCCAGTTTATCTTTAATTTTCAGGATCCCGCCACTAAGTTGAAGTGCTGCTGCCCTTTCAACTTGAGGAAACTCTTCTTTGATCGCCTGAGTAAGCGGTATAGAAACGCCCTGAGAATAGTCTATCGTTCCTGAATAATCAAATGAAGTAATTACCCTATAGATCCTGTTCTTTTTTGAGAAAGATTGATCATAACTTAATTCGAATGAAATAAACATATAGATCAATATACAGCTGGCCATCCCTATTGAAAGCCCTGCAATATTAATCAGGGTATATCCTTTTCGTTTAAAAAGGTTTCGTAAGGCTATTTTTAAGTTCAGTTTAAACATAGTCAAAATGATTTCTTCTGTTACTGCAACAATCAGTATAAAATCAACGATCTAAAGCAATGCCATAATCAAAAATCCAGCATAAAACGACAGAGGAGCAACTTACGTTTGCTCCTCTGTTCATAACCGGACATTGAACCGTTCATTTATGTTCAGACTCCTACCGGTAAAAATCTTCTGACCTCACTGGTCTGCGTTCGCCCGAAGGCAATTGAACTTCAAGTTTCAACGTATATCCACCGCCACCTTCTAAAAACAACAGTTCAAAAGGATGGTATCCCTTAGCTAAAGCAATCTGGGCAGATTTTTCAAATGAAGAATGCCATCCATCATTATCCACAAGCATTTTCCCTTCCAGTTTCAATACGCTGCCATCATCAGATCGGAGGAAAAACGTGTAAATACCTTTTTCAGCCGCATAAAAATAGCCCTTATGACGTGTCGCAAACTGATCTGCCGTTTTTTCAACAGGGATTTCAATAGCAGAAGTCACCTTTTGCACTTCAATTGCCTTTTCATTAATGTCTTTCACAAAGTGATAAGCTCCTGGATAGTAGAAAAAATCCAGACCCTTTTTTGCAGAAGCCAACTGAACTGACGGAGCATAATCCTGCTTCTCATAATTAACCGTGTACAACTCCCCTCTTTTTCCTGATGTATTAAATGCAGCAAGTTTAAACTGAACAGGTTGTTCAATGGTCAGTTTCCCTTTATACAATTTAGAAGACAAGTTTGGTACAGACCCATCAGTGGTGTAACGTATATCAAAATTCTTAACCGGGTTAGAAATTTCCAGAGAAGCCTTGTCCACAAAAACACTGTTTAAACTAAAACCGTTCAAGTCCAGAAAACGATAATTGATTTTCATCGCATCCAACATAGGGAGTTGATCAATAACCTTCTGCTCAAAGCCTTTCCAATCCAAACTCGGTTTACCCCAAGCCACTTCAGCCATGGCCAGCAAACGAGGAAATACCATATACTCCAATCTTTGTTCACTAGGAATATATTCTGTCCAGATATTGGCCTGAACACCCATTACAAATTTTCTTTCAGCCGTATTTAGTTTAAAATTGTAAGGATCAAAGGAGTATACTTTCTGCAAAGAATTCGCATCCTGCTGTGCATCGAAATAACAAAACTCTCCTGGCGTCATGATCAGTTCATTACCTTTCTCCGCTGCATGTTTTGGAGCATCCGGCACCCAGGTCCTCCAATACATCAATGTAGCTGTAGGAGACACACCCCCATCCAGAATTTCATCCCAGCCAATTAACTTTTTTCCCTTACTATTAAAGAAACGTTCCATACGATGTACAAAATAACTTTGCAGTTCATTGATGTCTTTCAAACCCTCCTTCTTCATCAGCGCATCACATTCAGGTACATTTTTCCAACTGCTCTTTTCTACCTCATCAGCTCCTAAATGAATGTATTTACTTGGAAACAAGGCTGCAATTTCTGTAAATACATTCTCCGCAAATTCAAACGTAGTTTCCTTACATGGGCATAAAGGTTCAGAAAAGTCTTTAGCCTGTCCTCCCTTACCGTTTGAAGTCAGCCAGGGCATCAAAGCCGTTGCAGCCATCATATGTCCCGGCATATCAATTTCAGGTATAATTTCAACAGATCTGTCTGCGGCGTATTTAATCAGCCCCTTCATCTCCTCCTGAGTATAGAATCCACCATATTTCCGAACCCCATCAATCATCTTAAAGTGCTTTTCTGGCAACTCATAATCTGGGTTATCCTTTGCAAGTACCAAACAGGCAGAATCCTGCTTATTTAAAGTGCGCCATGCACCTTTAGCCGTTAACTCCGGGTATTTTTTGATCTCTATACGCCAGCCTTGATCATCAGTTAAATGCAAATGAAATTTATTAAACTTATATAAAGCCATGCGATCAATCATTTTCCGCAGATACTCCAGATCAAAGAAATGCCGGGAAACATCCAAATGGACTCCCCTCCACTCAAAGCGTGGTGCATCACTAATTTCCACACCCGGAATTTTAAAGCCCCCCGTTGAGGTACCCTTATACAGATTTGCTCCAATCATTTGTTTTAAGGTGGATACAGCAGCAAATGCACCTTCAGCAGTAGAGGCTGTAAGCACCACGTTTTCATTCTTTACCGAAAGTCTATATCCGCCACGTGGAATCACATCTTCACGAACAGATTTCAATAAAATTGTATTTTTCGTGATTGCTGCAGTTTTATCCTTCATCGTCTTCAACTCTCTCACTGCAGCTCCAAAGGGCGTTCCCGAAGATGGACTAATGACCGTATTACGATTTAAAATAAAATGACCAGGCTGCGGATTTAAGACAGATGGTTGGGGAATCACTGTATAAGTTCCAGGAACAGCCTGAGCATGTACAGTGATTTTAATACAAACTAACACTGACAACAAGGCCAGATTAATCAATCGAAACTTCATATATAAATTTTACTAAAACCTTTTATTCAAATATAGAATATGATTTTTAAAAACAATCAACTAAAAAATCCTTAAATCATAAATCAAAAGCAGCAGGACAGGTCAGGAAAAAACAGAAAATTCAAACTGCCCGGGTTAACGCATTGTAAAAAAGCAAAAAAGGATCTTTTTGCATCCGTCTTTACTGTATTTTAGCTGCAAATCAATACCCCATTATGAATTCACTATCTATTTTTAGAAAAGTAGCCGTTGCAGAAGGGATTTCTTATATCCTGTTAATTTTTATTGCGATGCCCCTTAAATATTTTGCAGATCTTCCTCTGGCCGTAAAATACACAGGCTGGGCGCATGGACTATTATTTGTACTTTACATTGCTTTTTTTATCATGGCCTGGATGGATAACAAATGGAAAACAGGAAAATCAGCTCTGATTGTACTGGCCTCATTGCTTCCTTTTGCCCCATTCTATGTGGACAAAAAGCTAAAAGAAGATAATTAAAAATAAATTTTGCTTTTTATAATTCATTTTATACATTTGCAACCCGCTAACAAAGCAAATGCCCAGCTGGCGGAATTGGTAGACGCGCTGGTCTCAAACACCTGTGGGAAACCGTGCCGGTTCGACTCCGGCGCTGGGTACATACCGGACAAAAGTCCAAACCTTAAAGGGTTGCTCATTAAAAAGCAACCCTTTTTTCTTTACTTTCGGTTTACTTATCTTTATACCGCTACTCTTCATTCACGACATACAATCAACAAATGGAAGTTATAAACGAGATCGTTTTTCAAACAGGGATAAGTAAGAGTTCTCATCTATCTTTAATACCCACTAGCCGTGCAAGACTATTATAAACTACATGCCGACGCGCTTTATAACTTCAAAAATGAAGCAAGAAAAGCCTTTTCCATTATCTGCAGTAGCTTCGGCTTAAAAGAAGAAAATATTGTCCTAACAGAAATGGATAATTTATTTCAGATAAGATTTTCGAATCACAAGATCAGGATTGTAGTAGAAGGTGTTAACTGGGGGATGAATACAAACATTCATTTTGGGATTAATGCAAAGAATAGTCCCCTATATAGCATTCTGCAACTGATAAAAGAACGAAAACCTGCAATACCTGTTGAGGGCAATCAAATTGATCAACTCTATGGATATTCTCATTACCTGATGACCTATGCTGCAGATATTCTAAAAGGAGAAACCAACTTTTTTGATCAGCAGGAAGAACTGGCCAGGCAAGAAAAAGAAGACGCCAATAAAGCCCTGGAAGCCGAATCGACCAGAAAACTTTCCGAAGGTTATTTAAAAATTAACGTGCCCACCGGAGAACCGGTCTGGCGAAAGCCTCGTCCATCGCTATCAAAGTATAGTGATATTAAAGGTAAATTTCCACAGAGCATTGAAGTCCTATACAATCCGGGCGATTTATTGAGTTATGCTCCTTCCGAATCAGCTATCATCAGCAATTGGAAAATAGACCTGAATAATATCGTTTTGAAAGATGAAATAATTTGTGAGATATGTACAGACAAAGTTTCAGTTGAGGTTGTTGCTCCCCATACCGGCCGGCTGATATGGCTATTAGAAGAAGGTATCGTGTTTAAATCTCCAATCTGTATTGCGTTACTGATAACCTGAGTTAGTAAAAACGCTGATACTTGGGCATCAAAAAAGGCAAACTTCAATTAAGCTAATAGCAGTTTCCCAATTGGCTGTCTACAAATATATCTTGGTCACCATAATTCGATGTCTTTCCCTTATCTTTGCCAATAATTCAATATTCCCATACTGTGATTAATGTAAATAACATCTCCGTTTCATTTGGCGGAACCACCCTGTTTAGCGACGTAACCTTTTCGATAAACGAGAACGATAAAATTGCCCTGATGGGTAAGAATGGCGCGGGCAAGTCGACCATCCTAAAGATCATTGCCGATGTGGCTAAACCTACTTCCGGGAACGTAACCGGTCCAAAAGATGCGGTAATAGCGTATTTACCACAACATCTGCTCACCCATGATAAGGTGACCGTTTTTGAAGAAACAATGAAAGCCTTCGAAGAGGTCAACCAGATGCAAAAAGAGCTTGATGAACTGAATGAGCAGCTTACCATCCGTACTGATTACGAAAGTGATGATTACATGAAGCTGATTGAACGTGTATCGGAACTGAGTGAAAAATTCTATTCGATCGAAGAGATCAATTATGATGCAGAAGTAGAAAAAGTATTAAAAGGCTTAGGCTTCGAGCGCAAAGACTTTACCCGCCAAACCTCTGAGTTTTCCGGCGGATGGCGCATGCGTATTGAGCTGGCCAAAATTCTGTTAAAGAAACCCGATCTCATTTTACTGGATGAGCCGACCAACCACATGGATATCGAGAGTATACAATGGCTGGAAGATTTCCTGATCAACTCCGCAAAAGCGGTGATGGTCATTTCACACGATCGTGCTTTTGTAGATAACATTACCAACCGTACCATCGAAGTTACGATGGGCAGAATATACGATTACAAAGCCAAATACAGCCACTATCTCCAGTTGCGTGCCGACCGTCGTGTACACCAGTTGAAAGCTTACGAGGAACAGCAACGTTTTATCGCAGATAACCAGGAATTTATAGACCGGTTTAGGGGAACCTATTCCAAAACCCTGCAAGTGCAATCGCGCGTAAAGATGCTCGAAAAGCTCGAAGTTATTGAGATTGATGAAGTAGATACTTCGGCGTTACGATTGAAATTCCCACCGTCTCCACGTTCCGGACAATATCCGGTAATTGTAGAAGATCTGACTAAAACTTACGGCGATCATGTTGTATTTGAAAAAGCATCTATGGTGATCGAAAAAGGAGAAAAAGTGGCATTCGTGGGTAAAAACGGAGAAGGTAAGTCGACGATGATCAAAGCCATCATGAGTGAGATCGATTTTGAAGGAGAGTTAAAAATAGGCCACAATGCCAAGATTGGTTATTTTGCCCAAAACCAGGCCGCGCTGCTTGACGAGAACTTAACAGTGTTCGAAACCATTGACCAGATTCCATTAAGCGATGGTACTATAAAAATCAAAGACCTTCTGGGTGCCTTTATGTTCAGTGGCGATGATACAACAAAAAAGGTTAAGGTACTCTCCGGAGGAGAGAAAACCCGTTTGGCCATGATCAAGTTACTCTTGGAACCTGTAAACGTGTTGATACTGGATGAACCGACCAATCATTTAGACATGAAGACCAAGGACATCATCAAAGACGCCCTTAAAGATTTTGATGGCACTTTGATTCTCGTATCCCACGACCGGGATTTCCTGGACGGACTCGTAAAGAAAGTATTCGAGTTTGGAAATAAGCGCGTCCGGGAACACTTTGAAGACATCAAAGGATTCCTGGCCTACAAGAAAATGGATAGTCTAAAAGAAATCGAACAAAGCTAAAAAGACATTTCTACCCCTTATTTATCATCTCAAAATATATTTTCAAAACACATGTCTCATATATGAGACATGTGTCGTATATTGCAGTCATAATGAATCCTACAGATACGCAACAGAAAATCATAGACGCAGCTATAGTCATTTTTAACGAAGACTTCTCTGCTCCTCTTGAAAATGTAGCGGAAAAAGCTGCAGTCACCCGAAGAACATTACACCGTTATTTTAAAGACAGGAATGATCTGGTCACGCTTTGCGAAAGAGACATGCAAGTTAAATGCAGAAAATCGATGGCAGAGGCAATGAACAGCTCCACCGTGCCTTTAGTACAGCTGGAAAACATGCTGTATGCCGGAATAAACTGTGGTGCAAAATATTCCTTTTTTAATAAAATCCACAGCAGGCACGAGCATCAGCACAACGCTGAAAATAAAGCCTGTGCCGAATACGATGCCATGTATGAGAACTATAAAAACATCATATTTCTGCTGCAGGAAAACGGCCAGATCAGCAGACATCTAACTGTAGAATGGATATTAACCCTTTTCAGCAGCGTGATCAATGCAGCAGTTGAAGCGGAATCTATAGGTTCAATTGCCCGAAACAGCGTTAAAAAATTTGCCTGGTATTCCTTCAGCAAAGGAATAGGTATATAAAAAAATTTACACAAACATGTCTCATTTATGAGACATTAAAATTGACACATATGATCACTAAAAACTTTGATGTCATCATCATCGGAGGCAGTTATGCCGGCTTATCCGCGGCCCTCTCTCTCGGCAGAGCCATTAGAAAAGTATTGGTTATTGACAGTGGAAAGCCCTGCAACCGTCACACACCTCATTCTCACAACTTCCTTACACAAGATGGAAAAACACCCGCTGCTATTGCAGAACTCGGAAAAGAACAAGTCCTGCACTACCCAACAGTTCAGTTCATGGATACACAGGTTACAGCGGTAAAAAGAGAGAAAGAACAGTTTCTCGTATCCACCTCTTTCCATCACGATCTTACCGCAAAAAAACTATTGTTTGCAACTGGAGTAAAAGATCTGATGCCAAATATCGAATCCTTTGATGATTGCTGGGGAATCTCAGCTATACATTGCCCCTATTGCCATGGGTACGAATATAAAGGGCAAAAAACAGGCCTGCTAGCCAATGGCGACATCGCCTTTGAATTCAGTCATCTGCTCCACAACTGGACAGATCAACTGACCATATTCACCAATGGCCCATCCAGCATTACATCCGCACAGGCAGATCAACTTGCACTTAAGGACATATTTATAGTAGAAAAAAAGATCAGGAAGTTCCAGCATCTCAAGGGTTATATTCAGTCCTTGAGTTTTAATGATGGAAGCACCTTTCAACTAGATGCTATCTATGCAAAACTCCCATTTGAACAACACTGCCTGATTCCTGAGCACCTCGGATGTGAAATTAACGAACAAGGATATATCCAAATAGATGAATTTCAAAGAACCTCCGTACCAGGCATATATGCTGCAGGCGACAACACCACAAGCATGCGCTCTGTCGCATCCGCTGTCGCTGCCGGAACAAAAGCGGGTGCCTTTATAAACCACGATCTGATCTCCGGAAAATAACTTTACAAAAAATCAAAGCCCTGTTTTACCTAAAAGACCCGGCTTCAGCCAGGTCTTTTATCAATTTTATTTATCAAGTCTTTCTCTCAACCGGAGCAAATATTTATTGCGGTAATACAGGTCCTTAATCTTCAACAAAGATTGCTTTTGCTGCTCCTCATCCTGTGTTTCAAAACCAGAAGTCAACACCAGCAGCTCATCAAACAGCTTCTTTTCAATCAGATCCACCTCTGCCTTAATCGCCAGTAACTTTCCCGCATCAGGTTCAAATTCCAGCTCCATCAAAGCTTCATTCACCTCCATCATTTCCAGCAAAAAATGCTGAGGAAGCACATAATTCTCACCTTCTGTCAAAAGACCTTTCAGTTCGAGGATATAATGCAGGCGTTTCTGCGGATCGCTCAATACCTGATAGGCCTTATTGTTCAGTGTAGACAGTTCCAATACCTCCTCCTGTTTCTCCTGGCTTTCCATAATATAAAAATCAGGGTGAAACTTTTTGCTCAACTCATAAAACTTCTGTTTAATGACAGCAGGATCCGGATTAAAACTTATGGATAAACCATACAGCTCAAAATAGTCCATAAAACTGCCTATTTAATAAAAGCTTTAAATATATCGTTCCCCAACACAAAAACCATCAAGGAAAGTAAAAGAACAAAACCTACAATCTGGGCACGTTCCATAAATTTATCACCAAGCGGTTTCCCCTTGATCATTTCAATGATCAGAAAAACAACATGCCCGCCATCCAATGCAGGAATAGGCAAGAGATTCATAAAAGCCAAAGCAATAGAAATAAAAGCCGTAGAAGCCCAGAATCTTTCCCAGATCCATTGACCTCCATAAACCTTACGCGCAATCTCTACAGGACCTGAAAATGCCTTTGTTGCTTTTACTTTACCCGTAATGACTTTCCAGATACCTTTGGCATTGGTACTAAACTGAACCCAAGCCTGTTCAGCACCTATTGGTAAGGCCTGGAAAAACCCGTAATGAATCGTTTCTATCTTAATCTCATGAATATTAAATCCAATACCAACTGAACCCGCAGTATCTGCAGGTAAATTCAGGTTTAAACTCTGTCCGCCACGGTTCACTGTAAATACCATCTCCTTACCTTTCAGCTTTTTCACTTCCTGGATGACATCTACATTGTATTTTACAGGTACATTATTAATTGCTGTAATGCGGTCCCCCTTATGTGCACCTGCTTTAGAAGCTGGCTTACCGTTCATCACACTATCAATAGTAGAGGTTAGTAAAGGCTCTCTTGCAATAAATTCCTCTATCCCAAGATCAGAAACTTTATTCAGAATATTATCCGGAACCTTAATATCAATTGTTTTCCCTTCTCTGATCACCGTCAAATTCGTATTACCAAGCAATACTTTTGGGCTGATCAGTTCATCAAAACGCAGTACTTTATTGCCGTTTACCGCAATTACACGGTCTCCCTTTTGTAAACCTATTTCTTTACCGATCACTCCGGGGTTGATTCCATTCTGAACGGAATTATTAGGCACATAGGTTTCTCCATATTTAAAGGTCAGCATCCAGAAGATAAAAATCCCAACAATAATGTTCACCACCACACCGCCAAGCATCACTATCAGGCGCTGCCAGGCCGGTTTAGATCTGAATTCCCAGGGCTGTACAGGTTGTTCCATCTGTTCAGTATCCATAGATTCGTCAATCATCCCCGAAATCTTAACATAACCACCTAAAGGCAGCCAGCCAATTCCATATTCACAATCTCCGCGTTTAATGCTAAATAACTTCACACCCCAGGCATCGAAAAACAAATAGAACTTTTCTACTTTAATCCCAAAAGCACGTGCCGCCAAGAAATGTCCTAATTCGTGTAATATTACCAGTATCGATAATCCCAGCAATAACTGGGCAGCCATAATCAGTCCGTTCATATATTATTTTAATGTTTTTATAATTAGATCAATAAAAATTACTTTGTTACGAGTTGGTGGGCAAATATACGCGTATGCTGATCGGTTTCTAAATAATTATTCAGTCCCGGCTGACCAACAAAAGGCATATCCTCCATACAACGTTCTATAATATCACTCATTTCCAGGAAACCTACTTTATCCTGTAAAAAGGCATTTACAACCACCTCATTTGCCGCATTTACAATACAAGGCATATTCCCCCCTTTTTTTAACGCACGAAAGGCCAGGTCAAGGTTTCTGAAATTCAAATAATCCGGAGGGAAAAAATTCAACTCAGGATAATCCATAAAATTAAAACGCGGAAACTGGCTTTCCATCCTATTCGGATAGGCTAATGCATAATGAATCGGCAGTTTCATATCTGGTAAGCCCATCTGGGCTTTCATAGATCCATCTTTAAATTGTGCAATAGAATGAACTATAGACTGCGGATGTACAATGACATCAATCTGATCAGCATTTAAATTAAACAACCACCTTGCTTCAATCACTTCCAGCCCTTTATTCATCATAGATGCAGAATCTATCGTAATTTTTGCGCCCATCACCCAATTGGGATGTTTCAGGGCTTGTGCCTTGGTCACTCCAGCCAGATAGGCGCGATCCTTTCCCCGAAAAGGACCACCTGAAGCCGTCAGATAAATCTTTTCTACTGCATCGGGGGCTTCACCAACCAGACACTGGAAAATTGCCGAATGCTCAGAATCCACCGGAATAATTTTAACACCATGCTTTCTGGCCAGTTCCGTGATCAGTTCTCCCGCCACTACCAAGGTTTCCTTATTGGCTAAGCCAATGTCTTTCCCCGCTTCAATGGCCGCAATCGTTGGTTTCAAACCTGCAGATCCTACCACAGCAGTCAAAACCAGATCACTGGCAGGGAAAGCCGCAGCTTCACATAAAGCAGATTCTCCGGCAAGAACTTTAATTCCTGTTCCGGCAAGCCCCTCCTTTACGCTTTCATATTTCCCCTCATCGGAGATCACCACCAATTCTGGCCTAAATTCCCTTGCCTGTTGAACTAATAAGATATCATTAGACTGAGCCGTAAGTGCTGTAACCCCGTATCGTTCAGGATTGGCCTTCACTACTTCCAGCGCTTGTGTACCAATAGAGCCCGTTGAGCCCAGTATGCTTATATTTTTTTTAATCGCCAAAAGCTTTTTCTCCTTCAACATCTGCAAAGACGTTGTTATTTAATCGTAAAATTACTTAAACTATCCGCAATCTTTCTGTCATTCGCTAAACGGGGAACTTTATTTTGTCCGCCCAGCTTCCCCTCTGCCCTCATATAACTCACAAAAGCCTCTTTTTCCAAAGGACGAATAATCAACGGCTGTAAAATCTTCCCTTCAATGAGGTCAAAGTAATAAATATTTTTCTTTTGCAAAGCCTCATCCACCCTCCTGCTAAAAGCAACAAGATCTGCAGGCAAATTTCCAAACTCTATAAACCACTCATGATAAGGCAACCCACCTTCCGGATCCACTACCTGCGGTGCAACTGTGAATTCCGTAATTTCAATCCCCTCTTCATTAGCTACGCTCATTAAAGCATGCTCCACTTCTTCACCAATCACATGCTCTCCAAAAGCTGAAATGAAATGCTTGATCCTTCCTGTCACCATTATCCGGTAGGGATCTTTAGATACAAATTTCACCGTATCTCCTATACTATATCCCCACAAACCCGCATTGGTATTTAAAATCAAAGCATAATTCACATCAAGTTCAATTTCGCCAAGACTCAGGCGGGTAGGGTTGTCATTATAAAATTCATCTGCAGGAATAAATTCATAAAAGATCCCCGCATCTGCCAGTAAAAGCAATCCCTTCTCCTTTTGACGGTCCTGGTAAGCAATAAAACCTTCTGATGCAGGATAAGTTTCAATAGAATCTATCCTCCGGCCAATACTTGCCTCAATTTTAGCCCGGTAAGGTTCATAATTAACCCCTCCATAAACAAAGAGTTTAAAATTAGGAAAGATGTCTTTGATCTTTCGTCCGCCTGATTTCTCGGTAAGCCGGTCAAAATACATCTGTACCCAGGGCGGTATCCCGGAAATAACCGTCATGTCCTGTTCAATCGTTTCCTCAACAATGGCATCAACCTTCACTTCCCAGTCTTCTATACAATTCGTTGCGTAAGAAGGCAAACGGTTTTTCTGTAAATAGGCTGGAACCAGATTAGCCACAATACCAGACAAGCGGCCAACTTTAATTCCATTTTTCTTAGACATGACAGGACTGCCCTGCAAAAAGATCATTTTCCCATTTACAAAATCAGCATTTCCAGTTTCATGAATATAGGTAAGCAGCGCATTTCTTGCCGCCTTAATATGCTCCGGCATAGAGTCCTTGGAAATAGGAATATATTTTGCCCCCGAAGTTGTACCAGAAGTCTTTGCAAAATACTCCGGCTTTCCCTTCCACATCACATCAGCCTCTCCGGCAACAACTCTATCAATATAATTCTTTAAGCCCTCATAATCCCTAACCGGAACCTGTTTCTTAAAATCTTCATAATTTTTAACCAGAGCAAAATGATGGTCCTTTCCAAAAGAAGTGTGTTTTGCCGAAGCCATCAGTTTTTTAAGGGTATCCTGCTGTGCCTTCACCGCATTCTTCTTCCACTTGTCAATCCCCTTTACCACAAAAGCGGCAAATGGTTTGCTCAACGCTGCTTTTAATCCCATAAACCTTGCTTAAACAATATTATGAATGATATCAGGGTGCTCATCACCTTTATACTCGCTCATCATTTTTCGATAGGCAATGGTCAGAGCAACATTAGATAAAGGAACAATGATAAAAGAACTTAAAATATTGATCAGAAAAGATACAATAGGCCACTGCATATAACTCACCAGCAGATACAAAATATAAAACCCACCCAACACCAGCAACAGCAGGAGAATTTTAGTAAAATTTCCTTTTGTAATGGCCAGACTAAATTTAATAGAGCCAAAAGGCGGTTGGTTCTTATCTATAATGAAGAAAGGAAAAAAAGAAATCCGGATCCAGGTAATAAAAATAGCCACGGTACCAACAGAAATCGCAACATTAGTTACCACCGACATTTTTATTCCTGTATAAATAAAAGGGAAACCAATCAATGCCACCACAGAATATACCCCTACAATACAAAACATAAAATAGCACATCGCAATCAAAAACCGGATGATCTGCTGGCGGGTAGGCAATGTACTCACAATACTCACGTCATGCTCTTCATCATCCAGCAAATGAAAAATATACTTCAGCAAGGACAAATTAAGCGTAAAATACAGCATCACAAAAAGGGCTGCCATGAAAATATTCAGACCCTTGCTCACGTCTTTCAGGAAAAAAGCCATTAAACCCGAGGCATTGGAAGTCAAAAACATTAAAAAGCATAAAGTGGCAATGGAAAAGTAATTCCTTTTGGTTAGTGTCCAGGCTTTACCAATCACCTCGTTCACCGTAAAGGTGCTTTCTTTTAAAAATTCTATCATGATTGTTTCAATACTACTCTTTTAACAAAATCCTGTATAAAACCCATGCCGTAAGCAAAAAGCTGTATAAAAGATGCAATAATACTCAAAAATGCAACTTTAACAGATTTAGTCACACTCCAGGCATGAAAAAAAATCATTGCAAATATGATCAGCAACACTGTATTACAAATATACGCCAAAGGCGGATACAATATGTTTAATATTAAAGTTAGTATAATACCAACCGTAAAAGCAGCCGGAAAGAAATGGATCAATTTCAGCTCAGAAGGGAAATGCTTATAAATATTGATCCGGGCCCTGCCAAAGAAATGCAATTGCTTATAAAATTGGGCAAAACTAGTCCTTCTTTTATGGTATACCTTTGCCGCAGGAATCAGCCCGATCTTAAAACCACGCTCGTGAATACGGATACTGTATTCAATATCCTCTCCTAGTCTGGTTAAAATAAAACCGCCTGCCTTCTCCCAAACCTCACGCGAAACCCCCATATTGAAACTGCGCGGATGGAATTGTCCAACATGCTTCTTATTTCCGCGGATCCCGCCCGTCGTAAAAGGAGAGGTCATTGCATAACTGATCGCTTTTTGTACCGGGCTAAAGCTGCTGTGCGCCGCGTCCGGGCCACCGTAAGCATCCAGTTTATGTTCAAACAAATAATCTCTTACCGTTTCCAGATAATCTGCAGGAATAAGACAATCCGAATCAAAAATGATAAAATAATCCCCCCTCGCCCGCTCAAAACCATAATTTCTCGCAAAACCTTGTCCGGCATTCTGTTTAAAGAAGTAATGAACATCCAGCCGGTCCTTATATTTTGCAACAATCTCTTTGGCATCATGGACAGAGCCATCTTCAATCACCAGCACCTCAAACTGCATGTAAGTCTGTTTGGTTAGTGTAGCCAGTAATTCGTCTATTTCCTGGGGCCGGTTGTATAAGGGAATTATGATAGAAAAAAACATCCTTTAATTTATCTCCTTCTCTATCAGATACTGATTGCGTTCAGGTGCATTACGTGTCACCAGTTCGGCAACAAAACCAGTCAGAAACAACTGTGATCCTACGATAATTGCTACTAAAGCAATATAAAATAAAGGCTGGTCTGTAATTTCACGTTTATATGGAATACCTGCAGCAATATGATACAATTTCTCGCCAATCATCCATAAAGCCATAAAAGTACCCAGTAAGAAGCTCAATACTCCCAGCGACCCAAAAAAGTGCATTGGACGCTTACCAAACTTACCTACAAAAAATATAGACAACAGATCCAGAAAACCATTAACAAAGCGGCTGAAACCAAATTTAGTTACCCCATATTTACGGGCCCGGTGTTCCACGACCTGCTCACCAATTTTCTTAAAACCTGCCCATTTTGCAATAACAGGAATATACCGGTGCATTTCCCCATAGACCTCTATGGTTTTAACCACGTCATTGCGATAGGCTTTCAAACCACAATTAAAATCATTCAGCTGAATCCCGGACATCTTCCTTGTTGCCGCATTAAACAGCTTCGTAGGAATCGTCTTTGTAATCGGATCATATCTCTTCTTTTTCCAGCCGGAAACCAGGTCGAACTTTTCTTCTTTTATCCTTCTGTATAATTCAGGGATCTCATCCGGACTGTCTTGTAAATCAGCATCCATCGTAATCACTACATCACCCATAGCAGCTTCAAAAGCTACATTTAAAGCCGCAGACTTTCCGTAATTCCGCCTAAATTTAATACCCCTTACCCGATCAAACTTCTCTTTGAGCTGTTCAATAATAGCCCAGGAAGAATCCGTACTCCCATCATCCACAAAGAGAATTTCGTAAGTAAAATTATGTTCAGCCATCACTTTAGCTATCCATGAGGTGAGCTCAGGCAATGATTCTTCTTCATTATATAAGGGTACTACAACCGAAATGTCCATGTATGATTTACAACAATATAAACAATCTGCAAACTTAGATAAAACTGATTAAGCATTTATGAAGATTTATAAAAAAATTCGCATTTCATCATCTCCTTTAATTAAAATCAATTCCAGCCAAAAAAAATGATAATATTATGTATACTCGCGTTCAATTTGAAACACAAAATTTAAAAATGAAATCAAGCCCCGGAACCGCTAAGCATATTACGCCCTTATATCAACGCTCCGTACTTGTTTTTCTGATTTGCACTGCATTTTTTTGCACTCATGCCTATAGCCAGGCTAAAAATTCCATTGGTGCCGGTTTAGCACTCAATGCTTCCAAAGAAGGTTCAGGCTATGGAGGCGTTCTTCAGGGAGAGATCAAACTGGCAAAAGAATTCTCTGTGGTACCCTCTGTCGGTATCGAAACCCCGTATACCGGTTATTTTGGCTTAGGTGGCAAATACTACATTGAACCCGGCTTCTATATCCGTCTGGGTGCATTGGCCTATCTCGGCGGAGAAGAAGGAAGCAACAACGGAATAGGTGCCACAGCAAGCGGAGGCTATGAATTGATCTCGGAACAAAGAAGCATACTGGACCTCAACCTTCATGGCGATTTTATAAGGACCAATCATCAGGCAACACCCATCGTTGGTATCAGGCTAACTTACAATTTTTCATTTTCCAAGCAAGGCAGGATTCAGTAAAACCTCAACGAAATACTTCTTCTAATTTTTCCAGAAGCGCTTCCCCAAACAAATCTTTCCCTGCAATCCGTCCATCAGGACCGATCAGAAAATTCTTCGGAACAGTGGTTATCGCATATATTTGCGCCGCATTATTATTCCAGCCCCTTAAATCACTCAATTGTGGCCAGATTAAATGATCTTCCCCGATAGCATTCAGCCATTTTTCTCTATCCGCATCCAAAGAAACAGACAGGATCTCGAAGCCCTTGTCCTTAAACTGCAAATATAGGGTCAATAGGTCTAAATTTTCTCCTCTGGAAGCCTCCGACCAGCTCGCCCAGAAATTCAACAAAACATACTTCCCTTTAAATGCATCCAGAGAAATCCTGTTTCCGTCAGCATCAGGTTGGCTGAAATCCATCGCCTTTACCCCTATAGCCGTCTGTTTTTCCACATTAAGCCTGCGCAACATTTCCTTACCGGATTTTGAATTTCTCAACCTTGGACTTAAACCACTCAACATCTTCGTAAAGTTTCCGGCACGCATCATCCGGCTACGTTGCGCCACCAGATCAAGTGTTACATAAGAATCAGGATGCGTTTTTATAAAAAGCTCCTCTTTTTCCCTCATTTTCTTAACCAGTGGCTGCATCTGAGCACTAAGGGCCTGAACTTTTTTGTTTGAATCTATACCAAAGCCCTGGCTCTGAATCAGCAGAGGGATCATCTCATCTTGTAAATTCAACATCTTAGCCCGTTCTTCACGCTTCAAGCCCTGCAGCGAAAGCAACTCCTGCTGTGTCTTGCCCCCGGTTATTACCGCCGTATTCATTTTACTACTCCCCTTCACCAAAACAGTTCCTTTTTCGAGAAAAAAATCCTGCTCATCAATCTTTAGTAATTGCTCCACATAAGAAGTATTCGGATGATCTTCCAATGGCAGGAAACCTAATGTAGCTTTAACCGGCAGTGCCGAAGGAACAGTTCCTGAAAAATCAAAAAGCCCGTTCCTGGTCACTGTTGAATCCTGTACCTGTTTATGGTTCAGGTTATAAGCCAACACCACCTTCACCTCCTTTTTCAACGACGTAAATGCACCATGAATCTTAAATATTCCCTGAGCATTTCCATTAAAGACCAGGAAAAGCAGTAGTACAAAAAGGCATGCCATCTTTCTCATGAACTGACTATCTAACAAAATCCACACCACAGCAACATAATGGCATCAAAAATGCGGGGAAGAATGCTGAGTAAATTTTTAAATATGAATTATATCGAGCCCAAAGTGGCAAAACTAATTGATGCCTTCGTAGATATGATCCCTTCCCTTTTATTTGGATTAATCACCCTGTTTCTCGGAATATGGCTCATCAAATTTCTAATTGGCTTTTTAACCAGACGGTTCACCAAAGGAAATATCGACGTTTCCCTTTCCTCCTTCCTGATCAGTGTATTAAAAGCCATCCTTTATTTATTACTGATCCTCCAGGTGGCCTCAACGATTGGCATTCCCACCACTTCCTTTATTGCCGTTCTGGGTACTGCTGGTCTTGCCGTTGGATTGGCTCTGCAAGGCAGCCTTTCTAATTTTGCCGGAGGAGTTCTGATCCTGCTGTTCAAACCTTTCAGAATTGGACACAGCATTTCAGCAGCCAATGGCGTAAGCGGAACTGTCCTTAAAATAGACATTCTCTACACCACCTTAAAAGCAGCCAATGGCACAACACTTTATGCACCTAATGGCCCCTTAGCCAATGCCGTGATCAACAATACCACCGACAATGAAACCCGGATGCTCGAATACATTATCGGGATCTCTTACAATTCAAATATAGACACCGCCAGAAAACTCATTCTGAATTTACTGGATAAAGATCCCCTGGTCCTGAAAACGCCACAACCGGTCGTTCTTGTCAGTTCTCTTGGAGAAAACGCAGTGAACCTGACTATCCATGCCTGGGTAGCTAACGGCGACTACACCAAAGCCTATTACAGTAATTTTCAAAAGATAAAAGAAGAATTAGACAACAACAGTATCTCCACACCTTATCCGCAGCGGGAGGTACATATTCTGTCGCCTGCACCCATTCCAGGTGATCAAAAATAATTTAACCTGTAAAGTCCGGCCTTTAAGGCTGGACTTTAAGTATTCCATCCTTGGTTACCCACAGCTGAACAGCCTTACTATTGTTCAGCACCACCTCCAGCTTATCACCTGCTTTATAATCCTCAGCTTTAAAACAAGCCAAAAGTTCATCCTGAACTCCATTCAATTCAGCTTTAAGCTGTTCAATCACTTCTGTCTGACTCTTGATCTCTTTATTCAGACCCGAAATTTCCAGTTTCAGATCCGGTGTTTGAACATCTGCCAAAAGATCCTTCACAAGTTTTTCCACCAGGGCCAGATCTTTTTCCAGTTCTAGCAACTCTGTTTTAGACTGACAAAAACTAAGTGCTAATTCATTGATTTTCATTTTATTATAATTTAATCAACAAGGTAGTTATAATAATCTGGTATCTGCTGTTTTTAATGGATTGATTTAAGTATCCTGTTCCATCTGATCTTGTTCAAACCAGTTCCCAAGCTGTCCTTACTCATCCAGGTCATCATAGCTTTACCCACAATATGGTCTTCCGGAACAAAACCCCAAAAGCGGGAATCTTCAGAATTATGTCTGTTATCGCCCATCATCCAATAGTAATCCATTTTAAACGTATAGTGATCTGCCTTTTTTCCATTGATCAAAACGCCCTCTCCATTACTAACCACACTATTATGCTCGTAAAGTCTTATGGCCTGCCCATAAAGCGCCAATGTTGCTGAATCCAGTTTTATTGTCCAGCCCTTTTTTGGAATAGTCAATGGACCAAAGTTGTCGTTATTCCATTTAAACAAGGGGTGATGAGGAAATATACTGGCATCATACCTTCCTTTTGGTTCTACCATTGGAGTAATGGATATAATACCGGAACAATTTTTCAAACGTGTATAACTATGTACCGGAACAATCATTTCATAACTACCGTCATTGAACTGTTGCCGCACCTCTACGCGCAGGTCCTCCAAAAAAGATGGGTTAATATCGGTTCTCCCGTCTGTTTTCACGATGTAAGAGGTCTGACTTTCCGGCGCATTGTACATTGGCTTTCTGTTGACATACACCTCACCACCAAGCATAATTACCACATCACCAGGCGTCCCGATACATCGTTTAATATAATGTGTCCTCATGTCTACCGGCGTGTTGTCTTTTGCTTCAGGGGGATAATTAAACACAACCACATCCCCGCTTCTAACCGATGATAGTCCTGGCAAACGAAAATAAGGAAGTTTGACCCCATCCCAATAAGTTTTGATCTTATTCCCTGTTATGGTAGACTCCAGAAAAGGAATGGATACTGGAGTTATCGGCATTCTCGGACCATAAGCAAACTTGCTCACAAACAAATAATCACCAGTTAAAAGTGTCCCTTCCATAGAACCGGAAGGAATAGCATAAGCAGAAAACAATAGTCCTTTAATTATCGTGGAAGCTATAACTGCAAATAAAAGTGCATCAAACCACTCTCTTGGTTTGCTTTTCTTCGGTTTAACCTCCGCTGTCTTTTTGTTAAATAAACTAGTCCATTTCATACCCAATTCATTTTATTCACGATGTCCATTTTGGATTTAGAAAGCCTGTATTTGTTACATCATTTTCTTTATATTTACATTGATCACCAGCTCCCCAACGAATGAAAGGTAAGTCCCCACGCCTAAGCAGTCAAGAACTACTGGAAATTCTTTCCATGTCTGAAAACGCGACTGCAATTTATACCACCGATGACATTATTATCCAAACCGCCAACGATGCCATGATCCAGTTCTGGGGCAAAGACCGGAGCGTTATCGGTAAACCGCTCGAGGAGGCCGTTCCTGAGCTACAGGGACAACCCTATATTGAGATCCTGAAGGAAGTATGGAGAACAGGCAAAACTTTTGAAGCAAAAGACGCCCCCGCCGAACTTTCCATAGACGGAAAACTTCAAACCTATTATTTCAATTTTAAGTACCGTGCAATTCCTTCCATCTCCGGAGATACCTATTGTATCCTCCATACTGCGGTAAATGTTACCGAAAACATAAAATCCAGAAGAAGGCTGGAAAAAACAACCGACACCCTCAAGCAAGCACTGGACTCTGCCGGGATGGGCACCTGGAGCAGTGACCTGATCTCCGGTGTACTGACCATTTCAAAACAATCCAGACTGATCCATGGGCTTACTGATGAAAAGCACCTTACGCTTGAACAATCCTTTAAAATGATTGACCTGGCTCAACGCGAAATGGTTGCAGAAACCATTCGGGAAGCCATCAAAACAGGAGAGGCCTTTGAGGTAGAATACCTGATCCATCCCTTAGACGACGACAAACCTAAATGGCTTCGATCTACAGGCAAGGCCTACTATGACCAAAGCGGCACACCGCTTAGCATCTCCGGTATTATTTTGAACATCACCGAACAAAAGCAGGATGAAATGCGAAAGAACGATTTCATTGGAATGGTAAGCCATGAATTGAAGACACCACTTACCTCCTTAAAGGGTTACGTACAATTACTGAATGCCAAGGCGAAAAAAGAAAATGATGCCTTTGCTGTGAATGCGTTATCCAGAGTAGAAACCCAGGTCAATAAAATGGGTTCTATGATCAACGGCTTTCTCAATCTCTCCCGTCTGGAATCGGGTAAGATCCACCTCAGCAAACAAGATTTTAATCTGGAAGAACTCCTTTCCGAAAGCATTGAAGAGGCACGCCTCACCGCAACAGACTACAACATCACCTTACATGAAGGCGAAACCATACATATTCATGCAGACCGTGACAAGGTGGGCCAGGTGATCTCTAATCTGCTCAGCAATGCCGTTAAATATTCACCAAGAGGAAAAAGTATCGAACTGTTTTTCAAAACAGTAGACAATATGGCCGTAGTCAGCATAAAAGATGAAGGAATGGGCATTAAACCCCAGGATATAGATAAACTTTTCGAACGTTACTCCCGCATAGAAAGCAAACATACCCAAAACATTTCAGGGTTCGGAATTGGCCTCTACCTCTGCTCAGAGATCATTCAGCGGCATGAAGGTAAAATATGGGTAGAAAGTGAAAAAGGCAAAGGCTCTACCTTTCACTTTAACCTTCCACTCTCCCTCGAACAATAAAGACAATAAAAAAGGGGGCTTAAGCCCCCTTTTTTATTGTCTTTATTCCGTTTAATCTTCAGTACCGGGTAAAAATATGGGACGTTCTTTCTTAAAAATTAAAGCAAAAATCAACGCGCCCACAAAATAGAATATTGCCGACACACCAAAGCCAGAGATCATCTGAGAAAACGTAGGATTAAATTGCTTCTGCAAATTCTCTTTTGTTTTTTCCATAGCCTCCTCTATTTGACTTTCCTGCATACCTACACTTTTCAAAGTGCTTTCTGTTTTAGCCATCACCAGTTCTTTCATCTTACCCGGATAAGATGGATCAATAAATTTCCCAAAAACAACCGTAAATACATAAGAAATTGCCATGGAGATCAGGAACATAATAAATATATTCAGAAGGGCAGACTTAAAAGTCCAGTAACCACCAGCCGCTTTCCTAAGCTCCAGGGTGAAAAATACCGCAAGTCCTATTCCAATCAACAACTGAATCCCTGCCAGAGCATAAGAACTCATCATATCAGGCACAACATAGTAGATTGTCAAAAAGATGACAATATTAATGACACCCCAGATCAATCCGTTTCTCAGGGCTACATTTTTAACATTAGCTTCGGTTTGTTTTTCTTCCATTATCTTTGTTTTACGTTAATTATTTCTGTTAAAATTAGTAATTAACGTGTAAACTGCAACATCAAAACCAGCATTGGAACTAAATTTCTCTAAATCCTTAACAACTGCCTCTGTCCCTTTAGGTTCATAAAAGAAAGCCATAAAAGGCACAAATAACTGCTCCATTTCTTCTCCCAGATCAATCATATCAGCGTGACTGCAAATATCTTCTATGCTGCTCTCCGCAAGCTGCTGATTACTGATCAGGTCTTCATAGATCATAAATTCATCCTGAAACTCATCCTCTTCCACCAATAAAAATTCTTTCAGGAAATCACCAAGTTCCGGTTTGATCTGCTCATCATGACATTCATTAATGTACATCAGCAGATTCAGCAATTCCGTTCCGCGGTCAATGGTTTCCTCTTCAATATTCTCCCATTCTTCAGTGTCCAGATAATCCTCTTCGAGTTTTTTCATATCACTGGAGAAGAAATTAATCATCAGCAAATCGAAAAAAACCTCTCTAAGCTCATCAAATGCCGGATTTTCATCAAATACAGCATCAAATGCTTCCACTTTCTCTAAAAAGCCAAGGTCCTGATTAAAAACCCCGATCAAATCTTTCTGCAAATCGGCCGAATCTCTTCCAGCTGTTGCAGCAAATTTATTTAAGGATGCAACTAAGGCACCTTCTACTTTACTATCCATATACTTGATATTGTTTATGATTATATACCAACACCACCTTACCGGTTAATGTTTCATTTAACAAAGGAGAATTGGCAGATTTAGATCTGTTGCTTTCTGCATTATACAACCACTGATCCTGTGTTCTGAACAAAGTAAAATTCGCCTCTTCACCAACCGCCAGTACCGGCACAGGCAAATTCAGTATTCTGCGGGGCGCAATAGCCAGTTTCGCTGCAATTTGTCCAGCATCCAGGCCTGCTTTCAGCAACAAAGGCAATGCGGTTTGAAGCGCTATGATTCCATAAGCTGCAATCTCAAATTCTACATCCTTGAATTCTATTTCATGCGGGCGGTGCTGCGCACTCACTGCATCAATTGTCCCATCCTTTAACCCGGCAAGCAAAGCCTTTACATCAGCCTTACCACGCAAAGGTGGCTTTACCTTATAATTACTATCAAAATCATTCAATAATTCTTCTGTAAAAACCAACTGATGAGCGGCTACATCACAGGTAATCCTGATCCCCTTCTTTTTTGCTTTTTTTATAATGGCCACCGAACCCGCTGTAGAAATCGTATTGATATGTACAGGTGCATCATGGTAACCCGCCAGAAAAATATCCCGGGAAATCTGCATTTCCTCTGCCAGGGCCGGAAGTCCTTTCATCCCCAGCAATACACTGGTTTTACTTTCATTCACCTGCGCCTTACCTGCGATAGATCTGTTTTCCGGATAAACCATCAGCAAACCATCGAAACCTTTGCTGTACTGCAAAGCACGACTCATAAAACCGTCATCAGTAACAGGCTTTAATCCATCTGAAAAAGCCACAGCACCCGCCTGCTGCATATCGTATAATTCCGCCAGCTCTTTTCCCTCCAGGTTATGGCTGATGGCACCAATCGGATAGACATCCACCAGGTTATTTTTCGACCTGTTCAGCACATACTCCACCTCAGATTTAGAATGCATCACCGGCTGGGTATTGGGTAAAACTGCAATGCCCGTAAATCCACCCGCAGCTGCAGCAGCTGTAGCCGTACGGATATCTTCCCTGGTTTCAAAACCCGGATCCCCTACAGAACAGTTCAGATCAAAAAATCCAGGTGAAAGATAAGCCCCCTTCCCCTCAAAAACCTCTTCCCCTTTTTGGGGTTTCAGCTGCGCTGAAAGCGCCGTAATTTTCCCTTGTTCTACACGTACATCACAAGTTTGCCCGTTAAACTGGCTGCTGGGATCGGCAATGGTAACGCCTGTAATCAGAAGGTTCATGTTTTTTGTATATTCTTAGTGTTGTTAAAAAATCGAATCAGTAATACTTCAACCGCTAGAAAAACTGCACACAAAACTAGGCAAAGTTTCCATAAGTCTGTGCGGTTATTTTTCGGAGCCCCCTCTAAAGTAAGCGCATCCTTTGCACTGTGGTAGAGCTCTGTTTTTTGCGTTGGAAACAATTCCTTTAGCCTCTTATCCTCTGTATATCTGCCGTCAGATTCCCTTCTGTCTTCATTAAATGCGTAGACACTCCGCACAGAATCTGCTTTTTTCAGTTCATAAAATCCAGGTTTCCGAACCTCATCCGCTATATAGATCAAACTCTTTCCATTGGCCTGCCGCAATTCAGGAATCGCCTCAAAATGATCTGCAACCAGACGAAGGGATTGATTGGTCCCCAGACTGATCTGCTCACTCTCCAGCAAATCATCATTGCCAATCGTATAATACAGAGGCTGCTTTTTAGCACTCCCAAAAGCCACTTTATACATCAACGGAACAAAAACCGGATGCAGAGGCAGGTTACTATCCTTGATGTTCGTGGAAGTTGCACACAAATAGATCTTTCCTGCACCCAAACCAAACTGTGCAAAAAACAACTGCTTAGGCGGCAGCGTCATCAGATTTTGCTGTACATTTTTCTGCAGTTCTGCAAATCCGAAATAACGGTTCACCTTGGGCAAATCTATGGAGGATGGGATATGTTCAAAAACCTCCCGGAAAACCTCATGTTTTAAATCTATAGCACTTACATTCAACTGTTCTGCATGCAACCCTGAAACACGCGGCAGTGACAATTCGCTCAAAAAAGCTGAATATTGCGTTTGATTTCCATCCAGATCAGGAAAAACCACAACAGTTCCTCCCTGATTCACATAAATCCTCAACTGTTGCGATAAGCCGGAAGAAGGAGATTTCAGCCCGTTCAGTACAATCAGGTCATATTTCCCCAGCTCCGAGTACCGGATATTCGATTCCGGCATATCGGTCACTTTAAAATAAGCATCCGAGGCATAAAGTGCATCAATATGTCTTTCTCCAGGGTCCCCTTTAATATTTAAAACACTCCTGCTGGCCTCCACTTTAAACGTAAAATTTAAATAATCGTCAAAAACAACCGGATAATCCTTAACACTCACCAGCCCCCGGTGCCAACCCTGCCCAAGGCCTCTGAAGGCAATCGTATCGTTTACCGTTCCATTGGCCGGGATATTTAAATTATGTACCGCTTTTTGAGTATGGTCAATCGTCAATTTCAACGCAATCCCCGAAGCAGGCTCTTCCGTATAATTCCGAAGTTTAATCACCAGTTTCTCTGCATCTCCGGGTTTATGCACAGCAGATAAAAACCAGGCACTATCTGCCGCAATATTCGGCATTTTGTTCGCCTGTAATTTCACCAGGGTAATCTGCTCTTCCTGATCCGAAGAACCAAGGGCTTTGCTCCCGGTAAAACTCTCCTGGAAATCTGATATCAAATAAATAAAACGGTTGGAATTCAAGTCGCGGTGACTGTCCAGCCGGTTCATGACCTGTGAAAGCCCCCGATGTACCGGAGAGATTTTTACCTCATCCAGTAGTTGAAGTAATTCTTCTCCCCTAACCTGTCTCTGATGCTTTCCTTCAAAATCATTGGTCAGCAGCTGAAACTTATCATTCGGACCGTAAGACTTTACAATCTCCCGCACTTTCCTTTTCGCCTCATCCAGTAAATTACCATCCTTATTAACCGCTTCCATACTATAGGAATTGTCTACATAGATCAAAACCAAGGTTTGAGCAGCCGGATCCATTTTCTTTCCCGAAAACCAGTAAGGCCTGGCAAAAGCAAGAACTAAAAACACAATAGCCAGTATCCTGGTGAGCAGCAACAACAGATTTCTAAGCTTTTCACGCGAGGCTCCCCGTTCCTTTACCTCTCTAAGGAACTGTACATTACTAAAATAAACTTTGGTGTATTTCCTAAAATTGAACAAATGAATTAAAACAGGTATTGCGACCGCCGTAAGTGCAAAAAGAAAACCTGGATATAGGAAATTCATTAAAAACCAAAGTTAGAGAAATTTTTGCAATTTACTCCAAAGTGTTTCATCTAATCCATAAACATCCGGACGCACCTGCAGAGCACCATTCTGCCACCAGGCTGTGATGTAATTGATGATCAACGGCACCTGTTTCTTCGTACTGAACCATTTTGGCTTCAGCTCAAAAACATTTACCGTATCTGCCTTTTTAGCTAGTTTTTTCTTGTACACCTCCATTTTGGTGGTATCCAATGGCGGCAGGTTGACCTCCATACGCAACTGATCGAACTGATATTTATCGTTCACCAGCATTTCAGCAAATTCCAAAGGTTTTTCCACACGCACACAACCATGGCTAATGGCCCGGTTTGCCCGGGCAAAAGCAGATTTATTATTGGTATCGTGCAAATAAATGCTCGAGCCATTGTCGAAAATAAACTTAAACTTCCCTAAAGCATTTCCTCCACCAGACCCCTGCTTAAATTTAAAAGGCAAACGCTCTCTTGAATAATGATTCCATTGTATAGTATCCGGATCCGTCACCAACTGTCCTTTATAGTAGACTTTGATATTACTGTTGGACAAATAATAAGGATCTCTGGCTGCCTGATAATAAATTTCACTCTGTGCAATGCTCGCAGGAATATTCCAAACTGGATTTACCTGTATAGAATTGAGTTTACTGAACAATATCGGGGTTTCATGATTTTTTGGTTTATCATCCAGTTTACCGGATTTAAGATAAGCTCTGATCTTTTCCTCATAGCCCTGCTCTCTTTTCCCCCCAACACAAACCTTCATATTTTTTAAAGTGTCCCCATCCTTAAACCAGGTTAAAGAGAAATCAGGAATGTTCACTTCCACATATTGGGTACCCGTTTCGGGAAGTTTCCACCGCAGTCGCTCCATATTGACCAGAATGGTTCTGGCCCTCTGGTCAGCCGTATCCTTCAGGTTATGCCGGGCCAATTCCTTCTTTAAAGCCGCATATTGCGCCGACTTTGGTTGTGCTGCACTCAACTCAGCGGCATAACTCCTGGCATCCAGCAGTTTAACAATACCCGCACTGTCCGGCCTTTTAACAGGAATATAATACCGGCTTAAGATCTTACGGGGGTTCAGCACACCAAAATTCACAAAATCATAATATTTGATCAATGATTCCGATGCATTCAACTCCAGATCAGCCACCACCGGATAAAGCGCATCAATGGTTTTGAAATCATTCGCATCCAGGCTCATTTTCAATTCTTTGAGCCGTTTCAAGCCAAATAAAGACGGATTGAAGCCATGTTCCCCGCTCTTTTCCAAATAACTGATCAGACTATCCAGATCACCATTGACATAATGATGGGTTACAAATACAGGACTTCCATCCTTGTGCTCATAATAGGCTTTAAGGGTTTTTGGATTGGTTAAATGCTTTCGGGATTCCTCCAGGCGTTGATTAAAAACCTGGTTATAAGCCGCTGTATCAAAGTCTTTGTACAGTTTATTCTTAAAATGCTCTGCTAAAACAAGGCCCACTTCGGGCGTTTTCTTAAACCAGTTGCAGGCCTGAAGCAATAAGGCACACAAAAAAATTAGCGTAAATGTTTTTTTCAAATCAGTAAATATGTTACAAACATACAAAATCAAATTAAATGCCATTTATTTTTTGATTTGTCGTTTCAATCGATATATTTGCATTCCTCAAGATGCATTGCATTAACGATTAGGAACTTATAATAAATGAAAAAACATTTGAACCATCACTTACATCTGCACCATCGCCAATTGGCGATGTATATGTAATGTTTTGTACTTCAAAACCTGTTTCCGAATTTATATTTCTTGTTCCATACCATAATCAGCAATAGTGAAAACACTTAAAATAGCTATCCAGAAATCGGGTAGATTAAACGAAAAATCAGTAGAGATCCTTAAAAACTGTGGCCTTTCTTTCGAAAACTACAAAAGTTCCCTTATTACATCCGTAACCAATTTCCCACTGGAAATTCTTTTCCTTCGCGACGACGACATTCCTGAATACGTTCAGGACGGCATTGCAGATCTGGGTATCGTAGGAGAAAATGTGATCACCGAAGCCGGCGCTGAGGTAACCTATCTACAAAAACTGGGCTTTGGGAAATGTACCCTGAAAATTGCCATTCCGAACGAAAGCCAGATCACTGAAATTGCTCAGCTGGGTGGTAAAGCCATCGCGACTTCTTATCCGGTAATCCTGGAAAAATACCTTAAAGACAACCATGTCAATGCAGACATCCGTACCATTTCCGGTTCGGTAGAAATTGGTCCAGGACTGGGCCTGAGCGATGCCATCTGTGATATCGTTTCTACTGGTGGTACTTTGAAAAGTAATGGCCTGAAACCCTTTGCAGAAGTCATGAAATCTGAAGCGGTACTGATCGGAAAAGAGGGCTCCGACCTGTTGCCGGAAGTGCAGGAACTTTTACAGCGCATCCGCTCTGTACTGCGTGCAAAAGAAACCAAATATGTGGTCCTGAATGTGGCCAAAAAAGACCTGGAGAAAATCGTAAACCTGCTTCCCGGCGTAAAAAGTCCAACCGTCGTTCCACTTTTTGATGAAGACTGGGTGGCCGTTCATTCCGTTATTGCCGAACATGATTTCTGGGAAAAGATCAACAGCCTGAAAGCTGCAGGTGCAGAGGGTATTGTAGTCATGCCGATCGAGAAAATCATCTCCTAGGCAACAGCCCTGGAAATACGAGTTCATCATAAACGATAAGACATTGAAAACATATAGTTATAAAGATCTGTCGAAACAGGATATTGCTGCATTATGCACCAGACAACTGGAAGACGATCAAAGCATAGACCAGCGTGTAAAAGACATCATTAACCAGGTAAAAACCAATGGAGATGAAGCCCTTCTCGACTATGCATTTCAGTTCGACAAAGTAAAACTGGACTGCCTGTTCCTTGATCAGGAAGAAATTAACGCTATAGCCGCTGAAATTCCGGAAGCAGAAAAAGCTGCCATTGACCAGGCTTATGCCAACATAAAAAAGTTTCATGCTGCACAGATCGCTAAAGAAGCACCGGTAGAAACCATGCCCGGCGTCACTTGCTGGAGAGAAACCAGAGCTATTGAAAAAGTAGGTCTCTATGTACCCGGCGGCACCGCTGTTCTGCCAAGCACCTTCCTGATGCTGGGCATCCCGGCAAAACTGGCAGGCTGTAAGGAGATCATCGTTTGCTCTCCGCCCCAGGCCAATGGAAAAACCAATTGCTACCTGGCTTATTGCGCAAAGCTTTTGGACATAGATAAGATTTACCTGGCCGGCGGGGCACAAGCCATTGGCGCCATGGCCTACGGCACCGCAAGCATCCCAAAGGCAGATAAGATCTTTGGACCTGGCAACCGTTACGTGACTTATGCCAAACAACTGGTACAGGCAACCACACTTACAGCTATAGATATGCCTGCCGGTCCTTCAGAAGTACTGGTCCTGGCCGACGAAACAGCCAATCCGGCTTATATCGCTTCCGACCTGCTTGCACAAGCAGAACACGGTACCGATAGTCAGGCCATCCTGGTCTGTACTTCCAGTCAGATCATTGACCAAACCCTTCAGGAAATCGCCAGGCAACTCGAAGCCCTGCCAAGAAAAGATATCGCAGCAAAAGCCATCGCCAATTCCTATACGGTAAAAACAGATACGCTGGCAGAAGGCATGTCTTTTTCCAACACCTATGCCCCGGAACACCTGATCCTGGCCACAGATCACTTCCAGGCCTTAATCCCTCAGATCAGCAATGCAGGATCTGTCTTTCTGGGTAACCTTACCCCCGAAAGTGCCGGAGATTATGCCTCAGGAACCAATCACACCCTGCCAACCAGTGGCTTTGCCAAAGCCTATTCCGGTGTATCTATAGACTCCTTTGTTAAAAAGATCACCTTCCAGCACATCAGTCCGGAAGGCTTGAACCAAATCGGAAAAACAGTAGAAGTCCTGGCCGCCGCCGAAGGCCTACAGGCACACAAAAATGCAATCACTATTCGTTTAACTACAAAAGATGGATATTAATAACCTACAACGCGAAAACATCAAAAACCTCCGCCCTTATTCTACGGCGCGGGATGAATATAAAGGACAAGCCAGTGTATTTCTGGACGCCAATGAAAACAGCTACGGATCTCCGCTGGAACAGAACTACAACAGATACCCAGACCCTTTACAACTGGATCTAAAAGAAGCCATCAGTAAAATCAAAGGTGTACCTATAGAAAACACCTTTTTAGGCAATGGAAGCGATGAAGCCATAGACTTGCTCTACCGTGCCTTCTGTGAACCGGGCAAAGACAACGTCATCGTACTTCCCCCTACTTATGGTATGTATGAAGTCTCCGCAGGGATCAACAATGTAGAACTCCGTAAAGTGAACTTGCTGCCCAATTTCCAGTTAGATCTGGAAGGCATTGCAGAAGCCATTGATGAGCATACTAAACTGATCTTCATCTGTTCCCCAAACAATCCAACCGGCAATTCCATTATCCGTACCGATATTGAAACCATCCTGGCCAACTTTAAAGGGTTGGTGGTTATCGATGAAGCCTATATCAATTATGCCAAACAAAAGACCTTTATCCAGGAACTGACCGAATACCCAAACCTGGTGGTCCTGCAAACTTTTTCCAAAGCCTGGGGTCTTGCTGCTTTACGCTTAGGCATGGCCTTCGCGCCCCGCCCGGTCATCGACATCCTGAACAAAATCAAACCACCTTACAACATCAACCAGGCCACTCAGGACATTGCCCTTGAAGCCCTGAAAAATGTAGCACAGGTCAACGACTGGATTAAGGCCACAGTAGAAGAGCGGGAACTTTTAAGTGCAGCTTTAATTCAGTTGCCAAAAGTCAAAAGAGTATTTCCATCGGATGCCAATTTTATTCTCGTTGAAATTGAACAGGCACTGGACACCTATAATGCCCTGGTGGAACAAGGAATTATTGTAAGAGACCGTTCCAAAGTCAGCCTGTGCGAAGGATGCCTGCGCATTACCATTGGCACACCGCAAGAAAACAACATTTTACTCCAAGCCTTAAAATCGCTTTAAACCAACCATGAAGAAAGTACTTTTTATAGACAGAGACGGCACCATCATCCTTGAACCGGAAGATGAGCAAATTGATTCTTTTGCCAAATTGCAATTTTATCCAGGAGCTTTATATTACCTGTCCAAAATTGCCCGGGAACTCGATTATGAACTGGTCATGGTGACCAACCAGGACGGGCTTGGTACCTCTTCCCATCCGGAAGACAACTTCTGGCCGGTACACAACTTTATCCTGCAAACCCTCCGGGGAGAAGGAATTGAATTCGCAGAGGTGATTATCGACAAAACCTTTGCCCATGAAAACGCACCTACCCGAAAACCCAATACCGGTTTGCTGCAGAAATACTTTGGTGCAGATTACGATCTTGCCCATTCATTCGTGCTGGGAGATCGCCTCAATGATGTCGTACTTGCAAAAAACCTGGGTGCAAAAGGCATTTTCATCCGCAACAACGATAATCTGGGTGCTGCAGAAGCCCTGGGCTCTGCAGAAAGTTTGCAGGAAGTCATTGCCCTGCAAACCCAGAACTGGGAAGATATTTATACCTTTTTAAGAGCAGGAAGCCGTATCATACAACACGAACGCAATACCAATGAAACCAAAATCAGCATCCGTATTGATCTGGACGGCACAGGTAAAGCCAATATCAAAACTGGCCTGCATTTCTTTGACCATATGCTGGACCAGATTGCCCGTCACGGCAGTATAGATCTGGATATTGAAACCAAAGGAGACCTGCACATCGACGAACACCATACCATAGAAGACACCGGCATAGCCCTTGGAGAAGCCTTTGCAAAAGCCATTGGCAACAAACTAGGCCTGGAAAGATATGGCTTCTGTTTACCTATGGACGATTGCCTGGCCCAGGCGGCTATAGATTTTGGCGGCAGGAACTGGATCGTCTGGGATGCAGAATTTAAACGCGAAAAAGTTGGAGATATGCCTACCGAGATGTTCTATCACTTTTTCAAATCTTTCAGTGATGCCTCAAAATCCAACCTGAACATAAAGGCCGAAGGAGACAACGAACATCATAAAATAGAAGCTATCTTTAAGGCCTTTGCAAAAGCAATTAAGATGGCGATTAAACGCGACGCAGAAAAATTAGTCTTACCAAGCACAAAAGGCGTATTATAAGATGATTGGAATCGTAAATTACGGAGCAGGCAATATTTTCTCCCTTACTTCTGCCTTGCAGCGGCTGCAGCTGGCCTACGGGATGGTAGATACAGAAGCCGATCTGGAAAAGTATAGTCACATCATCATACCTGGTGTGGGTCATGCCGGTACAGCCATGAAAAAACTGGAACAAACCGGATTGGTAGAACCCCTGAAAAAACTCCGAAAACCTGTGCTGGGTATT
>Ga0157370_10001165_pt1 | contig 32739 bp, 28 predicted proteins | sample C35metaG_FD_113463 | JGI IMG/M metagenome (GOLD analysis project Ga0157370, IMG submission 113463) | Corn rhizosphere microbial communities from Kellogg Biological Station, Michigan, USA - C3-5 metaG | ecosystem: Host-associated > Plants > Roots > Rhizosphere > Soil | place: USA: Michigan... | reverse complement strand
CATGATCGGCATTGATGCGAAGCGCGGTATCGACTTTCGGGTCAGAACCGGGGGCGACACCGAACAACTCGCCCGCCCGGTCGACTACGGGACGAATCAGATCGGTTTCGTAGTTGGAAAGCTTGCCCTGGAGGATAGCAGCGAGCCGCTCCAGTCCCATGCCCGTATCGATCGAAGGCCGCGGGAGAGGCGTGAGCTTGCCCGAAGCGTCGCGGTTGTACTGCATGAAGACGAGGTTCCAGATCTCGACGAAGCGGCCGCCTCCATCCAGAGGGAACTGCTCGTGCTCGCGACCCGGTTCCGCGGCTTCCGGACCAAGGTCGAAATGGATTTCCGAGCAAGGTCCGCACGGACCGGTATCGCCCATCTGCCAGAAATTGTCCTTCTCATCAAGGCGGAAGATGCGGCTTTTGGGCACCCCGGCGACCTGCTGCCAGAGACGTTCGGCTTCATCGTCCTCACGAAAAACGGTGACATACAGCTTGTCCTTCGGGAGCCCGTAGTCTTTAGTGATCAGATCCCAGGCGAACTCGATCGCTTCGGCCTTGAAATAGTCGCCGAACGAGAAATTGCCAAGCATCTCAAAAAACGTGTGGTGGCGGCGGGTGTAGCCGACGTTTTCAAGATCGTTGTGCTTGCCGCCGGCGCGAACGCATTTCTGGGATGAGGCGGCGCGGGTGTAATCGCGTTTTTCGAGGCCCTGAAAGACCTCTTTGAACTGATTCATTCCCGCGTTGGTGAAGAGCAGGGTGGGATCGTTCGCCGGCACGAGCGAGCTGCTGCGCACCACGCGGTGGCCGCGGGCGGCGAAAAAGTCAAGAAAGCGCTGGCGGATATCGTTGCCGGTCACAAAACTCCTTTATTGAATTGGATACTTCGATTATAGAAGCCGCTGAATTTGCTCCTGGCGCGCGCCAGCGGTCAGAAATTGGGAAATAGCGACTCGATTCGGGCGTTGAAGCCGGGCAGTTGCGGCGAGGTAAGGACGTTGTCAGCTTGAAGAGTGCCGCTCAGCTCGAGCTTGCCGGACCGGCTGCGATAGATCTCAATTGAGCGGTTCTCCGGGTCGACGATCCAGTATTCGGGTACTGCCCGGGCGGAGTACAGGTTCATCTTCACGTGGCGATCCCGGCGCTCATTCGAGGATCCTGGGGACAGGATTTCAATGGCGATTTCCGGCGCGCGCACAAGCCGGCCACCAACAATTGTTTCGGGCATGCGCTCTTTCGAAATGTAGAGCAGATCCGGAATAACGGCATTGTGGTCGTCGAAGATTACGCCTACGCCGGGGACGACATATCCCATGGAATTTCCCTGAAGATAGTTCAGGATTGCATGGAGTAGAAGCGCAAGTACAGTCTGGTGAAGGAAGCTCGGACTCGTGGACACGAAGAGTTCTCCGTCAACGATTTCGTACCGATTGCCGTCATCGGGAAGCGATTCGAGATCGGCGACGGTCAGAAGGACCGGAAGAGCAGGATTCACGACGGTCAACTAAACCATGGTATCGCGCGCCAGGCCGAAATCAGCGATGCAGCGCGGGGCGTGCCATCGGGCGCGGCCCGGCTCCGCCCCCGCCAACAACCGGTCGCGGTGAGAAGACCGGAGGTCGGCTGATCGTACCCGCCGGACGATATCCGCCGGGGCGGTATCCGCCGATCGAGCCGACCGGGTGGTATCCGCCGATCGAGCCCACCGGATGGTATCCACCAATCGATCCTGCCGACCGATACCCATATAGCGGGCGGCCGGGGGTAAAGGAACCTGAGGGGCCAGGCGAACGCCGCATAAACTGCGAACCGCGGTAGTAAAGCCCGGAGTAAAGATAAGTTGGAAAAACGCCCAGGGCAGCGTAACCGGGATATCCAAAGGGTCCATAACCAAGGCCCAGCATGCCCGTCGAATAAGGGTCATACATGCCGGCAAGCGGCGCAATCGGAGCCGGAGGAATCGCGGCTGGTGGAATGTATCCAAGATACGCGCCCAGGTCTGAACCGGCCGACTGCGAGTCGTCCGACGTAGCAGGGTCGGTGACGGACTGAGCGTTGGACAAGCTGGAAGCAACCATGAAGTGACGCTCATCGGACCAGATGTCGAGAAGATCGTCTGATCCTTCAGTAAATCGTTTCACGATGGTTGCGCCGTCAAGCGGAGCCATCTGATCCGCAAGGAGAACGATCGGCGCGCCCGATCCGGCAATTTCCGCAGTTCCCTGAAAGACACGGAACTGGGGTGGGTCCGAATCGATCCGATACTTTCCCGGCTTTTTGATCTGGACCTGACGCTCCTTGAAGATCAGCGTGATTCCGGTGTTTTCGGGCGCTTCGGTCGAATCGAGCATGGCCGAGCCGTAGAGGAGTTCTACTTTGGTATCGGTCAAACGGTCCGAAATCATGCGGACGGCGCTGTTCTGGCCTATCCGAAGATATGCGCTCGGGGTCAGCAGCAACTCGGCCCGGCCGCTCTGCGTAAGCAGATCCGAACCTTCGTGAACCGACGGATATGCGCCGGCGTGCTGTTTGACTGGCTGATTATTGATGAAAACTGCGCCTTCGGAGAAATTCAGCAATCCGGAGCGAACCGAAACCACCGATTGCGCACCCATATTGCCTGCTCCGGCCGCGACGAAAGCAAGCACGAAAAACCCGGTCCGGGAAGCCATGACGCCTCTACTGGATGCTCCTCCATCCCGGATTTGAAGTCAATGGCTTGTCGCCGCCGGCCGGGCTTTTCCGGGCCGACAAAATGCGGGCGCCGACCTCGGGCCGTATCAGGAGACACGGCCCGAGGCCCGCTTGTACTACAAAATCGATCAGCGGCCGGCGGTCGCTCGTCCCGCGAGGCGGCTGCGAATCTGGTTCATCACGTCGGTCGCGAGAAACGGCTTACGGAGCACAGGGAAGTCATGCTCTTCGCAGATCGCTTCTTCCTCCGGCGCGAGAACGGATCCGGTCATCATGATGACCTGCAGGTTGGGGATACTCTGTTTCAACTGCTGAGCCAGCTCCACGCCGTTTCCATCCGGGAGCATGTAATCCAGCAGCGCCGCATTCGGCTTGCGGTTGGCGATGATGCGGCGCGCGTCGCTTGCGCTCTCCGCAGCCAGCAATTCCCAACCGGATTCCGCCATCAGCCGCTCGAGGAACTGGAGGAGATCGCGGTTATCGTCCACCAGAAGAACGGTCGGGTGGGACGGTACAGGCGCTTCCCCTTCCGCGGTGACCCGCAGCGTCAGCGCTTCACGATCCGGCGCTATGTCTACGCGAACACGGGAGGAAGGCTCAATCTGGTTCTTTGCCACCAGGGTCGCGAGCGGCTGCGTGAGGTGCTTGTGGATGGTGCGCTTGAGTTCTCTTGCTCCGTATTCGGTGCTGGTGCCCTTCTCGATCAGCCATTGGCGGGTTTCGAACGGCACGTCCACGCCGAAACAGCGCGCGCCGAGCCGGGTGTTCACGTGACTCTGAAGATTATCGACCTCGTGATCCACGATGGCCGAAAAAGACTCCGCGTTCAGAGGCTGATACGTGATGACGTGGTCGATACGGTTGACAAATTCGGGGGAGAATTTCTTGCGTACGGCGACAAGAGCAATGTTCTGCAGCTTCTGGGTGAGCTCGTCTCGCGTGGTTCCGATGTTGGCCGACTGGAAGCCGAAATCGGGATTGATCTCCCGCATCATCTCTTTCGCGCCCAGATTGCTGGTGAGAAAGACCAGGCTTTTTTCGAAATTGACGACCGAATTGTCACCGAGGCGCAGAATGCCGCGGTCGAGAACGCCGAGAAGCAGGCGCGTGAGCGAAGGCGCGGCCTTTTCGATTTCGTCGAACAGGACGAGCGAGAGAGCGCTGCGGTCGCTTGTGACGGCAGTGAGTTTCTGCTGCGACAGCATGGGCTGGGTCTCGCGGTGGCCCAGATATCCGGGAGGCGCGCCGATCAGTTTGGCGACCTCGTGCTCCATCTGAAATTCGCCACAGTCGATTTTCAGCAGATTCTTCGGGCTGCCGTGCAGCGCTTCGGCGAGCGCCTCCACCGTGCGAGTCTTTCCCGTACCCGTGGGACCCAGTAAAAGGAATACGCCCACAGGCCTGTTTTCCGGCGCCAGACCCGCCTGAAACATGTCGATATAGGGAACAATTACGTTAATGACATTCGGCTGCCCAACGACCTTGGACGACAGAATGGATGTGAGATCTTCCGCCGGTTCAGCGGCTTGACGCCGGGAGCGCGAAGCAGGCGTCGATTTCGGGCGATCCGTCATAACTGGTCTCAGTATACGAATGAATGCGGTTACCAAATAGCCTGAAGGGTCTATAGAGGACGAAAACAATACATTGCAAAGACACGACTTGCAGGTTTAAAAAATTAGTTTCAATTGGCGTGAATGGTTTTTGGGGCGGCTGCGATCGAGAATAATGCGCAGAAATTCCGGCCGGAATTCAAATTCGCGCGAATCCGCGGGAAGGGCGAACGGGCCGCGCGCTTCCGGTGTTCGGATGGCGAAATGAAGCAGGAGCCTGGAAGATCGAGCCGGTAAGAAACTGTTAGAGTTGAGTTCCGGAGTTCTCAATGCGCAGACGTTCTTTTCTGATGGTTATGCCCGCGGCGCTTGCGACGGTTCAAAAGGTGGCGTCCGGCGTCGAAGGAGAATTGCCGAACCGACCCAGAGTACCCGGAACGCTGGAGTTGCATGCCCGAAGGCGGCAGGCCGGCCGTTTGTCCGAAAGCGTGCTGCGATGGGAAGTCGCGCAGACCGCCGTCATCATCTGCGACATGTGGAACACGCATACCTGCGCATCATCGGCGCAACGAGTGGCGGCGATGGCGCCGCGAATGAATGCGGTGGTTACCAGCGCTCGCAGTCTGGGGGTAATGATCATTCACGCCCCCAGCGACACCATGAAGTTCTATGAAGGAACGCCGCAGCGGCTGCGCATGCAACGGGCTCCGATGGCGGCCTCCCCATTTCCAATCGCGACGCGCTGTGGCCGGGATGCCGAGGAAGAACGGGAGTTCCCCATCGACGACAGCGCCGGTGGTTGCGATGATCCCGTGGTGAAGCCGGATACGGGTCCGCCCTGGCCCTGGACCCGCGAGAACGCGGCCATCAACATCGCAGGGTTCGATGGCGTCAGCGACAACGGCCAGGAGATTTACAACTTTTGCAGGCAGGAAGGCATCGTCAACATCGCGCTGATGGGCGTGCATGCGAATATCTGTATCCTGAATCGTTCATTTGGCGCCCGACAGATGACGCGCCTGGGCTTCCATGTGGCCGTCGTGCGCGACCTGGTTGACTCGATGTACGATCCACGAACACGGCCGTTCGTCAGCCATACTCGCGGGACGGAGCTGGTGATTGAGCACATCGAAACAAAATGGTGCCCGACCATTCTCAGCAGCGACCTCACGCACGTGATTCCCGGTTCGGATAACCCGAGGAGCGTGAGCCAGACGACGCGACGTCGAGGGTAACTGCTCGAGGGCCTTCGCCCTTGTTATCCCTGCGGGATGGGGAAGCGAAAAGTCGAGGAAGTCAGAATGCGGTGGCCATGCGGGTCCGACGCGTCCTGGACAACCGCTAACTTAACTAACTAAAGTTTCTTCCGCCTCATGCCGATACGTTGTTCATGGTGGTATCCCTTCGGGAACTGCTCGATCCGTGCCGCGTTTCCGATGAGGAGGCGCTCCAGATCGTGCGCCAGCGCGCTACCCAGCGTGAATCGTTTGGCCTCGAAGTGGCCCGCCAGGTTGAGGTGTTTCTGAACAGCACGCACGTCAACGGTGGCTTGATTGGCGGCCTGGCCGAACGCGGTTTCCTTCTCGTGGAAGCTACGGCTCGCCCGACCGAGTACTTGTGGCTCGTCCGTGCCGGATTGACGCATGAAGATTCAAGCGTCCGTCTCGCCGCCGTTTCGCTTGTTGTCCGCCTGATGAAGAATCCCGGCTGGATCCGGAAGCTGCTGTCCGATGCCGATGAACGCGAGCGTTCCGCCGTAATGGAGGCGTTGTCGCAGCATCCCGGTGCAAAGTCCAATCCAGAAATCGAAGCGGTACTGCTTGCCGGAATTCTTGACGCGAGCCCTGAAGTTGCGGCAACGGCGGTTCATTGCCTTTCCAGAATCGATCCGCAGCGCCACGCCGAGGCTGTTCACAAGCTGGCGTCGCACCGGCTCCCCGCCTTTCGCTGCGCCGCCGCCGGCCTGATTGGAAAACTCGCCCCCGCCTCTCGCGGCCAGTTGCTGAAGCCGCTTCTGACGGACCCGGACGCCACAGTCCGCCACGCGGCATTTCAGACTCTCACCGCCATTAAGGGGGTCCGAGCCGCCTGAACCGTCTTCCCGGCGCGAAGAAGGATGGTCAGCTTATCCAGGCTGATGGTGGCCAGCGGAGTTGCGCCAATGGTCAGGGAACGCGAAATACCAGCGAAACCACCGGGCCCGTGAATTGCGGGCTCACCGCATCCGCCTGGTTCGCCGTGTGAATGTCGAAATTCACGATGCGGTAACCGCCCTCCACCAGAATCGGCCCGATCCCGATGCCCGCATTGGCCGCCGCCTGCACGTAGTGCCCATACGAGCCGAACTTCATCCCGCGCACTTCGCCGTTGATCTCGACATTGAAGCGGCGGCGCACCGGGAACACCCGAAACTCCGCGCCCGCAAGCGGCAGGCCCACGGTTTCCGTTTTGCTTTCGGTCACATTCAGGGTCCGGCTGGTGAGCGACCCGGTTGCGCTCAGGTATGCGCCGCCCGCCTCGAGCCCGAAGTGCGCTGATGGCCGCGACACCAGATCGAACTGATAGCCGGCATAGAACCAGGTCATGTCGGCGGTGGACGTGACATGGTCGTTCACGAAATAATTGCGGCCCTGATAGGTAATCGTTCTGGTGAGATTGTTCGATCCGTCGAGGTGAAAAGGAGTGCCCTCGACGATGACTTTGTTTCGGCGGGAAAATCTCGCCATCAGCTTTCCCGTGAATGTCGGCTGGCCCTGGCTCACGCCGAGATCGGATTTGAGGTCGATGGGAGTGCCGTTGGCGCGGATCGTTCCGGAGCTGTTCACTCCCCACCACGATCCTGTGATTTCGAGTCTTGATTTTTCCGGATCTTCCTGACCGAAGACGGAAAAACAGGCGAGCAGAATAAAAAATGCCGTACGTTTCAAGCGAAAAACCCCGTGCGGAAAAAAGTTACGACTGAGTCTGAAGCAAAGCGCGTTGCGTTTTTCGCGCTTCCTTCATAATCTCACCGTAACCTTCTTTATCGAAGGGGGGACATCCGGTAGGAAACTGGCCCAGTGGATGGTTTTTCTGCCGCATTAAATACGTGCAATACGTGAGTGTCTTGCAGACGCGAAGCTCTTCGAGTTCGCCTTTTTCGAGCGCCGCGCGGGCGAAATCGGGGTAGGCCAGCGCGCCCCGGCCGATGCCTGCGATGCGAATCGCGCCCGTCTCGAGGTTATGGGCGGCGGCGTTGATGGAATATTTCTGGAGCCAGCTATACCCGGTTCCGACCATAGGCAAGTCCGGAAAAGCCCGCTGCAATTCCGCCGCGATCCGGAAATGCCGGTTCACTCCGATCATCGGGTGCTCCGGAGGCTCATAATTGCCGTCGTCCGGACGCTCGAACGGCCGGCCGATGTGCGGGTTGTAATAAGGACAGCCGAGCGAAATATTCAGCAGCTCGAGCCCGGCATCGCGTAGTAGTCCGATCGCGGATTTCACGTCAGAAAGATCCGGCTCGAGCGGGTTGTCCGGGTCCACTCCGAAGCCATATGGGTAAGGACGCTCGAAATCGGCGGGAACGCCGTATCCCGTTTGCGGATCGCGGAAATACGGCACCGAATCGAAGCAGCCGAGCCGAGCCGCAATCAGAATACGCTTCCCGAAACGGTCCCGAACCTTTCGGATCACGTTCAGCGGGAAGCGGAGGCGGTTTTCCACCGGGCCGCCGTAAGGTCCCGGCCGCGTCTTCGCGCCGGAAAGCTCGCTCAACAGGTAGCCGTGGGTGATCTTCAGATCGATGGCGGTGAAACCGGCGCTGAGCGCGAGCCCGGCGGCTTCGACGAAGATGTCTTCGAGCCGCTCGAGCTCGTCATCGCTGATGGGCGGCTGCGACGCCGGTGTATTCGTCTTCCGGTCGATATGCGGATTGTGGTACGCGATGATCCGGTTCGGCACGCTGTATCGCCCGGAGTGGGTCAGCTGAATCGGGATCAGCAGATCGTCGGCGGAGCCAAACGCGGCCTGGTGCTCGCGGCGGATGGTATCGAGCAGACGGGCGAAATCGTCACGGTTTTCGGAGTGAATCCAGAGCTGGCGCGTGTTGGCGCGGCCGTCTTCGCGGACTGCGGTGGCCTCGAACCAGACCAGCTTCGCGCCGCCATTCGCGAACCGGCGGTAGCGCCGCCAGGTCAGTTCACCCGGCCGGCCATCGAGCTCCCCGTCGCAGCCCTCCATGGGGTGAATGGCGAGCGAGTTCCCGATGTTGCGGTCGCCGATTGCGACCGGGCGGGCCAGAATGGAGCGGACCCGCGCCGGGTCGGCTTCAAAGCGGGTGTCGGGCGCAAGCTCATTTGCGGCGGCAGAGATCTCGTCGAGGGATTTGTAAGTAAACTGCCGCATCAACGGACCGCCGCCGTCTGGCCTGCGGGGCTGAGCTCGGTCTCTTCAGCTCCCTGCCGCGGCAGCAGCACGATCGCGATTGCTCCGACGACTGCGATCCCAAGGACAACGGCCATGGGCCAGAAGTAGCTTCCGAAGTACTCGCGCAGCCAGGAGACGCCCTGCGGTACCCAGGTCTGCCCGATGGTGTTCACCGGCAGAATTACGGCCATGGCGCGGGCGAGCGAGTTAACGCCGAACTGTTTGGCCGCCATCAGCGGAATCAACATGTAGTCGGCGCCCATGGCGAAACCGAAGATGACCGCGAACAGGACAGGAGAGCCAGAGGGATGAACCGAGAGCAGAAGAGGGATGCTGGCCGCCACTATAAAATAGGTTACGGCCATGACGTGTTTCATCGGGAACATGTCCGCCAGTTGCCCAATCAGGAGCCGGCCCACGATGCTCGACCACAGCGTCCACCGGGTCGCCACGCTCCAGGCGGCATTCAGCTGTTCCTGGTTGACGAAGCCCTGGTCATGAAAGACCAGCTTCATGTGCTGGTTGATTGCCCCAATGGAGCCGATCGAGCACAGGCTTCCGATGAGGAGCAGCCAAAACGACCACTGCCCCAGCAGATAGCGGAAACTGTGCGCCTCGATCGATTGTTCCCGCACCGGCTCGAGATCGCCATCCGGGAACTGGCCCATTTCGCCGGGCCGGTCTCTCAGGACGAAAATGGCGAGGGGCCAGGCCAGGAACATCATGCAGGCAATAGCCAGGAGCGCCGCCCGAAAAGAAAAATGCTCCGTGATCGGGCGAATCAGCCACGGTCCGGCCGCTCCGATCAGCCCGACGCCGACGTAAACCACCCCCATGGCGAAGCCGCGCTTCCGCCGGAACCAGTGCGAAACGATGATCTGATGCGCAATCGGTCCCGAAAGGATGTAGCCGAAGGTGTAGAGGAACCAGAGGCCGTAGTAAACGGTGAGGTTACCGTTCATGCGGCTGAAGCCGAGAAAGGCGAGGAACGTCAGAAACGTGCCCGCGACGATCAGTTTGCGGGGGCTGAACCGGGGGATGACCACAGGCCCCACCCAGAGCGTAAACAGCGCGGCCAGAGGAAAACCGAGGGTGATGTCGTGCAGGGGCCAGTGAAACGAGTTGCGATAGTAATCGTAAAAAAACGGCATGTTGTAGTACGGCAGTCCTACAGCAATGCCAAAGGTGATGAACGCGGCGCAGATGATCCACCGGCCGTAGAAGGTCCTCTGCATGGAAGACCAATCTATCATTGGCTGAGTTGAAGACGCGCACAAAAAGCGCGCGAGTGAGCCGGAGCTCAGAGGAAAAAGCGAGGGTAGCGATCAGGCCGCGAAGGCGTGGGTGGTTTTGCCGTGCTCGAGAAAGATGTGATTGCGAAGCGCCTGCCTCATTGTTTTCCGCAATTCATCTACCCGCGCGAGTTCGCCGGCGATGCTGTTGGACATCTCCGCGTCGCGGCCGAATTGAGCGATCTGCCTCTGGCTATCGAGCCGGAACCACCGGATCGTCGCCGATTCGTAGGCCGCCGACAGTCGTTCACAGTCGGGGCAGGTTGCGGAAGAGTGCGTCATGGGCTGCATCTCGCGATTCAACTTCTCTTTCCAGAGCAGGGTTTTACGTCTACTCTGTGAACTTGATCGGCTGAATTTCTCAGATTTCTTAGTCCCAGACGTCGGAAAAATTACTATACCTGCGCGTACCGGGGCATACAGGGCGGAGTGTGGGAAAACCGGTTAAAGATTTCATTCCAATTTTCCGTGTATCCGGCCGGGGCGGGGCAACGTATAGAATCGGGAAGAAGATTGGCGCCGAGCGTAAGCGGGCGATTCGCCCCGTCTTCGCCGCTCACTGGGGTCGCGGCGGCCTGGCCGAATCTTCGAACCTGAAAGCCTTTTAAGGAGACTGAGTGAGGATTCGCTTTCCCGATATCCCTGCGCTTGCGGCGCTGTTGCTGGGCGTGGTGATACCACTGGCGGTTTCGGCGCAACAGCAACAACCGCAGCCGCAGACGCCTGCCGAACGGCAAGCCGCCCAGACTCCCGCCGCTGCGCCGATGCAGCCGAATGCGGCGCGGATACCCGATTACCCGGAGCCACGGACGCTCACCATCGGTCTCTTTTACTGGCTCGCGATCCCAGGGGACGGAATCGATCTGAAGACAGGCAAGCAGGCCTTCGATATGGAGACTCTGGAGAATTTCGGGGGGCATCACAAGGCACCGGGCCTGTATATATCGGTACCGGTCACCCGCACGGGCGAGATCAAGTTCGAAGGCTGGATTGGAAAGGGCGATGGCAACCAGACGGCCAAAGATACCCTCGATCTGTTCAACACGACCTTCAATCCGGGGGACTACCTGGCGACTCAGTATCAGATCAAGGCCGGCAAGCTTTATTACGACGACCTGCTCTGGCCGTACAAATTCCCGGTTTCAAAGTTTCGCCTGAAGTCGCTATGGGAAGTGCAGTGGATTTCGGTGAGCACTACGATCGACGCACCGCTGGTGTCGGGGACTACAGACAGTTCCGGGAATGTCACTTTTGAAACCGCCACCGGCTCCCGCCAGGTGATACTGCCGACATTCGGTCTGGCGGCGGAATATCAACTGACGCCGCACGTTTTGTTTCGGGCCGACGTGAGCGGTTTCGGGCTGCCGCACCGCTCAAACATCTGGGACGCCGATGCCACACTCTCGTACCGGCATAACAAATGGGAGATTCGGGGCGGATTCAAAGCGCTGCATTTCAAAACGTCTCCCCAGAATACGGAATTCATTACCGACACGGTTTCCGGCGGCTTCGTCGGCGTAAACTACCACTTCTGAAAGGGGGCCCCATGGCGGATTTCGCCGGACTGGTTTCGTACCCGATCATCGCGTTCGTCCCGGTGATGAACGTGGCGGGCGCGCGCGATTTTTACGAGAAGACGCTGGGGCTTCGGCTGGTGTCGGATGAGCTACCGTACGCCCTGGTTTTCGACGTGAACGGGATCATGCTGCGCGTGACGCCGGTGGCCTTCCATGTCCCCGCACAGCAGACGATTCTCGGATGGCGGGTACCCGATATTGCCGCGGCGGTGGCGGCGCTGACGCACGCCGGAGTTCAAATGCTGCGCTACGATTTCCCTCAGGACGAACAGGGCGTCTGGACCGCGCCCAATGGCGTGAAAGTGGCGTGGTTTAAAGATCCCGATGGGAACGTGCTCAGCGTGACCCAGTTTGAACCGTAGGCTCCCGCGTCCGATCCTATACTGAAAGCATGGCGGCACTTTCGCCAGCTTCGGTTGTCACCTCTCCGGCTCACGAACGGCCGAGCCTTTTCGGCGCGGACTAAGCTCACTCTCCTGGCGTCGTTTCCCGTAGTTTTTTCAGACAGGAGTTTTCAATGAGCGCTCTTTTTGAACATACGCTCGCCGGCGTGTCTCCCGAGGTGCGGGGGCCGCTGCCCGGACCGCGGGCTCAGGCCGTGATCGAGCGCGATCGCGAATTTACCTCCCCTTCCTACACGCGCTGCTACCCGCTGGTGGTGGAAAGGGCGCAAGGGGCGATGGTCGAGGATGTGGATGGAAATCGCTTTCTCGATTTCAACGCCGGGATCGCCGTGGTCGCGACCGGACATTGCCATCCCCGCATTGTGAAGGCCGTGCAGCAGCAAGCCGAGAAGTTGATCCACATGTCCGGCACGGATTTCTATTATGAGAATCTGGCTCGCCTCGCGGAAACGCTGGCTCGCATCGCGCCGGGAAATGCGCGGCGGCGAGTCTATTTCGGGAACTCCGGGACGGAGGCGATGGAAGCGGCGCTGAAGCTCGCGAAATACGCCACCGGCCGCGATAAATTCATCGCGTTTTACGGCTCGTTTCATGGGCGAACAATGGGGTCGCTTGCGCTGACGAGCCGGCGAACGGTGCAGCGCGAGCGCTTCGGACCATTTCCGCCGGGAGTGGCGCACACGCCGTACGCCTATTGCTACCGGTGCCCCTGGAACCGCACGCCGGATACGTGCGCGGTGGAATGCGCGAAGACCATAGAGGACACGCTGCTCAAGACCATTCTTCCGGCCAACGAGGTCGCCGGAATCGTGCTCGAGCCGGTGCAGGGCGAAGGCGGGTATGTGGTCCCGCCGCAAAAGTTTATCGATGAACTGCGGGGGATCGGGGCGAAGCATGGAATTCCGCTGATCTTCGACGAAGTGCAGTCCGGGATGGGCCGGACGGGAAAGATGTGGGCGGCTGACCATTTCGGCGCCGAGCCCGATATTCTGACCGCCGCGAAGGGGATTGCGAGCGGCATGCCGCTGGGCGCGATGATCGCGCGGGCGGAGCTGATGACGTGGCCGCCGGGTTCGCACGCCTCGACCTTCGGCGGCAATCCGGTTGCCGTCGAGGCGTCGCTGGCGACGATTCAGCTTCTGGAAGAAGAACTGGTGGAGAATGCCGCACGTGTGGGAGCGTACATGCGGGACCGCATGGGCGTTTGGCCCGAACGCTTTCCGCTCGTGGGTGACGTCCGCGGCCTGGGGCTGATGATCGGGATCGAGCTGGTTCGCGACAAGGCGACGAAAGAGCGCGCCTCGACCGAGCGCGACCGCATCGTGAACATGGCGTTCGAGCGCGGACTGCTGATTCTGGGAGCGGGAGAGAATACGATCCGGCTGAGCCCGCCGCTGATGATTACGCGCGACCAGGCCGATTTCGCGATTGCTACGCTTGAGAATTGCTTCCGCGACATCAGCAAAGCCTGAGGGTGCTTGACGTCGGTTGCGGGATCAACAAATATCCGGGCGCGATCGGGATCGACGTGAACCGTGATTCGGCGGCCGACGTGATTTGCGATCTCGATCGCTTCCCTTATCCGTTCGCCGACAGGTCATTCGACGGGCTGCGCGCCATTCATGTGATCGAGCATGTGACGGACGTGGTGCGCACGATGGAGGAGTTTCATCGCCTGGTGCGGCCGGGCGGGCGGGTGCGCATCGAAACGCCGCACTATACCGATTACAGTTCCTTCTGCGACCCGACGCACAAGCACCATCTGAACAGCTTCAGCTTCCGTTATTTCGGGGAGAACCACGGAGGATTCGGCTACTATTCGCGCGCCAGATTCCGTGAGATTTCGGTTTACGTGAAGCTACTAGCATTCTGGAGGTGGCTCGGCTTTGAATTCCTGGTGAACCATTCGCGGGCTTTCCGCAGGTTCTGGGAGTTCTACCTGTGCTATGTGGTTCGAGGCAAGGCGATGGAGTTCGAGTTTGAACCCGTTTCAGGCGCTCGGCCGGGTGGCGGACCGGATCCGGTACGCCGTTCATCGTGATGAAGGCCAGCGGGGCGAGGATCTGGCGCACCGGTATCTGCGGCGGCGCGGATTCACCGTAGTCGCGCGGAACTGGCGGCCTCCGCAGGGCGGCGGCGAAATCGACATCGTGGCCTGGGACGGCGAAACGCTTGTATTCGTCGAGGTGAAGACGCGCGTCTCAGATTTGTGGGGGGCTCCGGAGCGAGCAATCGATCCGGAAAAGATGGACAGCTTGCGGCGCGCGGCCCGCGATTACTCGCGGCGATCCGGCGTGGAAGAAAGCAACACGCGATTCGACGTGATTGCAATTGCGGGCGAGAAGCTCGACTATCTGCCAGACGCCTTCGGCGAGACGCGCCGGATATAGTAGGGGATTCCAAAAATGCCAGAGTTGCGCAAGGATCCGATTACGGATCGCTGGGTAATCATTTCGACTGACCGCTCGCGCAGGCCTGCCGATTTCGTGCGCGAGCGCGTGCCTGAAGTTCGATCGACGCGGTTTTGCCCGTTCTGCCCGGGCAATGAGAGCAAGACGCCGCCTGAGGTGCTGGCTTACCGGAACGGCTCGGGCGCGAATCAGCCCGGGTGGTCGTTGCGAGTGGTGCCGAACAAGTTTCCGGTGCTCGGGATCGAGGGCGATCTGGACCGGGAAGGCGAGGGCATGTTCGACAAGATGCAGGGCATCGGCGCGCATGAGGTGGTGATTGAATCGCCCGAGCACGCGCTGAGCATGACGGAGCTTTCGGAAAGAGAGATCGAGCAGGTGCTCTGGTCGTTCCGGGATCGCATGCTGGATCTGAAGAACGACGGCCGATTGCGTTATGTGCTGCTCTTCAAGAACCATGGCGAGGCCGCCGGGGCGATTCTGGAGCATTCGCATTCGCAGCTGATCGCGCTGCCGGTGGTGCCCAAACGGGTGCAGGAAGAGATGGAGATTGCGCAGCGCTACTGGGAATTCAAGGAGCGCTGCGTGTTCTGCGACCTGGTCCGGCAGGAGTTGAATGACGGTTCACGGGTGGTGACGGAGACGGATCTGTTCGCGGTGCTGGAGCCGTATGCGGCACGGTTCCCGTTCGAGACGTGGATCGTGCCGCGCCGGCATCATTCGCATTTTGAAACCGCGGACGGGCAGCAGCTACAAAACCTGGCGTGGGTGCTCAGGGCGACGCTGAGGAAAATCGAGAAGGTTCTGGAGAGGCCGCCGTACAGCGTGCTGGTGCACACGGCGCCGCTGCAGGAGCCGGCGAAGAATTCTTATCACTGGCATATTGAGATTATTCCGAAGCTGACGCGTGTCGCGGGGTTCGAGTGGGGGACGGGTTTTTATATCAATCCGACGCCGCCAGAAGAATCAGCGAAGTTTTTGAGAGAAGCGGGCCTCGGGTAGGGAACTGAATCGCACCTGGCGCGCTCGTACGGAAGTATTACCTTCAACACTGGCCGATCGTATGCACTCGCAATCCCCCGGAGGATTGAATGAACCGGGTTTTATTAATAGCTATATTCGCGAGCGCGGTTTCGGTTCTACCCAGCACGGCGATTGCCCAGGAACATGCTGGCTCCCGGGAGGGGCACGAACAGCGTGCCGAAGGGGCTCGCACTTACGATGATGCGGGGCATCGGGACAAGCATGAGTGGAACTCCAGAGAAGATGAGGAGTGGAACCGTTATCGCGGGGAGCACCATATCAAGCAACGCGATTTCGCCAGGCTCAAACGAAAGCAGCAGGAAGAGTACTGGAAATGGCGTCACGAACACTCGGACGAACGGCGGTAGCGGGCCAGTAGTTCTCCTCCTTCAAGCCGCGAGCGCGCCGTCCAGAAGCTGACCCGCGGCGCGTTCGGCTTCATTGATCGAAGTCTCGTGGCTGGGATCTCCAGACAGATCGGTGTTGGCGAATGCGATACGCCCGAAACTCGCATTCCGCAACACGTCACGCGGAGCCGGGCGGCCATCCTTTCCGAAGAAAAAGCCGGGTTGCGGACTGCAGTAAGCGTGGCCCCAGCGATTGAGGATGATGCCGCGATGTCCCGCCGGGCGTCGAAACCTGAACCGCCGAACATGTCGGTTAGCTGCTCACGCAATTTCAGCTCGTACTGACGAAACGGCGTCGAGAGGAGTTCGGCGCGTCCGCGATTACCTTGTTCCTGGATAGGCAGGCCAAGGTGGCAGAAAAGCACCTTTACGGTGAGCACCACGGGGGAGTCCGGTCCGGTCGTCTTCACCGGCGTGGAAAAGATCGGCTGCCTGCGGACGGCGGCGAAACATCCCATGCCTTCGAACCAATAGCCGCCCGAGATTCCAAGCGATCCATTGATACATTTCTGCGGATTTACCCACCGGAGAATGAGCTGCTGCTGCGTCCTCTTCAAATTCTTGCGGCAGCCCAATTCGAGTTGGGCGGGAAGGCAAAGGCGAGGGAAACCTTCAAACGAATGCAAGGTATCGGAGCGGTTCGGGCCGAAGATCGCGCTCTGGTGCACGGATTGGCCGCATCGCTTCTGGAGGATGAAGGCAAGTGGCCGAAGGCCGAATCCGAATACTTGATAACGATTGGCGCCTGGCGGGAAGCCGGCCGCGATCATACGGTGGATGCAGGCGTTGTATGGACTGGTCTCGGCGCGCTGTACGTTAAAGAATACCGGTTGAATGAAGCCGAGCGCACGCTGGCGGAGGCTGCCGCGATTCTTGGCGCCGCGCCGGATACGGAAGCCATTGACCACATTCACTTGCTTCTCGTTCGTAGCGCTTTGTATTCCCGCAAGAAAAACTGGCGGGCGGCGGAACAGGACTTGGCTGATGCGCTCGTGATGGCGGACCGCGAGCCGTACATCGAACCTCAAACTTTATCAACTCTGTTGAACAGTTATGCATGGATTCTGCGTCGAAATCACCAAAAGAGACGCGCACGGCTGGTCCAGGCCCGCCTGAAGAGTCTGAACGGTTCGAGAATGCCGGATCCCGTTGTGGGCGTCGGCGATCTGATGTCAATCAGGCAGCGGAGATGACTGCCTGGCTACTTTCCGGCGCAAAATTGGTTTGTGGCAAAGCGCTTGATTTTAGTGACGTATCGGAAACTAGAACTAGCCCGATAGCTACCGAGAAACGCGCTGCGGATCCTCAATGGGTGAGTCTTGGGCAAGGCCCGACTGCTGAGCTGAATAACTTGAGTTTTGCGTTTCCGGAACGCCATATCGGAGTGTGCTTGAGAGCCGATGGACGGATCGTCGCCGTTCAGTTCGATTGAATCAATGTCCGGACAATGTGACGTCCGCCAGGGGTTTTTGCTCTTCTCGATTCACAGCGGGGTGGGAATTGCGATCAATCCGGCGGATGTGAACCGGGAGTTGAGTACTCCACGCTCGTGCCCGGGCCGAAAAGACTACCGTTTCAGAACTCGTGCGACAGGCAGCACGGGATCGCTACATCGGCAGCCTGCAAACGCGTATGACCGCGATGCAGAGGTTCGTTGGCATCCGGAAGTCCCGGCCAGACGCCGTTGATAGCAGCGATGAAATCCGGCAGCTTCGAATGGGTTCAAGGCTGGACCGCCTGGCTGGCCGTTGACCGTCCTCATCGACTCCGACATACTGATCGAGGTTTCCCGCGACAGGGATAAGGCCATCGTGTCGGGGTGGATCGAACTCGGCCGATCCGACTCTCTGATCCTTATCTCGGCGATCAGCGTCGCCGAACTCTGGGCAGGCGCCCGGCCATCAGAATATAAGGCCTTGGAAGCTCTGTTCGAGGCGCTGAACTGTGTTGCCGTCGACGCCGCTGTGGGCCGACTTGCTGGAGAATATCTGCGACGGTACAGAAAAAGCCATGCTGTTGAATTGGGCGATGCACTGATCGCGTCCACGGCCGTAACGAGCGGGGCAAAACTTTGGACGCGAAATCGAAAACACTATCCAATGCCGGAACTCGCCCTTTACGAATGAAGGCTTCACGCCGTACCGCCTTCAAACCGGATTACTCCCGTCAGTTTGCCGGGAAACGCGTGTGGCCGAGATTTGATTGCGCAGGCTTCCGGGTACCTGGCCGGACGCCTGGAAGATCGCAGTAACACCGGACAATCTCAGCTATTACACAATAACGGCCCAAAGCCCGCCTGCTCAGTTCAACTGGTCGTGGCAGAAGGTGCAATCGATGCTGACGCTTTTCTGCCGGTGGCAATTGATGCAGCCGCCCATCGAGATATTCCCCTCTTTGGCCAGAACATCACGGGTGGCGACTGGCCCATGGCACTCGCTGCAATTCAGATTCGCATTCAAGTGCGTGCGGTGATTGAAGCTGACGTATGAGGGTACTTCGTAGACGCGTACCCAGCGGATCTCGCGGCCGTTTTTGGCGAATGCGGCGAGCTTTTGAATCGCCGGGCTGTCTTTCTTCACGGCCGAATGGCACTGCATGCAGGTGGCGGGCGCGGCGATGGTCATCGACTCACCCGGATCGGGGTTTGGGTGGCACATTTTGCACTGCAGCTTCAGCGTCCCGGCATGAGTCTTGTGGCTGAACGGAAGCGGCTGAACAGGGGCGCTCGCCTGCGGCCACGCAGCAGCAATGAAAAAGGCGGCGATTATTACGGGAGCGAGCGAGATCGGAAGAATGCGCGGCAGTTTCACACGTTGCCCGCGCGCATTTGTTCGGCCAGATACTCGGAGGCCCGCATGGAAAGCGAGAGGATCGTCATCGTCGGGTTCTGATAGCCGCCGGTGACGAAACTGCTGCCATCGACGACGAAGAGATTCTTCACATCGTGGGTCTGGTTCCATTTGTTGAGCACGCTGTTCTTCGGGTTTTCGCCCATGCGACAGGTACCGAGTTCATGAATGCTGTATCCCGGCGGCCACATCTGATCGTGCTTCGTGAGAACTTCAAAGCCGGCGTTTTCACAAACCTCGGCAAACGTGTCCATGGCATGGCGGGCCATTTTGAATTCGTTATCCGAGTATTTCGCGTGGAAGCGGAGCACCGGGATGCCCCAGGCGTCAGTAACAGACGGATCCGGCTCAACGTAGTTTTCATGACGAGGCAGCACCTCGCCCATGATGGTTACGGATACGCCCGTTCCCTGAAGACTTCGAACAGCTTTTTCATGCTCGGCGCCATAGCCGGGTACGTATTTCGGATCGGGAGAGCCGCCCGTACCAAAATCCCACGCGTAGCCGCGGATGAAATCCTCCTGCTTACCCTTCTTCAGATTCACGAATCGGGGGGCATAACCCCCGCCACCCATCAGCCCGTGTGGCGCCTTGCCGTCTTTCGCCTCCGGAACGACGGCCTGCACGCCCTGCGTGATGTAGAACTGATCGTGAAGGTAATGCCCGAGCGCGCCGCTTGAATTCGCAATTTTCGAGTTGAGCAGGATTCGGGTGCTTTCAAGGCAGGACGCTGCGACGATGACTACCCGCGCGTTCGCGTACATTTCGCGGCCGGACTGCCGGTCCACGAAGTTCACGCCGTTCGCGAGGCCGGTATTGCGATCGGTGGTGATGTTGCGGACCACCGCGTCAGGTACGAGCGTCAGGTTGCCGGTATCCATTGCGTCCGGCAGCAGCAGATTGAATGAACTGGCGAACTGCCCCCGCCCAGTGGCGCGCCGCATTTTGGTGACGCCGATGCTGCGCTTCTCAGCCGCAGCGATGAAGCGTTGCATGGCTCCCGACCAGGGGGAGCTATCTTCGAGAAATTCGCCGTCCGGAAGCTGATTCCAGCCCTCTTTCCGGCCCGCGACCCTGAAAATCGGCTCGACTTTTGAATAGTAAGGCGCGAGATCGGCGTAGCTGATGGGCCAGTTTTCGCCGAAGCCGTCGTGATCTTTGGCCTTGAATTCGTAGTCGCTCAGCCGGAAGGACATGCGCGCCCAGAAGAGCGATTTTCCGCCGATCATGCGCACGCGCACCCAGTTGTACGGCTCATCCGGCGCGTGGGTATATGGAACCTGCTTCTCATCGACCCACTGATTCGCGTTGAATTCGTTGGCCTGTACTACGTGGGGCAGTCTTCCCGGCTTGCCGAAGCCCCGGTAGGGCAGCTCATAGACGGCTTTGGTTCCACGTACGCGGTTGAAATCGACGAGCGGCCCCGCATCGAGCATGAGGCAGTTGATTCCCTTTTTCGTGAGGGTGTACGCCGCCATTCCGCCGGACGCGCCGGAGCCAATGATCAGAACATCCCAGGTCTGCGTGGACATTTCGGAGAACCTCTTTTACTGTTTGCACCGCGCACAACGGCCACGAGCAGCCTGTGCGCTCACTAATCGAGCGAATACCAGTAGAGGCCGACTCCGCCCCTGCGCCGTGAGCCTGATCCCGCTTTCGCGATGTACTCGCGCGAGTTTACGGTCGCGGTACGCACGTCGGCTTTGGCCGTGACCAGGAAGTGGCCCAGCGGGTCTCGCGGAGGACTGTATTGCCAGGGTTGATGCAGCGGGGCAAGGATGGCATCCGCTTCGGTGCTGGTTAAGGAAGCGAACGGCTTCCCGAAGCGACTGTTCGATTCCGCATCCAATGCATCCAGGCCTTTTCGATAGAGGTCCTGACGCTCTGCCGGTGATTCGCTGATCAGAAAATCCAGAAACTCCGCCGCGTGCGCCTCGTTTGCGCCTGGAAGGCCATCGGCTGAGGGCACCAGCAGATCGCAGAGATGCCGGAGCGCTTCGAACTGAGCCGGCGTGAAAAAAGCCGCCGTCGTATCGGCCGCAACGTCCGGCACGGAAGGTTCAAGCCGCGGCAACTCCTGAGCCGCGGCCCCCGGCGGCTGATTGCCGCGGGTGGGATTCTGCGGAAGGCCGGGGGCAGTATTTCCCGGGTTTCCCGGCGGGGGCGAAGGCTGTTGCGCTTCGCCCAGCGGAGTAAACAGCGCGGAGGCTGCGGGCGCAGCGACGATGGATTGAACGAAACGGCGGCGTTTCATGATCTAGTGCTGACCGACGGATGCGGATTCGACTCCGGCAGGCTTGGCCTTCGGTTTGGCGAAAATATCCTGCGGCGACTTCCGGGCGTCGAAAGCCACATCCATGAAACCAATCATCATCTCATCCCAGGTCTGATCGCCCCAGCGCACTTCTTTGGTGGGATCGGGATTGTACTTGTTGTTCGGCGAGTTATCAAAAGTGGCGGAGCATTCGATGGTGGTTCCGGTTCCGACTTTCAAAGGCTCAGCCGGGGTGTAAGAGTGCTGCCAGTTGAAATCGTAATGCGGCACGTTCAGAAGCGTTTCCCGGCTGCCGCCCGGAGTGAGAAGTTCGAACCGGAAGCTCTTGCCGCGGACATGCATATGCGGCATATACGAAATGATGCGCGCGTCTCCGTAGAAGGTCAGCTTCGACTGGACAGGATAATCGGAGACTCCGGGTGGGATGACGAATTCATTATTGATGGCGCCAACCGTCATGACTCGTTGCTGCGGCGGCTCTTTCGCAAAAACGAAGCCAACTTTCGTCTGATCGCGGGCGGCAGTTCCTTTCGCGGTGTAATGCATCTGGAAGACGAGATCGGAGCCGGCTTTCACGAGTTTCGCCTGCCCCGGCTCCAGCACGAGCGGCCGGAGGCCCGGCGCGTAGCCCACCAGGAACTCGCCCTGGCGAAGGCCCTCGCCACGATGCTCCCGTCCGGTTTTTTCGTCTCGAACCAGTGGTGGAACGTAAGGTTCGCCGGGTTTCGCTTCGCCGAGCCACTTCGAACCCGGCTCGCGCACAAAAACGATTACGTGGTGAATCAAAGCCCGGGCGCCCGGACGGATCTCGGCGGCCGTGACCCATTTGTCTTCGGTGAAGCCGCTGGGGACGACATAGTACGTGTACTCGATCGTGCCCTGGGCCGGGATGTCGTAGGGTTTTGGCATTTCGACGACCATATCCGGTTTTGCGATGTTCCAGCCATCTATGAAATGCAGCGGGGCGGGAGCATCCTTCGGATTGCCAGCCGGAGCTTTGGCATCTGCCCAGTCGGCGAGCGTCTGGATGTCTTTGGCGGCAAGCGAACGGTCGTTGGTGAAGTGGCCATATGCCGGGTCCGCGCTCCAGGGCGGCATGCGTTTGGTCATTACGGCCTGACGAATAGCCGACGCCCAGGGGCGGGCTTCCTCGTAGCTCAGCAGAGACATCGGGGCGGCTTCACCCGGCCGATGGCAATTCTGACAATTCTTCTGGAGAACCGGAAGAACCTCTTTATAAAAGGTGGGCGCGGGCTGGGCCGCCTGAAGCGCCAGCGCTGAAAATCCGGCAAAAACGAGCAAGCTCCGCATCTTCATCAGCATAATCTCTCCGGAGGGCAAAGGAATCCACCCCTCTCTCCAATCAGTACGGATGCGAATCGGGAACGGTTCTTGCAGAAATCAGTCACGCCGCCGGGGACGGCACACGCTCAAAATCGCCGAGCCGATCGAGTTCGAGCACGAGCCCTCCGTCGCCGGGATCGACGAAGAACGTCGGAGTGAATTTCGCATTCCAGACGATCTCGTCGTAGCGGTAAGAGAAGCGGGCGTTTACGGTCTGCCCGAAGGTCTCATCGAAACCCTTGATCATCAGCACAATTTCGGCCTGGAGACGCTCGAGATCCTGAGATGTTTTGCCAAATAACGGGCTCGATTCATCGATGGGATGGACGATGGTCCAGCTCAGGGCGAAAAAGAGGATGCCCGGCCGCTCGAGCGTGAGCAGATCGAATCTTCTAACCGGAGCGCTGTTGCTGTTCGCGCTCTTGTCATCCACGGTCATGAGCATCGCGCGCGCTTCGACTTCCATGAGGTTGTACGGACGTTCATTGGCCACGCGAAACATGAGCGCAGTCGTGGTCTGGTAAGGGGCGATCAATCCGTTCTGGCTGAATCGAATGCGCGCCGAAGGCCTGGAAGCGCGCGCCACCAGAAGCCCGGTGAGGACGGAGAAGCCGAGCAGCCCGCTCAGCGCCTCGACGGAAGCGATGCTGTTGGCGAGGATGCTTCGAGGCGCGAAATTGCCGTATCCGACGGTAGTCAGCGTGTGGGCGCTGAAGAAAAAGCCGTAGAGGAATTTCGTTGAAGCATTGGTTGCCTCGATTCCACCGATCTCGCCCGTGGGAAGCAGGTAATAGATGAACGCAAATATCGTGTTCGCGACCAGATACGATCCGACGGCGAGCGCGGCAAATCCGATCCAGGACATGCTGACGATTCTTTGCCAAAGATGGAATGCGCGCCACGTGGCTCCGGTGCGACGCACGTTGAAGCTTCCGTCACGATTTACCGCGCGGCTTAACCGCGCGCCGTATTGAGTGGTAAGACCCGGATCAAATGCCGGCTTCTGCATGGATTTCAGGGCCAGTTTAGCGCCCGAACTGAACCGGGCGGCCGGCTTCGGAGTTAATGGGTCAGGTCGTAGATGAAATAATTCATCGCGATCTTATATGCCAGAGAAGCCCATTTTTCCTTGTAGCGGGCTTCATCGGAGTGCTCCCAGGCATCGCCGAGATCCATATTGTGGCAGATCGCGACCATGATTCGGCCTTTATCGTCATAGACGCCGCGCCAGTGTGGTTCCCGGCCCTCGTGCTCATAGGTCAGGCCCGTTTCGAAGTACTGAGCGCCCGGAACCTGGAATTTCTCATCAAGGTCGTAAAGGGTATGGAAGATCGGGTCTTTGTCCGGAATATCTACCACCGGGCGGTCCGGGAACACGCGATTGAGACTTGCCGAAAAAATGGCCCATTCGCGCTCGCCATGGAAGTCATCCACCATCAGAAATCCGCCCCGGAGCAGATATTCGCGCAGTTGCTTCGCCTGGTTTTCGGGAAGAAGCCAGTGGCCGGGCTCGACCGCGTACATCACGGGCCAGTTGTACACGTCGTCTGTGCCATCCAGCGAGACGACCTGCTCGACGGAGCGGGCGTCGATGCGCGTCAGACGGCGAACGCCCTGGAGCAGATGGCGATCCGAGCGCGGGTAGTCCATGGTCCAGTAGCCGGGATATTCCTGGCCATCATTCATGATGAGCTGGCGGAACGGATAGCCGTAAACATCCGGATAACGCAACCGGGCACGGGTCCACTCGGCCTTCTGGTTCCAGTCCGGCGGTTTCGGGAAATCGTAGTATTCGATGGCCGGATATTCGCGAAACGGACGCTGCGCGAGAAGCGCGGTCGAGATTGCGAGTCCGATCAGGGAGATGCCGATGACGGCGCGAAATTGCATGTACGCCCTTAATTGGACGCCTTCAGCGTAGCATGCGTTTAATTCGGTCTAATTTCTGGGGTCGGACGAATCAGTCACCGCTCTTGCGTGGTTAACGGAAGAGTCCGAGGAACTTGGGGAAATCGCTCGCCATGAGAGCTGGACGCCTACGTAAATCAGCCACATGCAAAGCGCGAGACGCATCTTGCGAGGGGAAACGATGCTGGTCAACTGGGTCCCGATTAAGACGGCTGGGATGCCGCCGGCGAGCAGCTTCAGGAGAATCGCCCAAGGGATTCCGGTCATTGACGCGTGAATGCCGCCGGCGAAGACCGAAATCAGGAGCCCGAAAGCGAGGTCGGTGCCGACGACGTCTGCGGGGTTGAGATTGGTGAAGCGCATGAGCGCCACGGTACCGAGGGCTCCTGCTCCGGCTGAGGAGAAACCGACTTCGAACCCAATGGGAGCAATGATCCAGGGCAGCCATTTGTGGGCAATCGGTTTGGAAACGATGCCGGAAGGGGAAAGGCTTCGCCACAACGTGCCTGCCGCGGCGATCACGACAGTGACGCCCACAATAATCAACACCGGGCCGTTCAGAGCCTGCTTATCAAGGCGCCTCAGAAGGAGGCTGCCGGCGAGAACGGCAGGCAAGCCGCCGAGCGCGACATATTTCAGGACCCGCAGATTGACATGCCCGCGGGCCAGATAAACAGGCGTCGCGATCAGCTTCACAACCGTTCCGAAAACCAGCGCCGTAGTGACGGCTTCGGGCGCGGACTGGTGAAAGAAGAGGATGAGGATGGGGGCAGTGAGGCTGCCAGCTCCAACACCGGTAACGCCGATCGCCAGCGCAATGAGGAATCCCGCGAGTATCTCCACGTCCGTTCCTTCGTCGTAATGAGTATATCCCATTCTCGATAGGGATTCGTCAGAACAACACTTGATTTTGAGTTTAAAAACCCTATACCCTATCGGAATGATGATGATTCCACGCTTGAAGTGGGTCCGCTCAGCCGCCATGGCGGCCCTGATTTTGGGAGGAACCATTCCGTGCTGCGCGCAAGTGGTGGGGGCGGGCATCGAGGGAACGGTGAAGGATTCAACCGGCGCGGGGCTGCCCGACGCCAGCGTGGAGATCAGCAATCTCGAGACGGGTATGGAGCGGAAGCTGGTGACTGATACAGGCGGGCGGTATTCTGCGCCCTCGATTTCCGTCGGCAAATATCGAGTGACAGCGTCAAAAGACGGCTTCAAGACGCAGGTGAAGACGGGGATAGAGCTTATCGCGGGCCAGCGAAGCACCGTGGATTTGAGTCTGCCCGTAGGCGAATTGCGGCAGGTGGTCACCATTGAAGAAACGCCCACGCCGGTGGCCGTATCGACGCAATCCACATCCGGACTGGTTTCCGAGCGGCAGGTGAAGGACCTGCCTTTGAACGGTCGAAGCTACGACCAGCTGGTGACGATGAACCCGGCCGTCGTGAATTACACGAACGGGCGCTCGGGAGGCGTGGGGACTTCGAATTCGGCCCTGGGAAACATGTTCGCAGTGGACGGCCGGCGGCCGCAGGAGAATCTGTATCTGCTGAACGGAATCGAGTACACGGGCGCCTCACTGATCAACATCACACCCGGGGGCGCGAGCGGGCAGCTCCTTGGAGTAGACGCTGTGCGCGAATTCAACATCGTGACGGACACGTACGGCGCCGAGTATGGAAAGCGGCCGGGAGGACAGGTCAGCATCATCACCGCGTCTGGAACGAACGAGCTTCACGGCAGCGTTTACGAGTTTTTGCGCAACAACGCTCTGGACGCCCGCAATTTTTTCGACCAGGGCGCGATTCCGCAATTTCAGCGGAACGAATTCGGCGCCGCGCTGGGCGGTCCGATCAAAAAGAACAAGCTGTTTTTGTTCGGCAACTATGAGGGCTACCGGCAGCATCTGGCGCTAAGCAACGTAACGCTGGTACCGGACAACGGGGTCCGCGCGGGCTATCTGCCGAACGCCACTGGAACGAGCCAGACGTATGTGGGCCTTGCGCCGGGCGTTGCGCCGCTGCTGTCGCTCTGGCCGGTTCAGAATGGGCCGGAGCTGGGCGGCGGCGTTGCTGAGGCGTTCAATCATCCGCTGCAGACTATTCGCGAGGACTTCGGCACGACCCGGTTCGACTACAACATTTCGGCGACCGATACCCTGTTCGCCGTATATACCGTGGACGATAGCGCGGATCACACGCCATCCGCGAACCCGCTGAGCAGCGCAGTCGAGACTCTGCGCGAGCAGGTAGCGAGCATCCAGGAGCAGCACGTGTTTTCGCCATCGCTGCTGAATACCGCGCGCATCGGCTTTTCCCGAGCGACGTTTTTCTTCACGGGGACCACGCCGGTGGACCTGCCGGGCTGGGTATCCGGGCAGCCGATCGGAGCGATTGTGATCGGCGGCGGCACGGCATTGAATGGGGCATCTTCGATTACGGGCGCGGGAGCCAATGCGGGAAGCAATCTGACCGCTGCGCGCAATCTGTTCACTTACGACGACCACGCGATGTGGATGCATGGGAGGAATCAGGTCGAGGCCGGCATCTGGTTCCAGCGTATTCAGGCGAACGACAATCTGGCGCAATATCAGTACGGCCAGGCGTCGTTTTCGAGCCTGCTCAGCTTCATGCAGGGGACGATCGGCACGTTCACGGTGGTTCCCTCGCCGACGGAACTGGGCTGGCGCTCGCTCGAGATGGCGGGGTTTGTGCAGGATGTGGTAAAGCTGCGGCCGAACCTCGAACTGCGCGCCGGTATTCGATTTGAATCGACCGACGGGTGGAACGAAGCCCATGGCCGGGCTGCAAATTATGCGTTTGATGGCGGGGTGATCCGGACCGATCCGTTCATCGGGAACTCAGCGTTTGCGGTAAACAGGGCGAAGTTTCTGCCGGAACCACGAGTGGGCCTTGCGTGGGACCCATTCGGAAAGAGCCGGACAGTGATCCGCGCCGGCTTCGGCGTGTACCGGCAACTGCTCGACGATGTCGATTACCGGCTGGATCAGACGGCGCCATTTAATACGACGCAGACTCTGAAGAACGTACCCGTGAACGGGTTGCTGATCGTGCCCGGCGCGCCACTCGCTGGTGGCGCAAGGATTTCGCCGAGCGGCGTGCAACCGGACGCGTATACGCCAACCGTGATCTCGTGGAATCTGAAGATCGATCAGCAGATCGCCCCTGATATGACCCTGGGCCTCGGCTACGTTGGGTCACACGGGTACCACGAGATGTTGTCTCTCAATGCGAACGAGCCGGTTCCAACATTCGTGAATGGCAGCGCCTTTTATCCGACGGGCGCGGTGAATGCGAATCCGGCGCTGGCGAACACGACTACGTGGATGTCCGAGGGCTTGAGTTCGTATCACGCGCTGCAGGTGGACGTGAATCGCAGATTCAGCAAGGGTTTCCAGTTCCGAGGCGTATATACGTGGTCGAAGAATCTGGACGACGGAACGGCTTTGAACAGTAGCGTTGGCGCCAATGCTCCCGGGTTCGTGATGTTTCCCCTTTACCCGAAACTGGACTGGGGACCGTCGACGACGGATGTGCGGCATCTCGCAGTGATCAATGCCACCTGGGAGCTTCCTTTCGCGAAGAAGGCGCAAGGGTTGAAGAAAACCGCTTTGGACGGATGGTCGGTCAGCGGGATCGAGACGGTTCAGAGCGGATTTCCGTTCACGCCAGGTCTCGGTTATAACCCGACGAACAATGGCGACAGCCGGAACCCCATCAGGCCATCGTGGAATCCGGCGTTCTCTCGGCCGGTGATCGTGGGGAGCCCGAACGAGTGGTACAACCCGACCGCGTTCATTCAGCCCGCGACAGGTACGTATGGAAATATTGGCCGCGATGTGCTGACCGGTCCCGGCCTTGCGACGCTTGATTTTTCGGCACTGAAGACGACCGACATTCGCGAACGGCTGAAGCTGCAGTTTCGGGCCGAGTTCTTCAATATGCTGAACCGGGCGAACTTCGGGATTCCGAACACGGTGGTTTATACCGCGGCGAATTCGGCCCCCTCGCCGACGGCCGGGGTGATCACGTCGACGGCCAGCACTTCGCGGCAGATCCAGTTTGGACTGAAGCTGCTCTGGTAAACGGCGAGCGCCGGCGCAGACCTATGGTTCCCGAACGGCCCGGAAGCCGACCATGCGATGCGACTGGAATGACGGCCATGCAGCCGTTCGGGCGCTCGACCGCAGATCCCAGGAGCTCTCGAAAAAAGTGCCTCCTCGCAGGACACGGTAAGCGCCGAACTCCGGTCCTTTCGGATTCTTTTGCGGCGAAACCGAATAGTAGTCGCGGCTGTACCAGTCCGAACACCATTCCATGACGTTGCCCGCCATGTCATATGCGCCGTAAGGAGACGCGCCGCTGTGCGTTTCCATGTCTCCACGCTTCTGGCCATCGAAGAAGCCCACCGGTTCGGCAGTGACGAAATTGGCGTCTTTCACGTAGGCCGCATAACTGTGGTCGATCTCATTACCCCACGGGTATTTGCGGCCATCGGTTCCGCGGGCCGCCTTTTCCCACTCGGCTTCCGTAGGGAGACGGTATTTCTTCCCGGTTTTCGCGCTTAACCAGTTGCACCAGGCGACGGCGGAATCCCAATTCACGCCGAGCAGAGGATAGTTGTCACTGTCTGGCGTACCTCCGCCGTGGTTGCGCGCATCGGTCCAGTAGGGAATCTGATCCTTCGGGACCACGCGCCCGTTTGGCCAGAACTTCACGTCGTCATATCCCCGATCGTCGCGGAACTTCCTCCATTCGCCATTCGTCATTTCGTATTTCGCGATATAGAAGGAATCGACGTCGACGACGTGCGGCGGACGTTCGCGGACGTCCCCATCTCCGAATGTGTCGCCCATGCGAAAGCTGCCGCCGGGAACGAAAACATAATCGCCGTGGCCGTCATTTACGGTTTTGGGTGATGTAGCCGTTCGCGAATCGCCGGCCAGCAAAACCAGCGCGACGCTCGCGGCCGCACAACAGAAGGCAGCGCGCATTATTGTTTATCTCCCGGTATGAATCCGTTGAGCTTCAGGAACAATTGCAGGCGTGGCATCCAGTCGTGAAATTCGGGGTCGCCTTCGCCATCCCCGAAACCATGCCGGCCTTTTTGATAGAGATGCGCTTCCACCACCCCGCCAGCTTTGGTGATCTCCGAAAACAATTGCGCCGAGCCGATCGCATTGCCGCGATCATATTCGGCGACGCAGAGGAAAATCGGCGGATACTTTTTCAAATCCGTGCCGGGCTTCGTGCGACCGGGTCCATAGATGAGCCCTGCGTAATCCGGCCGCGAGCTCAGCCGGTCGACCGGATCGGCAGCGTTCGAATCACCCGGACCAGACGCGTCGACCAGGTCCCGGGCCAGGCTGGAGCCGGCCGAGAACCCGATGAAACCGATTTTTGCGGGATTGATTTTGAACTCCCCGGCGCGCGACCTCACGACCTGAAGGGCGCGTTTCGCGTCGGCGACGCGAGCGTCCTGCTGATAGCGCGGCGCGAGCCGATAAGTAAGAACAAACGCCGTGACGCCCCAATCGTTGTAACGCTCGGCGATATTCATGCCCTCGCCGCCGTACATCAGCATGATGTTCGATCCTCCGGGCGCGACCACAACAGCGCCATCATTCCGCTTTCCTTCGGGCGGCTGGAAAACGGTGAGAAATGGATTATCGAGCGGCCCATCGCCCTTCGCGCCGGGCACTTTGCCAGGTTCCCACAGGTGGATGTTGTAGTTGTTCGGAGCGGCGCCGCGCTTCTCCGAAGGCGTGCGATTTTCGGCCGCAGACAGCATGCCCGCAGCCGCAATCAAGACCAGCACCGGAAGGCAACGACCAGATGCGCAGATGGTTCGAGACATTTGACGTACAGTTTATGCTGTTCCGTACGGCGCGCCGGCGGGGTGGCGCCGAAGTTGCTTTTTACGTGAACCGATGCGTCACTCCGGCGGGTGGACGCCGAAACGAGCAGCACTTGCGTTCGGCGCGGTTTGCGTGGCAGTGGTTGCTGTTTCAGGGGCGCTGTTAGCAGCAAAATGGCCCTTCAGCCGCGCAGCCGTAATCGCCCGAATTTCGAGGGACACGGGCGCGGATGTGGCGATCGATCGGCTGCGCACGACATATTTCCCTCCCGGTTTTTATGCGCAGAACATTCGGCTCAATCAGCCCGGAACCGGAGTAGCCATCCTTTCCATCCGGCGAATTCGTATACGCGCGACGTATACGGGGATCATTCGAAAGAAGGTCAGCGAAATCGATGTGGAAGGTTTTCAGCTCGCAGCCGGACAGGGCCATTCGTTCGGCTCCAGATCGAGTTCAGGCAGTTCATTCAATGTAGCGAAACTTGTCGCTGAAGACGGATCACTCGAGATCTTTTCCTCCGACGGCGGCCATCAGCCTTTTCATGTCAGCATCCGCAGCCTCGTACTTACGGGCATCGGCAGCTCTCAGCTCACTTTTCGAGTCGCCGCCCGGTCGGCGCGACCTCCTGCGGATTTTCAGGCTGACGGCCGGCTCGGCCAGTTCAGGTCGAACACCGTAAAGTCGACGCCCATTTCCGGGCGATACACGCTCTCCAACGCGGATCTCAGCGTTTTTGGCGGCGTATCCGGACTTCTTTCTTCTTCGGGCAAAATCGGCGGTACCCTCGCGAGGATCGAGTGGGAGGGCACGGCGCTTGTACCGAACTTCGAAGTTGCCGGTACCGGCCATAAAGGGCCGCTCCAATCCGACTACACGATCTTCGTGGATACGAATGATGCGAAGACGGAGCTCCAGAAGATCCGAGCTTCGTTTCGACGAAGCACCGTCCTCGCGCATGGGCAGGTTTCACAGGCGGCCTCTGCTCACGGCAAAACACTTGGTCTGGCGCTGAGAATGGAGCAGGGCCGAGTCGACGATCTATTGTGGCTTGTATCCGGACAACCTCGTCCGGGAATGACGGGGGACATCCGATTCGATGCCAGCGTTGAACTGCCGCCGGCGCCCCCCGAATTTCTACGGCGGCTCATTTTGCGCGGGAATGTTGAGATCACCCGGGCGCTGTTCACTAATCCGAAAATGCAGCTGCCGCTGAACTACCTGAGTGAATCCGCGAATGGGATGAATAAGCGGGAACAGCGCGCGGACACTCAGGAAATTCCCGGTGTGATCCGCGGCGCGGTGAACGATTCCCACGCCATCGCCCGGTTGACAAATGTGCATTACTCCGCGCCCGGAGTGAATGCGAGCCTCGATGGAGAGTTCAACCTTGTTGATAAGGGAATCAACTTCAAGGGAGTGCTGGCCACGGAAGGCAAACTCGGCGACGGCACCACTGGTCTCAAATCCCTCCTGCTGAAGATTGCCCGGCCCTTTCTCGCCATCCACCGACAGGGGAAAATCACAACGGTGTTGTTTACGATTCGCGGCTCATCCCAACACCCGGTCCTGGCCGTATCCGGTTCGAACGCCGCGCACGCCGCAGCGCACCTCTCGAAACGCTGAAGCAGGCGTCATAGATCCGCGGCGTGCGCACTACAATAACGGGCAATGCCGCGCCTGTTCATTTTCGCCATACCCGCTCTCATGGGATTCGCCCTGCCCCTTCCGGGCCAGCATGCAACGCCATATCGCATCGCTCAAGGTCGAAAGCTCTTCGAACAGAATTGCACCGCGTGCCACGGCCAGAACGCGACGGGTGGACGCGGCTCGGATCTGACAGGACGGCTCCAGCACGGGGCAACGGAAAATGAGATTGTCGACAACATAACGCACGGCATTGCCGGGACCGAAATGCCGGGCTTTCCCCTTTCCCGGGACGATGCGCAAGCCATCGCCGCATTTCTTCGCTCGCTCCGGGCGAACGCGTCCGATTCGCCCATCACCGGAGACGCTACTCGTGGCCAGACGGCCTTTTTCGGCGCGGCTGGATGCGGCGGCTGCCATATGTATGACGGGCGTGGCGGGCGACTGGGCCCCGACCTGAGCAAGGAACACGACGCCCGCACGGTTCGCGAACTGGCCGAGGCGATCAGCCAGCCGCACAAGCAACTGGCTCGGGGCTTCGAAACCGTTGAAGTGACCCTGCGCAACGGCACGCAGATACGGGGAGTTCGCAAGAATGAAGACACCTTTTCGATCCAGATGATGGATCAGCAGGAGCATTTGCGCCTTCTGCTCAAGCGCGACATCACGCGACTCGAGCACCCGGCGGAATCGCTGATGCCCGTATTCAAAGGCGACTCCGGCCAGGTAAACGATCTGGTCGCGTTCCTGAAAACCGCACCGTATCTCGAGCCTGCGCGCGAATGGAAGCCGAGTGCGGATTTCAATGTTACCTTCCAGCGGCTGCGGAATTCAGACGAGGAGCCGCAGAACTGGTTGACCTACTGGGGATCGCTCCGAGGCGCACACTATAGCCGCCTTGCAAAGATCACACCGGCGAATATCAATTCGCTCGCGGCCGCGTGGACGTTTCAATTCGGGGGCAGCGGGGTCGAGGTCACTCCGCTGGTTGTGGATGGCGTCATGTTCGTAACCGGCCCGCTGAATAACGTCGCGGCGCTCGACGCCCGTACCGGACGGCCGATATGGCGCTACTCGCGCCGGCTG
>Ga0157370_10001164_pt1 | contig 32793 bp, 36 predicted proteins | sample C35metaG_FD_113463 | JGI IMG/M metagenome (GOLD analysis project Ga0157370, IMG submission 113463) | Corn rhizosphere microbial communities from Kellogg Biological Station, Michigan, USA - C3-5 metaG | ecosystem: Host-associated > Plants > Roots > Rhizosphere > Soil | place: USA: Michigan... | reverse complement strand
ATTATATTGTTGGCCGCCTTGGACTGACGACGAGACTTTGACGGGCCTATTGCGCTGCTTCAACCCAGCAGGGCCTCTCGCTTTCCTCCCGCGTCGCGGGCAATTCTTGCCGGCTCAGCGCCAATCCTGATCGGCCCGAATGAGACAGGTCCGCCCTCCAGTTGACGCGAAAAAAAAGGCGGGCGGCACGCTGGACAAAGTCCGCCTGCCGAATTGCACTCCAGAAATTCATTCCGATCGGCCGCACCTCGCCCGAAATTCTTAGGTGAGGCCGAGGCCGGCGCGGGCTTCGACCCACTGGGCGATGATCTGGATCGGAATTGGCGTTTCGAACGCCAGCCCGGCTTCATCGCCGTCGGTCCACCGGACATAGCCCCGGATCGCCGGGAGGTCGGCGAGTTCGACGATCGTGCGCTCTCCGGCGCCGAGCCCGGACGGCGCTCGCACTCGGGCGCCGAGGCTCGAGATGTCGTGCACATGCGCCCGAAGCACTCGGCCGCCGGTGCGCAGCACTGCTGAGGCTTCGATGCTCATCCTTGGAAAGGCCCGCCGCTTGTTCGCATGCAGCTTTTGCTGAACGCGCAGCAAGGTCGCTCCGTCGAGTTCTTCGTCAAGGCTGATACCGGCGATGTCGCCCTTGATCCAGGCGACGTGGCCTGTAACCGGCCGTTCGTCGGCGACTCGAAGGCAGGCTCCGGTGTCGAGGGCGGGCCGGGCGTAGAACTTCACTTGAACTCCGCCCGCCGAAATGTTCTTGACTAGGCAGAAAGATGTTTTGCCATTCTGCTCAAGTATGCCGGCTCTCAATATGAGTGTGTAACGCATCTCCTTGCGCCGTTCTTCGAGGCGCCAGGCATCTTGCTCGTCCGCTGATTTACGCATTATTCGTGTACCTTTCGGCCCGCGAAGTACCGATCTGTGGTTTAGGGATATTCAACAATTCATCCGTTGCGGACGGGCTTGTTCTTTGATGGACCCGGCTTATTCGTGGGGGGCGAAGCAAAAGCTTGAGCAGGACCTGATCTCTCGCTTATTCCATCTATTCGTTTTTGTCCGCATCTGAACTGTTGGTGCGGGCCGCTCGCAGGCGGCGGTGACCAGCCGCTGATCATTGCAGGAAATTGCGTCCCTCGCGCTCGACAAAGCGACCGTTGCTGCAGTGCTCGGCAACGATGACATATAGCTCGCTGATCGCTTGATCGACCCGGGCGCCGATATGGCCGGGCACGCTCGCGCGGTCGAGCAGCTCGAGCGCGGACCGCAAATGCTCAAGCGCCCCTGAAAGCAGATCCTCTTTGTCGCAGACGCCGCGCATTGGCCAAAGCTTTCCTGCCCTGATTGATATTTCCGCCGCCCTAGGCCGCGGCCGCCTTGTTGGCAGGGCGGCGCTCACCAGCTGTTCGAATCTGGGACAGCAGGCTCGGCGCGATTGGGGCGGTCTTTTTGCCGCCCAGCGATTTCGAGCCGTTATGGAGAGATGGTCAAGGCGGCGGTAATCGTCCCCGTATAAAAGGGGCCTTACGCCTTCTCACCCCACTGGGAATGCGTTTGGTCCGGAAGGTCCGCGGGTTCACGCCGCGGACCTTCTTTTCGCCTCCTCATTTTGCGCGATGGATCCCGGCAAAGAGCTCCCGCCTCGAGCGGGTTGATGATCGGCCGGATTGCAGCTGACGATGGCACGCGGCTCAGTAAGCGCGCCGGTCGGTCTTCCCGGGCGATTTGAGGCTATATTCCGCAGGCAGGTCGGATGGTAGCTGAACCGACCAGGAGGCGCCGGGGTAAAGCCGCTTTCCGGGCAAGTCGACACAATGCGAGCCGCCCGAACTGCACTGGCGCCCGTCGACGATCTCGACGCTGACATTGCCCGAATTGCTGAACGTCAGCGTTCGCCCGGTCCGTACCCCGCTTATTCGTGGGATCGGCTGCGATGGCCGAACCAGCACAAGAAGATCGTAGCCGACAAGCAGCTTGAGGCCGGAATCGTCCGACTGGATCGGCCCGGCCACGGGCTTGACCGTAACCCGATAGACATGCTCCCTGCCGGGGTCGCTCGACAGGACCGCGATCCGGATGAGCTTGCGTTCGCCGGGCTCGAGAATCATTCGCGTCGGCGAGACCAATAGACCAAGCTTCTCGGGATCTGGATCGCGCCGGACGCCTTGCGAGGGCAAAGACGGGTCGATGATCTCGCGCGGCTCGATCGACACGAAGCTTCGATCCGACGAATCATTCCAGATCTCGACATCGTCGCGCAGCTTGTTGCCTGGCTGAAAGTCGACGATCAGCTGACTAAGGACAAGCTCGGCCCTGGCAGGAGTTGCAGCGAGCAGCGCGGCAAACAGCGCAATCGCCAACAGGTGCGCGCCGCCTCGGATTCCACTCATTGGCAAACGACCTTTCCAAGCGATTCGAAATCGGCCTTGACTGCGAGCGCATTCAACCTGACGCGGCATGGAGCAGCGCCGGGCCTGGTGAACGTGATCGGCTCGTCGCGGCGCACGTCGATCTGGAAATAGCCGCTTTGATCGGTCTGGGCGATGCTCTTGGCGCTTTCGACAAGCGCGTTGGAAACCGGCCGCCCATCAGCCGAAACTGCCTGAGCGAAGATCGTGATGAAGGACTGCGCAGTCCAGTCGAGATTGCGGACCGTCCCCGGGTAGAGCGTCACCTTCCTTTCGGCGGTGTCGTAATCGACCAGGGCGGGCGCCGCCGGGACCAGACGAACCCGGTACTGCCGGTAGGCCGGAAGGAACATCGACAGCCGCTCGCCGGGTTTGACTTGTCCTTTCGGGACATCGTCGACGAGCACGGTGAACGATGCGCCCCGCGCATCGCCGCCGAGCGATACGATGATTGCGCTCTGCTCGACCTCGCTCGAGCCGAGCACCGCGGCTTTTGTCCCGATCGCCATTCCAGACTGGAATGAAAGGCCATATTGAGTGCTTCGCCTGCCTTCGAGATTCTGCGCCAGATCGGCCCGAAGATTGCCGAAGCGCCCTTCGGCAATGGCGCCTGCACGGACGGTCGAGGAGTCGATGTTTCGATCGGCACCAGCCTCGGCGCTGACCAGCATATTATCGCCTGCCTCGAAGGAATAATTTGCAGCGATGCTGCCGACCAGCCGCGACCTTGCGGGTTCATCACCAGCGCTTGCGCTCTGGCTGCCATGGCCGAGGCTTCCGAGCAGCGACAAATGCTGCGAGCTGAGCTGAACCCGCAATCGTGCGAACGCAGCCGTCTGGCTCTCGCTGCGCTGCGCCGAGGCCTCGAACATGATTTGGAAATTGTTGTGCGTGATCAGCGGGTAATTGACGCTCGACCCGATCGTGTAATCCGCGCCAAATCCGCGATCCTTGCGATAGGATCCAAGGAGCGACAGGAACCCTCGCCCGAGCTGGAGTCCGACACTCCCGACAGCCTGCGTATAGGAACCGCTCGCAAGCTGCGCTCCAACCGGGGGGACAGTGTCGAATCCGGCGACATAGGCCGGCAGCGGGATGAGCGGGCCGCCGTCGGCGGACCAGAGTCGGCGGACGTCGAGAGTCACCGTGAGTGGTCCATGTCCACCGGCAGTCAATTGAAGCAAGGCGCCACGATCGCCGGCGCTTGAGACGAGGGCCGCGCCGCGAACGCGCGCCGCACCCGCGAGCAGCCATGCCCCGGCCTCGAGGATCGCCTTGTGCTGCGTTCCGAAGACTGATGCGTCGAGCGCGAAGGCATTGCTCAGCCGGCGCGCCGTTCCTCCCTGAAAGTAGAAAATAGGCGACGCGCTGACCAGCTGATGGGCGCGGCTATTGGCGAGGAGGCCGGCGTAGCCGTAATAGATCGGGTGTGCCTGCGGAGGCACTTGCGGGTCCTTGACGAAGAAGCGCTGCTGATCCTCGACGCTTCCGTTCGAATGATGGATTCGGATTGCCAGCGGATAGGAGCCCTGGGGAAGAGCGGCGGTATCCAGCTCGATATTGCCGCCCGGATAGGAGCGGGTGCTGACAAGCCGTCCGTCGATGACGAGGTCGACTCTCGCGGGCTCTGCGAGAAAGACGATCAATGGTGTTGAATGAAGAATCTGCTCATCGGCCGATGTGTCGAACTGCGTTCCCACTCCCGCTCCGATTATCCGACGCTCCCCGGTGAAGTCGTTCCCGGGAGCCCAGAAGAGCCCCGCCGAATATCGCAAGTCCCTGCGGTCGGCTTCGGCAACCAGATCGTCGGCGATCAGTCCGAGCGAAGATGAGGCCGAGACATTGGCGCGGATCCTGGCAGGCCCGAGACCGATGATCGTCCGGTCCTGGAAGTTGAATTCCGAAGCACGGCCCAGCGTTCCGGACGAATTGAGCCCGAATATGCTCGTGACCGACACCTGCTCCTCGGGGGCGGGCAGATAGCCGGTGGGAGCAGATGCAGTGGTTCGCAGATAAAGCGGGTTGACGAACAGATCGACCCGAAAATGGTCCTCGTCGTAGATGATCCCGATAAGATCGGGCTTGAGCAGCCCGCAGTCCCCGCTGTTCGAGCGTGCGCACCGCCGGTCGGCGTTGGTCGGAAGGTCGCCCCCAAGGACCGCGTCGAGCTCGGGGGTGTCGATGATGCCCGGAATCTTCAAAAGCAGCTCGGTGGGAGACCGGAAGCGCAATCTTCCCGGCGCTGCGGTAGCGAGCGCTTCGGCCACTTTTCGCCCCGAGAAATAGACGTCGACGAGCACGACCCGAGGGGCTGCAAGTTCGGCAAAGCCCGGCGGAGTGCCGGCGGCAAGATGAGCCGCAGCGGCGCCGGCGCCGCCCGAAAACATGGTTAACGCTGCAAGGCAAAAAAAATGGCCGATGATCCGCTGCATCGCCGGCACCGATCATTCAGCGGCGACGAGAAGGGTGAGCGTGCCGCTGTACGTGCCCGCAGTGGCGCTCGACAGCGCTGCGGAGCGAAGCACCACAATCAGGCTGGCGCTCGTGGCCGGGCCATTGTTGCAGCTTTGCTGCGTCGCGCTGCTGACCTGGCCGCTCAGTGGCACGTTTGGAAAGAGCTGGGCGCCCGAGGCCTGTCCCGGCGTGCCGCTCCACTCGACCTCGAATGGCATCGATGCAAGGCCGGAAGTCAGCGCAAATGCGCCGCCCGGCCCATTGCCAATGGCGGTGACAGTGTAGCGGCTGGCGAGGGTGTCGGAAAAGAGGCAGACGCTCTGGCTGCTGATTGCATCAATGCTGAGGCTGGCGAGCGTGCCGAAGGTCACGTCGCTAAGACTGCTTATCCTGACCTTGTTGCTCGCCGCATGTGCCGGCAAGAGCGCAAGCGGATAAACGAAGGCGCAGGCTGCAAGAGCGAATCGTGCGGCGATCGAGGCTGGCCGATGGGCGGCCCACTGGCGAGGGCTCATTCGTCGGCCGCTCGCGGTCACGGCGACGGTGGCAGCAGCTTCGATCGCCACCTCGGGCATCGGCTCACTCCGGTGCGACGACGAGCGTGAGCGTGCCGGTATAGGAGGTCGAAGCTTGCATCGTCTGCAAGCTCGCGGTCGAAATCTTGACGATCAGACTCGACGTGCTGCTCGGGCCCGATGCGCAGGTTGCGTTGGTCGCAGTCGACGTCAGCCCCGCAAGCGCGGTCCCGGCGGTCAGCGCTGTGCCCGAGCTCTGCCCGGAGCTCGCCGCCCATTCGACGCTGTACGGAACCAAAGCAGCGCCATTGGCGAGCGTGAATGCATTGCCCGCGCCGCTGCCGCTCGCAGTCACATTATAGCCTCTGGTGCTGGTGTTGCTCCATACGCAGACGTTCTGTGCATTGAGCGCTGCAGTCGCCGGGTCCTGGTTGACGAAGGAGACGTCGGTGAGGCCGCTGAGCTGGACTCGACTGGGCACCGAAGCGCTGATCGACAGCGACCCGGTCGAAGTCGAGCCGAGCGTTCCCTGAGTTGCCGCGAAGGCTGCGCTGTGAAGCATTGCCGCGGCGCACGCGAGCGAGAGCCGCGATAAGCGGGAAGTCTGCATGTCCTGTTCCTCACCACAACGGTCTGAAGACCGGTCCGTTTTGGAGGTAATGGCGCAGCCGTAAAAAACCGGTTAACCGAGCGCTCATTCTTTGATGCATTTGAGATCCCGCTCGAGCGCAAGCGGGGAGCCCCGGCCGCGCGGATGTCGCGCCTGACGTTTAAAACCCAAGACCGTAAGCGGGGTCGGAATGTTCCTCGCAACACCCGGGCGCCATTCAGTCGGGAGTGATCAAAAGCAGCTTTGGCCGACCAGTGTCCGGCGCGCTCGGCTGCGCTGGGGACGGTTGCAAAAGACCGGTCGCCCCGCTCGCAAGAGCGTCTTCGCCCAGCTGTTCGCGCGACTGTTCGACGAGCCTCAACCGAAGCCGCGGCGCGTTCGAGGAGAGGGCAGGGGCCTGTTCAAGAACGCCGTTCGGCATCGGATGGATGGCGATTCGGGGGCTGACGCTGACCCTGATCGCGATCGTTGCGCGAGATTGCGATCCCATTGATCCGCGGATCGCTTGCGCCTGCGCGCCATTGGCCAACAATAGCCAGACGGCCCCTGCTGTAATACTTCGGATCGGTTGCGAACCTCGCATCAATGTTCGCTCCCCGCCGAAGTACCAGTCGCTGGTCATGCATTGGCGAATATGAAGGCGAGGTTGTGCTCGGCGCCGTTTCGGAGCATGTTCCCGCGCGTGACGAGGAAGGCGCCGCTTGCTTGAGACCTTGTTCTTTGCGCCGGCGCCATCGAAAGCGGACTCTGTTCGTCGATGAACTCAGCTGCGCTTCTGCTCGATCCCGAGCAGTACATAAGGAACAACAATATGTCGTCTATGAGCCGGGGGGCGTTTGATGACGAACAGTGAAAATCCTTGCGTTGAACTTCTGATCGAGGCTGCAAATCATCTTCGATTGGCAATTGAGTTGCTCGACCAAGCGGACGCGCCCGGACATATTGGCGCGAACGCGGATCTTGCTCTTCACCAGGTCGAGAATCTCGTTCCGGCCCGGGCGATGTCGCGCTCCGCCCCGAATGTCCGCCTCGGATTCGGCAGCGGCTGAGATGGCCGCTTCGGCAAAGCGTCGCTTCAAACCTGCCGCTGCTTTGCAAATGGCCCGAGCGATCGTCAGCGCTGCTGCTTCCTTCCGCTCGGCAGAGCGAAGAATGGCGCCGGAATGAAAGATTTGCCGCCCAAGGCTTGATCGTGCAGCTTCTTTAATTGCAGGATAATTATCTCCGTTTCGGAGACGGAAATGGGCTGACAATGCTCCGGAATGTACGTTAACCTTCTTTTCCAGGACGGATCTCGACCGTCCAAGGGAATCGGGGGTGTCATGAGCGCTCACATCAAGGATCTCAATTCCGACCATCTGCGGCGATTGAGCGGGGAGGTGAGCCGTCTCGCCAATGAGCTTTCGAGGCTGTCGACCGATCAGGACCTGGATGCGCAATGGGCCCCGGGCCGGCAAACCGAGAAGCCGCCCGAAGTTCCGGTTGAGACCGTCGCCGCCGTGATCCGTGCGCGGCGGTTGCGCGAGCGCTATTTTGCCGACACGCTGTTTGCCGACCCGGCCTGGGACATGATGCTCGACCTGCTCAAGGCTGAGCTGTCCGGACAGCGGGTTTCCGTGTCGAGCCTGTGTGCCGCGGCGGCAGTCCCGCCGACCACCGCGCTCCGATGGCTCAAGACCCTCGTCGAGCAGGGTCTGCTCATCCGAACCAACGATCCCCTCGACGGCCGAAGGGTCTATGTCGAGCTCAGTCGCGACGCGAGCCTCGGCCTGAGACGCTATTTCTCGCAGATAGGGAATGCACCCCTCGCCTGAGTCCAGGCCGGGGCGCCTCAGAATGTCGGCCGTAGCACATGGAAAAGCCGCGCCCGGCGGCTTTGCCCGGGCTCAAGCCTCGAGGCGAGCCGCTGCTGGCGACTGTTTCGATGGCCGCCTCTGGCCTCTCGTCGAGCAGGGACTCCACCTCGATCGGTCAATCATCCTCAATTCGCTGATTGCGGACGTGATCGATCCGCCCCAGGTCGGCGAAATCGGCTTCCATCATGCGGGGATTTGGGAGTGCACCCTCGCCGATCAGTCGCTGATCTGGTCGGGCGGGGTCTATGACATTTTCGGGCTGGAACGCTCGACCCCGATCACGCGCGCGCAGGCGCTGTCCTGTTACAGCGAAGATTCGCGCGCGAAGCTCGAGCGGCTTCGAAGCCATGCAATCAGCAATTCGATGGGGTTCACGCTCGATATCGAAATCCGGGCCGCCGACGTTCGCGAGACTCGCTATTTGCGGCTGATTGGAGCGCCGCACTTCGAGGGCGAGACCGCCATTCGGCTGCACGGCGTCAAGCTCCTGATCTAGGCCCGACCGGGGCGGAAGCCCGCTCTCGATTGGCAAAGTCTCAGCGCTGCGCTGCGCGAAGAATCGCCCTTAGGCATCGCTCGACCATGCTGCTTCCCTCCCTCGTCAGCGAAAGCAGGTTGATCCGGCGGTCACGCCTATGCCTCGTTCGCTCGACGAGACCCTGGCTCTCGAGGACTCCGATCCACCGGAGCGCGGTCGTCATCGGAACTCCGGAACCGTAACAGAGGCTCGATACGGGCAGCTTCGAGGGTTCTTCGGAGTAGAGCGCGAGGAGCATGTCCCAGGCCGGCTCGCTCGCCAGCCCATCGGGCATGTACCGATCGCGCGCCCTGCGCATCGCGTATATTTCTGCTGCGGCGCTGGTCAGGAGCCGGCAGTCGTCGAGGTCGCTGTCCTTCCACTCAGCCAAGCTTCTGCAGTCCTTCTCGATTGCCGGCGCCTCGGCGCCGACTCCATTGTTCGATTGCCCATAGGCCTCTGCCGCAACGACCGCCGGGTCGGCCCGGTCACGCATCCGGGCGCTTGCCCGGATCCTGCGCGAAAGGGGCCGTCCAAAGCCATTCAGACCATCCGCTGCTTTTTGCATAAAGGCGCCGTCCTGCGGGGGTGTCGTCCTCATATGTGCTTCGCTTTGCGGGCGGTGCGCAACCGCCTCCAGCCTCTTTGGGTCAGGATCAGATGATCAAGGAGGAAAACCTCGATCGCCTCGCCCTTGCGGTGGAGCTTGTCGTGGATTTCGCGCCACCGCGAGGAGCGGACCAGAAGCCCGGCCTGCGCATGCGAGGCAAGGATGATCCCGTGCGCGTCGCACCGGGCCGCGGCCTGCAGAATTCGCCCGACGATCTCGTCAGCCTCGGCGCGTGGCGGAGTCGCGACCAGCTCGGTCCGGATCAGGCCGCAGCGCGCATCGACGAACATGATCTTCATCTTGCCCGAGAGCTTCAGGAATCCGCTGCTCTCGAGGATGTCGGCGACGCGCTCGGGCGAACGCAGCTCCACCCGCTGGAGCCAGGCGCTGTCGGCGGTGTCGCCGCTTGGCAGGTCTGCTTCGACCAGCACTCGAACCGCCGGATAATTGGCTTTGCTCATGTCGAAGATCCTGCGCTCGCCCGGATGGCGCAACAGCCGCACGATCAGCTCATGGATCCTGGTTGAACCGAATATGGCCAAAGCGGCTTCCAATCCTGTTCTTCGCCACATTTCCTGACCCGCGCGCGGTGGCGCTGCGTTCCGATTGCCGTGGTGAGCAGCACCGGCCAAGCCCACAATTGCTCGAAGATCGCGTAGCTCGCCGCCGGAAGTGCGGGAACGAGCGCCTTGGAGACGTGGACGAGCACGGTCGAGAGCTGCAGTCCGGCAAGGACGATGGTCCACAGCCTATTGGCTCTAAGCGCAATCCCGGCGAGGGCAGCGAGCAAGCCAAGGTCGATGAGGGCCAGCGCCCGCGCAAGGCCACTGAAGTCCGCAGCTTGCGGAAGGAAATGGATGGCTGTGATCGTGAGGAAGAGGGCGGCGGCTTCGGCGAGCACAACGGCTCGCTCGGGTCCGCCGCCGAATCTCAACCCATAAATGAGGCAGCAGCCAAACAAGAGATTGAACAGGATGACATGGATCATCTCGTCACTCATCTCCCATTTGCCGCTGCTCCATCACTGGTTCACTAGGCGGCGTTGGCGGTCGGTGGAACAACCCTGAGTTCCCCCGATGAGGGCGGGCATGGCTGTTCGTCTCCGAAGCCGAAAGCCTGCAGGCCGATTTCGATCTGCGTGTCGCGGAATGCACGATGAGCTTCGGCGAGCAGTCCCCGGGCCTCGCACAGACGAACATTGGCCTGTGAGACGAACCCGAGCGCTTCCTGGCCAGCCATCAGCGGAAGCTTGGCGGAGCGGCGGCCCTCGACGACTGCGATCGCCAGCTTGGCGTTGCGCAAAATGGCTTCGTCGACCACCTTTTCGGCTGGGAAGAGTTCATCGGCGACGGCCCTGGCGGCCGCGAGGCGTTGGTTGAGCACTATGATCTCCTGAAACTGACGCGAGCGCGCCTTTTGCGTGAGACTAGTAACCAAGAGCCTTCCAAAGTTGGTACATTCCCTGTTCGGCAACAATCATGAGACTTACCCCCACGATCGAGCCGACCGCGATCAAAACGATCCCGGCGAGTGTCGCCAAGGGGCCGTACCTGTTGATCGGCGCCCGTTCGCTAGCCGCCAGTGCGAACGAGGCCTCGTCCGAACTGGCGCAGCGACGATCAGCCCGGCCGGCCACGGGGGAAAGGTCAGTTTCCTGATAGTAGTAGCTTTTGATACTGCCGCGCTTGCCGCCAAATACGATGGCCGCGGCATCGGCGCTGCTTGTCACGTTGAGCTGGCGCCGGATCGTGAGCAGATTCTTGTTCACCCACGCTTCGCTGATTCCAAGGTCGGCCGCGATCTGCTTGGCCGGCCTGCGGTTCCAGAAACCTTCGAGACATTTCAGCTGAAGGTCGGTGAGCTCGGCGGCGACCGGCTTTAAATCCTCGTGCGGCATTCCTCTTCCACGCGCCCCCTGTTCCGTCAACGTGAACCCCGATCCAGACGCATCCGCCGGCGGAACAATGCGGGTCGGTTTTGAAGCCTTAACACGCCTCCGGGTGGAAGCGAACCGTAGAGCGAAGCGATCGGGAAGGTTTCTCGCGCGATCGTCGATGACTTCGGACCGCAGCGGGGTTCAGGATTGTCGAGCGGACGCGGTCCGGAAGGGATGGCGCTCGGCCGCGGCCGGCTTCGTCCCGATCGGAGCCTCCCGGCTTCGTTGGCGAGCTTGCGGGCAAGTTCCAGGCGTGTTCCGGTCGCGGCTGTCGCCAAATCGACGCGCTCGTCCAAGGAGGATCGATTTTCGCGCTTCGCCTTTTCGAGCCTCTGCGGCGATGGATTCTTTGTGCACCTGGGGCGGTGGGATGCCGCAATAGGTGGCTGGCAACGACAGATGATCATGGACGACGAAGTCGCCCGGGCGGCGCGCGCGAAAAAGGGAAGCCCGTTTTTGTCGACCGAACAGGCGGCATTCTATCTGGGTCTGAGCGCACGGAAGCTGCAGGCCATGCGCAGCTGCCGGACCGGGCCGGCGTTCCGCCGGCACAGCCGTTACGTCCGCTATCATATCGATGATCTTGACAGCTGGTCGCGCTCATCGGGTGCTGCCGACCTACTCCACTCATGAATAAGCCGCACCAGGGTCGCTGTCGGACGGTCGTTCGCCAGCCGCGGCCGACTGCGACCGCTGCTTGCCTCTGGCTTGTCGTGGCGCTGATCGTCTGTGTCGCTTGCTCACTGCTGTGGAGGCCGCGGCCACTTCTCCTGTGGAACTCGACCCCGAGCAGTCCCGTCGGCCTTTATGCGGTTATCGCCCGGCCAACCATGCGGGTCGGCGACATCGTCATTGCCTGGGCACCCACCGCGGCGCGCCGAATGGCCGCGGCACGCCATTATCTCCCGTTCGGCGTGCCGCTTGTGAAGCGCATTGCAGCGGCTAAGGGCGACCGGATCTGCGCCAGCGGCGCTCGGGTTATGGTCAACGGCCGAATAGCCGCCACGAGGCGGCCGCGCGACCCCTCCGGGCGGCCGATGCCCTCCTGGTCGGGTTGCGCTGAGCTCAAGCGAGGCGAGCTGTTCCTGCTCTCGTCCGGCAAGCCATATGCGTTTGACGGCCGCTATTTTGGAATAACTCGCGCTTCGCAGGTCGTCGGCGGAGCATGGCTGCTGTGGCCGCGCTGAGGGCTGCCCTCGCAGCCGCCGCTTTGCTTCGGGCAGGCATTGCGACCGCCGAGCCGGCCGATCGCTGGGCGGCCGAGATCGGCGAAGCTTCCGCGCGCTTCGAAATCCCTCGATCCTGGATTCGACGGGTGATGCGCTTTGAAAGCGGCGGCCGGGCTGTTCTACGCGGTCGGCCGACGGTCAGCCGCGCTGGGGCGATGGGACTGATGCAATTGATGCCCGGCACCTGGACCCGAATGCGCGCCTTGCTCGGCCTCGGGTGGAACCCCTATGATGCTCGCGACAATATCCTGGCGGGTGCGGCCTATCTCAGGCTGATGTACGACCGCTTCGGCTATCCGGGCCTGTTCGGCGCCTATAATGCGGGGCCGACGCGCTACGCCGCTTATCTCGCTGGAATTCGTTCGCTGCCCGCTGAAACCAAAGCCTATGTGGCCGCGCTCGCCCAGCGGGCGACAAAGCTTCCCTCCATCGTCTCACCGTCATCGCGCAGCATTTTCGCGGTGACTGAAAGCGCGAGTCCCGTGGTCGCTTCCATCGGCAGGCAAGCACCATCGTCCGGGGCGGCCCTGTTCGTCTCGCTCACCACTTCGTGGAAGCCGTGAATGTGTCGGTGAAGGAGAGGTGGCGGGGTGGGCGACGGACTGCAGGAGCGGGACATGAAATTCGAAGGACCACGCTTGCTCAGCATAGACCAGGAGGGTCGGTTACTCGTTGAGCGCCTCGGCGGTCGTTGGGGCGCCGACGGCGGCATGTGCCGCTGTCCCGCGCATTGCGACCGGATGCCATCGCTGAGCGTCCGGCCCGGCCGGAGCCGGCTGCTTTTCCATTGCTTCGCAGGATGCGAGCCCTCCGCAATTCTTCGCGCGCTCAAGGCCAACCGACTCCTCGACCCGAATTCGGGAGTAGCCGGGGGATCCGCCAGCAGGCGCTCGGGCGACTGCAATGCCGCCGGGCTTCGGCTGTGGGGCGAAGCGCGCTCGATCGCGCGGACGCCCGCTGCCGCCTATCTCGCTTCGCGAGGCCTCGAGATCCAGTCGGCGGAGCTGCGCTACCACCACCGCACGGCGCATGGGCGGGCGCCTTTGACTCAGTACCGGCCGGCGCTGATCGCAGCGGTCCGCGACGATTCAGGAATCGTCGCCGTTCACCGCACTTTCCTCGATGATCAAGGTCGCGGCCTCGCGGCGATCGCAAGCCCCCGCTGCGGACTTGGCCGCTTCGGCCGGGGTGCGGTGCGCCTCGGCGGTGCCGGGCCACGGCTCGGGCTCGCGGAGGGGATCGAAACGGCCCTCTCGGCGACGCTGCTGTTCGAAGTTCCGTGCTGGGCGACCCTTGGCAGCGAGCGTTTCCGGCGGATCGCGCTTCCTGCGGGGACCAGCGAGTTGCTCCTGTTCCTCGATCATGACGCAGGCGGGCGACGCGCCGAACGGCTGGCTCGTGAGGCGTTCGCTGGTACGGTCCAAATCGAGGCTCATTATCCCGAAGGGCGCGGCGACGACTGGAACGACGTGCTGCTCAAAAAGGCCGGCAGCCGCAGCGATGGAAAAGAGACGACCGGGGGCTGATCCGGGGCGGCGATCGCGCAGGCTTCGGGCGGAGACGCTCTCATGGCCAGCCATCTCCTTTTGATCGGCGAGCAATCGCGCCAGCAGATTTTTCGCGACGAGACACCGCCTGGTCATTGGGCGGATCGCTGTTCAGGAAGCCCGCTCGTCCTTGAGTGCGCCCCGGTCGATTTCATTCAGCTGCTGGAGATCGACGGATTCAGCGCTCCGCGTCTGACGGGTACAAAGAGAATGGCTGCTTCACCCAAATCGCCCATTACGAGACGAGGTTTTCGTGCCGGTCGATCGCGCCGCCGACCTGCTCGGTCGGCTGGGCCGCGACAAGCTTCTCGAACCAAGATGTGAACGAAGAGGAGAGAAAGCGGGAGGGCAGGTGAGCGACTGGTGCGAAAATGGCCGCAGCGGCTCTCATCCGGAGACAGCCGGTGATCAAGACCATCCCATCGAACAAGCTCCTCGCGCCGCGCGCAACGGCTGAAGTCGAGGAGATAGAGGGGAAGCGGCCTGATGTCTTCGGCCATTCCTCGGGGCGGCTTTCCTGAGGGTAGGGCCGCTTATCCTCGCCACCGGCCGGGGACGGCGAACCGGACCTAGTGAAAACCGATCGGAGGACGCGTCCAACGGGAAATGCAGGCGCGTCCCACTATCCGCCGCGATTGCAGCCGGCCGTCAGCGCCGGAACGGATCGCCGCCCGGATTCCCCCGCCGTCCCCGACCCGTGCCGAGCCAAGGAGTCTCGCAATGCCGACCAAGATCGAACTTTCCTATGTTGAGCAGGGCTACCAACTTCCCGAAGGGCTCACCTGGGACATGGTAGCCGAGCGGCGCTCACGCTGGGCGATTGCCGACATCTATGTTCCAGTTGCGCTCGCTCCGGGCTGCGTCGGCTGGGGCGTGCCCCACATCAACGGCGTCCCACTGCGGCATCCGTGATGAGCTCGCAGAGTCGAACTTCAATCGGGCTCTTTGAGCTTCAGCGTGTCGAGCGTGCGGCCTCGGTCTTGTCGCCGCTCGAACGCGAGTTGCTCGTGCTGAGCGCAGGTCACCGGCTCCGCAACAGCGAAATCGCGGCAAGGCTCGCAATCAGCGAGTCCCGGGTCGAGCGGATTCTCGCTCGAGCCGTGCGCAAGTTCGACCGAGCGATGGACAAAAATCCTCGCTCCTGGTGGCGGCGCTGGTGAATCGGCTTTTTGTGTCAGACGCAAGGCTGCGCCCGCCCTCCCCGGTCGCATGCCTCGAGCATTCGGCGAGGCTGTTTGGTTGGCGCCGCGATTCAGCGCGCTCGCTGCAGTCGGGGCATCGGATATGCATCGAGGGCCGCGACGACTTCGTCGACGGTGCCCACCGCCACCAGGCAGGTATAGCTCAGTCGAGTTCCAGCCGGGATCGGTCCGTGGCCATAGACGCACGCCCATTTGGACGAAGGCGTTTTCCCGCCGAACGTAAAATAGGCAAAATAGGCCTGGGTCGGGTTTGCCCCGGTGATTCCGGGAGAGATTATTCCCATCGCATTCTTGCCGTCGGCGGTTGCAACGATCAGCGGCAGAGTGGTTCGCTGGTTTGCGCTGGTCGCTTTGAGCCTCTCGAGCTTGCCCGAAGCGCGATCATACTGGAACCAGTTGTTGAACCTCGCCGGGAGATATCCGGTCAAGGCTTCGATACTCGCCATATTGTGCTTCTCGGGGATCGTGAACGTGACGTCGGCCCTGATCAGATTGGGAATGGCCGGGCCATAGAAAGAGGTTGTCCGTGCGATCCTGTAGTCCGACAAGACAATTTGGTTCTGCGCCGTCGTGAGCCTGGTGCGCGGACTGCACGGCCGGCCGTAATTCTGGCCCGGAGCGAGCCAGAAGGCCGGCCGAGTCTCGGTCCTGAGCACATTGCCGGCGTTCGAGATCGAAAGAAGAAGGCTCGAGGTTGTCGCGGCCGTGCGATCCGCCTCCGAGCCTGCTTCGTTGGGATTGTAGCATTCCCCGAGGTCATCGACCTGAACCGCCGACTGGATCTCTCTCCCATGATCCGCAACGTCGACATATTGGATATTGCGGAACGTCAGTGAGCTTATCGCTCCTGCGAATCTCGCACCCGATATGCCAACGGTGATTGTGCCACCCTTGAACGCCTGCGAGATCGACGCGTCTCCCTCGCTTGCACCGGCGGGCGCGATGGTCGCAGCTGCCAACAACAGGAGCGCTGTACGAGCGGTCACCGGATGAACTCCTAGCGAACTCCCGTGTGGGTTCAAACCTGCCCTCACTTAAAAAAAGAAGGGCGGACCTTTAAAGGTCCGCCCTGAACGCTTGGCAGCCGATCCTAGCCGCGCTCACCGCCCTGCGCGGGAGGTGGCGGCGGCGGAGGCGGCGGCGGCGGCGCGGGGCACGCATCCGTCGCCGGAATCACACTGCCGTCGGGGCAGGTCTGGGTCGCCGGAGGCGGCGGCGGCGGTGGGGGCGGCGGTGGTGGCGGTGGAGGCGCAGCTTCGGCGCTTGCGCCGCCGACCATGATGCCAAGGCCGACCAGACCGGTCATCGTGTGCGTATGATCATTGTAGCGGGAATAGCGGCCCTCGGCCTTCACGTAGAACATGTCGGTGATGTTCTGCTCGAGGCCCGCGCCCCACACGTAACCGCTGTGATCGCGATGATCATAATAATAGCCCGGCGTGGAGGCGTCGCCGATGCCGCCGCCTGGCACGTAGGGGACGAACTCCTTGCGCTGCTCGTTCCGGACGTAGCCGAACTTGCCGTAGACGAGCGTGCCGGGAGTCACCTCGACACCGGCGCGTGCAGCAAGGCCCCATTCCTGGAAGGTCTTGTGGTTGGCGATCCCTCCGCTTTGGGGGACGCCGCGGTTATCAGCCGGCGCGTACCAGAAAGTGCCCTCGGCGCCGAGAACGAAATTGTTGGCGACATAGGCGTCGACGCCGACCGCGGCGCCCCAGCCCCACTTCGACTTCTTGGCGCCTTCGGAGTGCCAGCTGCTGATTCCAGTATCCGCCTCGGCCCGGAAGCCCCTGAGAGCCTGAGCGTTGGCCTGAGTGGCTGGAAGCGCCACTAGAACTGCAAGCGCCGATACAACGCCGGTGTGCAATCGCCTCATGATGGTAACCCCTTTCCGTTGAACTTTTGATCAAGTACAAGTAAACTAAAGTTTAACTTCAGCCAAATCCCGCATTCCGAGCTAATTCCAAAGCAGTGCTAGGTACCAATACCAGTTACGATTTTATTTCCAAAGCGAAACTGCTCCTGATTGGCGCCTTCCTTTGCAGTAGGACATTCCCCCACATACGTCAGCGACTTAGCTTTGGAACAGAATGCGACATGAGACTCGGAATGCGACATTGGGTTCCGCGATCATCTGAAAATTTCGTCGTCGGTGTTGCGGCCATGCCACATCGTCTCCGCTTGACTTGCTCCGAGCAGCGGGGTGGCGGCGACAATAGTCACGATGTCCCCAGTTTTATCCTCCAAAAAGTAATTGGCCGAGTTGCACTTGCGTCTCCCCATAAGTAGGGTGATACGAGGAGGCGACCGCTCGACTTGGTATTTCACTCGAGGTTGGAGATTTCGGACGCTTGTCGTGGTTTCGTGTGATTTCGGATGGAATTACTGACCAAAGCGGAGAATATAGTTTAATGATTTCTTAATTGGAGTGAATTTTCCCAAGCTGTTTGCCGGCAGCGGCTAATTAGTGAGTGCAGAGTGTCAAATAACCCATTCGCATCACCGGTCATGACAAGTTCCGGCGCCGGGCAGACCGTGAGCCGGCAAAGGTTGCTGCACCTTGAGGCATCCTCAGATAGACACGAAACCCTGAACTGATCATGTGAGCGACCATGGCCACCGCACTACGCGAAGTCACTTCAGAGAACCGTGCCGGGGCAAAGCGCGCGTTTGTCGTCATGGGTATGCATCGAAGCGGTACCTCGGCAATGACAAGGACGCTGTCGCTCCTCGGTGCGCGCTTGCCGAGCGGACTAATGCCCGCGGTGAATGAGAATAACGAGACAGGCTTCTGGGAGCCGCAGAGCGTTGCTGACCTCAATGACGAAATTCTTCAGGCGCTCGATTCCGAGTGGGACGATGTCTTTTCATTCCGACCGCATCAGTATCTTTCCAATTTCGACGGCGTCTACCTCGGCCGGGCCGTCGAACTGCTCGAGGAAGAATTCGAGGGATCCGAGACGATCGTTCTCAAGGATCCGCGGATATCTGTCCTTGGTTCCTTCTGGGATCGGGCGCTTAGGAGGGCCGGCTACGCGACGCATTATGTCGTCATGGTTCGAAATCCGCTCGAGGTTGCCGAATCGCTGCGTGCCCGCGATGGTTTTCCTCGGGAAAAGTCGCTCCTTCTCTGGACAAGCTACATGGTTGCGGCGGACCGCGACACCCGCAACCATCCCCGGATCTTCGTCTCCTATGACCAGCTGATCAGCAACTGGCGTGCCGTTCGGCAAAGAATCGAGAATCATTGCCGGATTCCGTTGCCGCGCGATACGGCGATGGCCTCGCTCGAGATCGATCGTTACCTCGAACTCCGGTTGCGCCACCACAAGGCCTCTCCCGAGGATCTGTTCGCATCGGCGGACGTGCCCGAGCAGACGAAAAGACTTTACGGGATTTTCCTCGCGGCCTGCGATGGTGTCGAGGTCGACGAGGCGGCGGTTGATCAAATCCTCGCCGAGCTCACGAAGGTCGAGGCGCTTGTCGGGCCGCTCCTTGCGGACCTGAAGGCGCGCGGTCGGACCTTGGAGAAGGAGCTCGGCGGAGCGAGGCAGGAAGCCGAGGCCGCCAAGGCTCGTGTTGCCGCCTTGGGGAGCGAGCTGGCGGCCGAACGCGAGCGCCTGGATCGGGATCTCGAGGAAAAGAGGCGCGAGGCCGCCGATCTTGCCACTCGCCTCGTCGCCGAAAAGGCCGAACGCGAGCATTTCGCTGCACAGTCGGAGGATGAGCGAAACCGCATCATCCTGCAATCGCGCCAGGAGGAGGACCGCTCGGCCGCCAGGATTGACGAGCTCCAACGCGAGATTTCCGATCTCGCGGGCCGGCTTGCTGCCGCGGAGCACGACCGCGACCAGCTTCGAACGAAAACGGAGCGACAAGGCCGAGAAGCGGTCACCGAAGTCCAATCGCTTCGCGCTCTCCTGGACAATGCGAATGAAGACCTTTCGGCAGCGAAGGCGGCATTGGAAGGCGACAGGGCGCTGATGGCTCAAGAGCGTGATTTGTTCGTCCGGCGTGAAGCCGAACTGACGGCGGAATTGCATCAGGCAAGTGATCAAAAGTCCAAGCTCGAGTTTCGGATCGATGAAAGATTCCGGGAAATTGCGGCGCTCACGGCCGAAGTCAGGCGAATGCACCTGCAAGTCGCCGAGACCAGCGAAGCGCTTGCGAGCAAGGAATCGGAGCTCGGCTCGGTCCTCACGAGTTCGCGGGCGGAGCAACAGGTGATGGAAGGTCGGCTCGAAGAGCGATTCAAGGAGATAGCCACCTTGGGCCGGTTGCTCGCGGAACAGGAAACTCGGGCATTGCGGTCGACTGAGGATGCCGAGTGGCTTCGGCAGGCCAGCTCCGTCCTGCTGGTTGAATCCACGACCTGGAAGGGGCGTTTACGCCGCTTCCTTCCGGCAGCCTGGCATTATCGGCGGCAGCGCAATCTCTTGAAACAAAAGGGTCTGTTCGACGGCGAAGCCTATCTCGCGCTCAATTCGGATGTCGCGGCGGACGGCATCGATCCGCTTCGGCACTATTTGCGACACGGGATTCTCGAGCGTCGGCCGCGAGGTTGAGGGGTAGCGGATGGATCTTGTCAGTCCCGACCAACTTGCCGCTTTCCGGAGCTCGGGCGCATTCGACGAGGATTGGTACGTCGACCAGTATCCCGATGTTCGAATGCTGGGGATGGACCCGCTCGAGCATTATCTGTGGGTGGGAGCGAAGATTGGCCGCCGCCCGTCGCCGTTGATCGAGGCTCGAGACGATCAGCAGCCTTGGTTTGATGCTTTGAAGCTGCAGCCTTCGCTCGAGGAGCGGGCGCAGCTCCTTGCTCGATCCAAGCTCCTCGACGTCGAATATGTCTGCAAGCAGCTGGGGCTGCCTGCGTGCGACAGATTGGAAGCTGCCCGCCTCTATTATGGGGCCTTCGAACGGCGCCAGCTAAAGCCGAATCCATTATTCGACCCGGCTTATTATCGCCACGCCAACGGCTTGGAGCGAGGCGCGGATCCGGTTTGGCACTACCTCGAGGAGGGAGCGCTCCGGCACCTACCGTTTCACCGGTTGTTCGACGTCGACTGGTACGAATCGCAAATGCCGGATGCCAAATATGCAGCTGATCTGATCGCTCATTATTGGGAAATCGGCTATCCTCAAAAACTTCTCCCGATTGACGAACAGCAACTCCCGGTGATCCCGCAAATCAGGGAGCTGTTTTTTCTGAGGGAGCCAGGCGATGCCCATGAAGAGTTCAGTGTTTCCATATATCGGGAATGCAACCGAGATCTAAACCATCTCGACGATAGGGGACTTGCTCAGCATTATCTCGAACTTGGAAAATCCGAGGGTCGATTTGGGAGTGTCAGTGAAATCTTCGCGGCGGCCGGAGCGCGGCCCTATTTCATCCCGCTGGATTTCACGCCCGAGGCCTATGCCGAAGTTCATCTGGACCTGGCGGAAGGCTTCAAAGACGGGTTCTGGAATTATCTGTCGCATTACTTGCTGCATGGCCTGACCGAAGGACGCGCCTATAATCTGTCGGACCTGTTCGGATATTATCCGCTTTGCCAGCAGACGTTCTCGACGGAATGTTTGTCGTCGATCGAGAAGAAGCCGCTGTGCGTGCTGATGCACCTTTATTATCCGGAGATGTGGAGCGAACTCCACAACTACCTCTTGAACATCGAAGTTCCCTTCGATCTCTACGTCAACCTGGTCGATACGACGTGGACGACGAAAACCTTCTCGAGAATAAGGAAAGACTGCCCGGACGCCCGGATCATCATTTCGGAAAACAGCGGCCGCGACATCGGCGGCTTCGTCCGGCTTCTCGATTTGGTGGATTTCGACCGTTATGTGGCGTTTGCCACCGTTCACAGCAAAAAAAGTCCCCACGTTACGCGAAATTACGCGCAACATTGGCTGTCGAACCTGCTCGATGCCACCCTTGGGTCAGCCGACACGGTGAATCAAAATCTCGCCGCGTTCATCGAAGATGAAACGATCGGAATCATCGGATCCGCAAAGCACAGGAATGACGATATTGGTAAGAATGAAGCTACGCTGAATCACTTCTTGGATCTGTATCGAATAGATTCGAAAAACCGACAATGCGAGTATGTCTCCGGAACAATGATGATGGTTCGTTCGGAGATTATGAAGACAGTATATGCGCCCTTGCGCGAATATGATTTCGAAAGTGGCGACGGCAAAGGATTGGAGTTTCATATCGACGGCCAGGCAGAGCACGCCGTCGAGCGCATTTTCGGGAACGTGGCCAAGCAGTTGGGCTACCGTTTCCTTTGGCGATGAGGCGCGCGCGATGAAAATTGCCTTCATCCTGCATGATCTCAATCTTACCGGAGCAGCAAGACTCGGGCTGCAAGTTGCCCGGGTGATGGCGCGAAGTCATGACGTCAAACTCGTTGCGAAGCGGGACGGGCCATTGCGCGAGACGATACCGGAAGGCTTGTTTCGCGACCTCGTAATAACCGACACGAATCATGAGGATTGCGACGAATCTCTCGATAGTCGCGTTGCAAACGCATCCCAGTGGCTGAAGGAATCAGATCCCGATCTTGTCTATGTAAACTCGATTGCCGCTGCCGACTGGGTCGGAGCGGCGCGGCAAAGCGCCCATCGCAGCGTCCTCCACATTCACGAGATGCTTCGCGAAATCTCGAACCTGCGCCTCAGCAACGTCTTCGATGGTTATGACGTCGGCCATTCGGACCGAATCCTTGCCGCCTCCCGCGAGTGCCTCGAGGCCGTTCGCAGCGCATTCAGCATTCCCGCGGAGAAACTGACGAATTTCGGCGTGTGCGTCGACGTGCCGGACATAGAAGCAAAATCACGGGACAAGCCGGCCGCGGCGGTTCGCCACGATGGCGAGCTCCTCGATTACAGGGGCAAGCCAGATAGGAAGCTCATTGCAATGTGCGGCCTCGCCCAGCACCGGAAGGGTGCTGACCTCTTCTGGGAAACCGCCCGCATAAGTCCTGAACACGACTTTCTCTGGATTGGGCCGTGGGACGATCCGAACTCAGAGCTGGTCAACCCGGCACTGCCGCTCAACTCGCAAATGCCGCTCGATAATCTTTATTGGACCAACACCACGACGAATCCTTACAGCGCGATGGCGCGAGCCGATCTGTTTGCGCTCACGTCCAGAGAGGATCCCAATCCGCTGGTCGTTCCCGAGGCGATCTCGCTTGGCCGCCCGGTCGTGACCTTTGCTGCTAGCGGCGGTGCGCATGAATGGACCAGCCGCCACGGGCTCTCCTTGTCCGGAAAGCCCGATCCGCAGCGGCTGGCGGACTTTGCCCGGCACTTTTTCTCGATGAAACAACTCGACTGGACGCCGGGTCCGGCTTTTTTCCAGGAGGCGGATCTGGAAGCGAAAACAACCGAATTGCTCAACAGCTTGAACTGATTTCCTCTTGCTAGGGGGTAGCTCATTTGTCGCGCGGGTTCGAGGCTACGTAGAGCATTTGAAGAAAGTAAATCGTTCGTACGCCGCGTTCAATTTGGTGGGGTCATGATCAATACAGAAAATCTTAAAAGCGGGCTTGCTCATTTTCGGGGATCGCTTCCGTTCGACCATTGCATCATTGACGACTTTTTCGATGAGCAGGCCGCGAACCTGCTCTCGGGCGAATTTCCAGACTATGATTCAGACGAATGGTTCTTCTACAACAACCAGATCGAACACAAGAAGGCACTCAACAGCTGGGAGAAATTCCCGAAAGCGACCTATCAGGCGTTCACGCTACTTCAGTCGTCCGCAGTAACGGATCTGCTCGAAGAGGCGATCGGCGAGAAGGTTTACGTAGATCACGGTCTTAACGGCGGCGGCTGGCACATCCATGGGACCGGCGGTAATCTCAATCCTCATCTCGATTATTCGATCCATCCGAAGATGGAGCTCGAACGCGTGCTCAATATCATTGTCTATCTTTCACCGGAATTGAAGCCCGAGCATGGCGGACATCTTGGCCTGTGGGCCCATGATGACGAAAGATCGGCTCCGGGAGAGCTGATCAAGGAGGTCGAGCCGCGATTCAACCGCGCGATCATCTTCAACACCACGCAGAACAGCTGGCATGGGATGAGCCGGATGTTGAACGTGCCGGACGGCATCTATCGAAAGAGCGTTGCGATCTATTACATGCGCGAACCCGCGAAAGGCGCCGATCAGCGCGGTCGGGCGCTGTTCGCGCCAAGGGTTGAACAGCAACATGACGAAGCAGTCCTGGAGACGATCCGACTCCGATCGAATGTCGCGACATCGTCGAATGTATATCGCGTGTGACTCAACGACCGCCGGGGGCCGTGGGAAAGCTCTCTTTGCGTCGGCCGCCGCTGTTTCGATAGTCACGGTGCGAGGTCGAAGCTATGGTCCGAGCGTCCGATCGGCAGAAGATCCGCCGGGGCCCTCGAGGCTCGCCAAGAGGTTTTTTCCATGAACGTCAGTACGATTGATCACCAGACGTTGCGGGAGGTCGTCCGCAAGTCGCGCCGAGCCCACTGGCTCGCGAAGTACCGTTGGCCGGCCCTGTTCGTGGGTCTGCCCACCCTGCTGGCGGCGCTCTATTACGGCCTCATCGCCTCGCCCGTCTATGTGTCGCAATCGAGCTTCGTCATCAAAAGCCCGAGTCAGAAGGCGACTCAGAGCTTGTCGCTCGCCAATCTGGTGCAGACCAATGGGCTATCGGCGGGACAGGAGCAGACCAAGGAGGTCATTCAATATATCGGCTCGCGCAACGCCCTTCACGACCTCGAGAGGCAAACCGACATTCGCACCAAATATTCCGCGCGGGGAGCGGATTTCCTGAGCCGCTTCCCGCGGCCGTTTGAGGACGGCTCGTTCGAAAACTTCTACCGTTATTATGGATCGATGGTCAGCGCGGACGTGGATGCCGACACCGGCATCGCCGTTTTGCAGACGGAAGCGTTTACGCCCGGGGATGCCTACCAGATCAACGCCAAATTGCTCGATCTCAGTGAGGCGCTTGTGAATCGCCTCAATGAACGGGCCGAAGGCGGGGTCGTGGCCGACGCGGAACGGCGTGTCGAGCAGGCGCAGGTCCGGCTGACCAACGCTCGGGTGGCTCTGAGTGCCTATCGCAACCGGCACGATCTCCTCGATCCGGCGAAGCAGGCCGAGGGGGTGCTCGACATTTCCGACAAGCTGGTCGCGGACCAAGCGGCGCTAAAATCCCAGCTCGAGCTCATGATGCGGGTTACTCCGCGCAACCCGGCGATCCCGACGCTCAGAAGCCGCATCATCGCCGTGGGTCGCGAAATCGCGGCCCAGAACGGTCGCGCGGTCGGGACTCCAAGCGGGATCGCATCGAAGCTTTCCGCCTATGAGAAGCTCAACCTGGAGCAGGAATTCGCGACACAGATGTTGACCGCCGCGAACACGGCGCTCGAGCAGGCCCGCACCGAAGCGCAGAAGCAGCAATTCTATCTCGAGCGAGTGGTTGAACCGAATATTCCGGACGAAGCGATGTTGCCGCTCGGCTTACGACACGTGCTTACGGTTTTCGGCGCCAGCCTGTGTCTCTATTTCATCGGCTGGATGCTCGTCGTCGGCATCCTCGAGCATTCGCCGGAGGACTGAATCGTGGCGAGTCTTGCTGCCGGTTGGCGGATCCAGCGCCGGGTCATTGGCGCGCTTCTGATCCGCGAGCTCGTGACCCGTTTCGGACGCGAGAATATCGGCTTTCTGTGGATGATGGTCGAGCCCTTACTCTTTGCAGGGCTCGTCGGCATATTGTGGCGGTTCATGAAGGGACCCGAAGAACATGGGATCAGCGTCTTCGCGTTCATCGCGACGGGCTACATTCCACTTACGCTCTTTCGCAATGCGGTGGGCCGGTCGATCCGGGTGTTCAGCGTCAACGGCAGCCTGATGTACCACCGGCAGATCAAGATCCTCGACTTCATCTTCGTTCGGGTTCTCATCGAGGTCGTCGGTGCATCGATGGCTTATTTGTTCATCGCCGTCCTCCTTGGCGCTTTCGGCGAATTCCCGATGCCGGCCGATCTCGGATCCTTGCTCGCCGGCTGGTTCCTCTATTGCCTGTTCACTTTCTCCCTCTGCCTTCTGCTGGCGCCCGTCTCCGAAATGTCGGACGTTCTCGAAAAGCTCGTCCCGGTAATTACTTACATCATGATTCCGTTTTCCGGCACCTTCAACATGGTAACCTGGCTGACTCCGCAGGCCCAGACCGCGGTGCTCTATTCGCCCTTTGTTAACGCCATGGAATTGATGCGTTACGGTGTCTTTGGCGATCGGGTGGGCGCGATCTGGTACGTTTCCGTGCCGATCTACGCATCGATGTTGTGCATGCTTGTCGGACTGGTCCTTTGTCGCCGCATTCGTCGCGAACTGGTGGTCGAATGATCCATTGCGAGAAGGTCACCAAATCCTACCCGATGGGTCATGGCAGAAAGCAGGTGCTGAGCGAACTGGACCTCGACATAAGGCCAGGCGAGCATATCGGCTTTCTGGGGCGAAACGGCGCCGGCAAGACGACGTTGATCAAGCTGATCGGTGGGGTGGAATTGCCGACCTCCGGCAAGGTGCGGCGAAAGATGCGCGTGTCATGGCCGTTAGGCTTCAGCGGCGCATTTCAAGGAAGCCTGACCGGTTACGACAATGCGCGGTTCATCGCCCGCATCTACGGGCTTGAATATCGGGATATCCGCGACTTCGTGGAGGATTTCACCGAACTTGGCGCCCAGCTCAAGATGCCGGTGAAGACCTATTCATCGGGCATGCGGGCACGCCTCGCCTTTGCCCTGTCGATCGCGATAGAATTCGACTGCTACCTGATCGACGAGGTGATCATGGTCGGGGATGCGAACTTCCACAAGAAGTGCCATCATGAGCTATTCGATAAGCGCGGCGATCGCGCGTTGGTGCTTGCGTCTCACAGCGTCGAGCTCATTCGCGAGTTCTGCGACCGGGCGATGGTATTGCACGAGGGCAAAGGCACCATCTATTCGGACGTCAACGAGGCGCTTGAGCTTTATGCCAGGCTTTGAGCGGTTGCCGGTCAAAGGCTGAATGCAAAGGTTTCGGTGGCTCGATCCAGATTCGGGTTATGCAGTGGATCCGCATAGGTCTTCGTTCCCCACCGATGCTGAAGTATCGCGACCTCCCGGTGGTATCGGCCGATCTGCTCGGGTGACATGTCGCTGCCGCGAGTCTTGGATTCGTGATGCAGCAATACGGAGTGGGGAACATAGACGTTGCGCCAGCCGGCGGCCTCGATCCGGAGGCACAGGTCGACGTCGTTGAACGCGACGGCCAGTTCCTCGTCCAAACCACCGGCGGCATGGAACTTGCCCTTGTCGATGACGAGGCACGCGGCAGTCACCGCGCTGACGAACTGTGAGACGTGCGCCATCCGGAAATAGCCGGGTTCGCCGGCGGGGAGGAAGCGATGTGCATGGCCGGCGGCTTGCCCGATGCCGACGACCACGCCGGCGTGCTGGATGCTCCCGTCTTCGTAGAGGAGCTTCGCTCCGACGGCGCCGACATCCGCCCGGACAGCGTAGCGCATCAGTTCGGTCAGCCAGGCCGGCTCGACTACCTCGGTGTCATTGTTGAGCAGGCAAACGAACGAACCGGTCGCATGCCGCACTCCAAAATTATTCATTGCTGAAAAATTGTAGGGCTCCGGGAAGCTCACGATTCGCACCCTTGGATGACTTGCGAGGTCACGCAAATATTGCGCGGTCCTCAACTCGATGCTCCCATTGTCGATGATGAGGAGTTCGAAATTGGAATAGTCGGTGCGTCCGAGCACACCATTCACGCACGGCCGGAGGAGTTCGAGCTTATCCCTGGTCGGCACGATGACGGTGACCAGCGGCAGCTCGGCCGGGAGCGGCCATTCAACCTTGATCGTGTCGAACGCGGAAAGTCTGCAGGTGGCCCCAAGCGCATTAACATGCGCGGCGACGGCATCGATCCTCCTGATACTCGGCCGCTCGGCCCCTCTCTTGTGGCACAGGATGTGCGGAATATGGATGATCGATCCGTCGGCTGCGGCCGTGGCCTCGAGCAAGAGTCCCTGAACATCTTCCTCGTCGCGCGTTCCGCCGAGCCCACGTGCCAAGTTGACGTCGATCGCGGCGGCCGACGAGAGATAGTCCATGGCAAGGAACATTTCCCGGTTCCACTGCGGCTTGAACCACGGCTGGGAACGACGACCGCGGGCGTCGATCTGATCTTCGTCTCCATAGAGAATTGCGGGGCGATTTGCCTGCGCCGCCTCTGCAAACCGGAACAAGGCCGTGCTGGATAGCTCATCCCCTGCACGCAGCGGGACGAGATAATCGGCGTCAACCGATGCAATCCGCGAACCGATTGGCTCATCCGCTCCGCCGGCGAAACCCCAGTGGCGGTAGCTTTGCCGTTCGACCGATCTCACCGAGTTGATCAACTCCTCGGGTGCGCAACCGTCGGACGAATGGAGCAGGATTGAAAATCGGGGCCGCCATTGCCACCCCTCCATTATTTCTCGAGTGCGATTTTCCAGGCGCGCGGTCTGCTCGTTCGCCGCAATCCATAGCGAGTAGGCAAAAGGCAGTTCGGCGCTTGCGACCCTCAATATGTTACGGGCACGGACACGGCGCCTGGTGAGGTGCCAATAGAGTGCTGCAAGAGCCGGCCTAGGTCTGCGAACGAGTAGTCGCAGAAAATGTTCTGTAAACGTCACGATTATCCGAACGGAGCTGGAGCAATGAAAGAGCGCACGAAATATTACGGTCAGGTTAAGCCAACGACGAACATTGAATCCAGAGTCCAAGCGGTTCGCGACACCGCCGGACGCGTTGCTTTTCGCACCTTTGGAGTGTTAAGGCATAGAGGGCTGATCTGACAGTATCCGGGGTTTTTCGTTCGATGTGGATTTATTGCGGACCGCGGCGGAGCGGAATGTTCCGCGGTGCCGCCGTCGCATCTGCTGCCTTGATTCTTGGCGCCTGTGCAACTCTGCCGGTGAGCGGGCCGACGGGCAGGGAGGTTCGGAGCGCCGCGACCGCCTCTTCCAATCCCTATCCGTTCAAGCTCGTCGAGGTCCAAACCCCGCAATCATTGCCGCAAGCGCCCTCCATCCCAAGATCAACACTCGAAGCCGGTCCTCCTCAACCGACCGATCTGCTCGGTCCGGGAGATGTGCTGAACATCACCGTCTACGAAGCCGGAGTCTCATTGTTCGGAACGGCCCTCCGCATGGCCGTTGCGACCGCCGGCTCGGGAATGGACACGACGTCAACAGCAGAGCAGCTTCCACCGGTCCGCGTCGATGACGACGGCGACATTCAACTGCCCTTCGTCGGGCGACTGCATGCTGCGGGGCGTACTGCCGAGCAGTTGCAAAGAGCGATTCAACGGGGTCTGCGGGGAATGTCGCAGGACCCGCAGGTGATGGTCTCGATCGCTCAATCGATTACCAACAGCATCATTCTGGCGGGGGACGTCGCGAAGCCCGGGAGGCTCGTGCTTTCGACGAACCACGAATCCCTCATCGATGCGATCGCTCTTGCCGGCGGCTATCGGGGCGATGCGAAAGACGCGCTCGCGCGGGTGGAGCGCGATGGGCAGGACTATGAAATCCGCCTGAGCGATCTCCTGAACCGACCGAAATACGACATTCCCGTCGAGCCGGGCGATCGAATCACGCTGGTCAGCCGCCCGCAGACCTTTTCGATTCTGGGAGCGCCGAATAGACCCCAGGAAGTGACTTTTCCCCGGGCGCACCTGACCCTTGCCGAAGCCGTTGCCCTGGCTGGGGGAGCAAATCCGAATTCGGGCGATGCCGCCGCCGTCTTTGTCTTTCGCTACGTGCCACGGGCGGACGGCACCGAGCAACCCACCGTCTATCACCTGAACATGATGCGTCCGGGCGCTTATCTCCTGTCCCAGCGGTTTATCATGCACGACCGCGACCTGCTCTATGTCGGGAACGCACGAGCCAACCAGCTCACGAAATCCGTCCAGCTGCTGAGCCAGCTGTTCCTGCCGGTTGCGACCGTCAGCAACGCGGTCAATACGTCGCTGCCCTGAAACTAAATCGGTTCTTCTCGGCCGCGCGCGGCGGCGAAGCAATTGAGCAGGAATCAAGATGGGCAAGGCCCGAGCGTCGCGGAGTTACCCGGAGATTTTTTGCCAAGAAAGATGGTGATGCGGGCGATCGTGACCGGGGGCGCGGGGCTTCATCATGTCGGACTTGCTCAGCTATCTTGCCCTCGAGAAGGACCATCAGATGCTCAACATCGATGCATCGATCTATTCGGGATGCCTGCCGTCGCTTGCCGCGGTCGAGGGCGAACTCAACTATCCTCTTGTGCAGGCACGGATCTGCGCGCGGGGCATGGTCGAGCAAACGATTTCTGACTTTCGGCCCCAGCGGATCAAGGGCGTCGCGAGAGATACGGTTTGAGCGATCGGGCTCCTCGGCCAGCACTACCCGACGTCACACTCGTTGCTGCGACGAGCGTTGCGATCGAGCCGACGCTTCAGGCGCTTCGGGCGTCGATGCGTGAGGCAAGCTTCGGCGAGGTTCTGCTGCTGAGCGACCGACCGCCGCCCATTGTCGTCGAAGGGATCGGCTGGCGCCGAATCGACCCTCTCGGTTCGCGCATCGACTATTCACGTTTCATGCTCGGCGAACTTGCAGCGCATATCCGCACCACCCACGCGCTCTGCATTCAGTGGGATGGCTTCGTCACCAACGCTGGTGCCTGGGATCCCGGCTTTCTCGATTTTGATTTCATAGGCGCCCCATGGCCCCATTTCGGCGACGGCTATAACGTTGGAAACGGGGGCTTTTCGCTGCGATCGCGGCGGTTACTCGAAAAGTGCCGGGATCTCCCATTCGATGGCTCGCATATGGAAGACGTGGTGATTGGCCGCATCTATCGTGACCGGCTCGAGAAAGAGGGCATCCGCTTTGCGCCGGAACAGGTCGCCCGCCGCTTCTCGTACGAACGGACAGCGCCAACGGGCGGCGAATTCGGCTTCCATGGCTGCTTCAACCTGTTTCGTCATCTCGGGCCTGACGACGCTCTCCGGCTGTTCCGCTCGCTTGAGCGGGGAATGCTTGCAAGAAGCGAACGCCTCGAGCTGCTGCGATGGGCGCTCGTCAACGGGCGTGCCGGCATCGCACTCGAAATGCTGCGGCGGCTCTTGTGAGCACGTCTTGGTTGAGTGCCGCATGGTACGACCCCCGATAAAGCGGGCTCCGAGCAATCTATGTCGGCTGATAAGGAATTGCAGAGATCGCGTGGCCGAGGACAATCGCGGCTCCTCGGCAATAGCAACGCCGCACAAGGGTGCCCGTTTGTTGCACAACAGCCACAAACCCGATTTACTTTTAAGTAACTGTTCCTGGAGCTTTCTGCCCACGCCAATTTGGACGCAGCGGCGCTTGACGCGCTCTTAACGAACGATAGTCCTTGGAGTGCTCGGCGAGGAGTCAAAGTGCTATCGAGCGCTAGTTTCAACATATTTGACCATAACGGAAAATTGCGCGGGGCGGGGGACACCGGCGGTGTCGGTCAAGCGCAACAATTCCTGCGCATTCCGCCTTTTCCAGGCACTCGTTCAAGCCAATTCGTGAGAACCGAAGGGGCGGCGCCGGACGTCGTGGCAGCCGTTGATGCCATAAGGCAATTGCGAGTGGGCGGCGCCTATTGGGCAGCGCAGCCGCCGCTTCCTGAACATTATGTCCTTGCCCGATTGCCCACAGCGCTGCCCTCGGCAAGGCGGCTGGCCGACGGACGGCCGGTTGTGCTTTGGGCCGACCGGGCCGGGTGCGAGGGCGAGAACAGCGCGCGCATCGTCTCCGGCGAATGCGATCCGTGGCACATGTTGGCTGGAGCGTCGGCGCTGGTCGCCGGCAAGTCCGATGAGCTGCGGCTCGTCGCCGCATTATTGGATGTGCCGTTCTACGAATTCGATCCTTCGAGCGCAGAAATAAGGCCGGTCGAACTCAATGCCCATGAGATGCTTGCCGCGGAACTTGGCGGCCGCGGGTTCGAAAGCCCGTTCGACGGCGAAGCAATGGACGCCCTCGAGGCGATCGAGCTTTGCGGGTTCTGGCGGCGCTTGATCGATTCCAACCGCGGCATCGCCGGCGGGATCGGTTTTGCGTTCTGGAAGCAGAGCCACGTAGCTCCGCTGCTCTGGGGCGGCTCCTCGCCGCTTCGATTCATGCGCGATGCGCCCGGGAGCACGGGCGCGGCGGTCGCCATCTGGCGCTCCAAGGTCAGCTCGCAGATCGCGGCTCGGCTGGAAGGAAGCGGCGGCGCGATCGTCGAGGTCGAAGACGGCTTTCTGCGCTCGCGCGGGCTTGGTGCCGATTGCGTTCCGCCGCTGTCGATCACGGTCGATCGCCGCGCGCCGCACTTCGACCCCTCACGCCCGAGTGAACTCGAGCTTCTCCTCGAAACCGGTGAATTCGACCGAAAGATTCTCGAGCGGGCGCGCTCGCTACGCCGTCTCATCGTCGAGTCGGGTCTCGCCAAATATGAGCAGGGAACCGCGCCAGTTGACCGGCCGGCGGGCGACAGGCGCCACATCCTCGTTCCTGGTCAGGTCGAGGACGATCGCGCCGTCAAAACCGGCGGATGCGGGCTCAGCTCCAATCTCGAGCTGCTCAGGCGAGTGCGGGCACAGGCGCCTGACGCTTATATTCTTTTCAAGCCGCATCCGGATGTGATCGCCGGACACCGCCGTGGCGCAATTCCGGAGCGCCTCTGTCTCCAGCATGCCGACTCGGTCGTGGGTGATCTGTCAATCAACTCGCTCATCCTGATGGCCGACGAGGTCCATGTGAACACATCGCTCGCCGGGTTCGAGGCGCTGCTTCGCGGAAAGCCGGTGACCGCCTATGGCGTGCCTTTCTACGCCGGATGGGGTCTCACGACAGACCTAGGGCCCGTGCCAACAGAGCGACGAACAAAGCGGCGGACGCTTGACGAGCTCGTGGCCGCGGCGCTGCTGCTCTACCCCCGCTATTTCGATCCCGTCACGGGCCTTCCCTGTCCCGCAGAGATTGCAGTCGCCCGCTTAAGTACCGCCGGCGGCGGCGATCCCGGGCTGGTCGTCGCCGTACGCCGCCTCCAGGGCAAGTTCATGCGTCGACTGAGGCGGCTGGTCCAGTGAATCATCTGACCGGCGATCTCCGCCTGCTCATTCCGTCCATGCCCGCGAAGCGAGGCGAGGGGGGATGGTCGTCGCCGCCGATCCCGAGGTCCGGAAAGCGCGCGTTCCTGTTCCTCCAGGGCCCTCCAGGACCACTCCTTCATCAGCTTGCCATGGCCATGCGCGAACGTGGCATGAAGGTCGAGCGGATCAACATCTGCGCGGGCGATCGAATCGACTGGCCGGAGCCCGCGACCGATTTTCGGGGGCGCTTTCGCGACTGGCCGGCATTCTTCGATAATTTCCTTCGCGATCAGCAGATCACCGACATCCTGCTATTCGGCGACTGCCGGCCTTACCATGTGTCGGCGCGGCGGATCGCCGCGCTGCGCGGAATCCGGACCTTTGTGCTCGAGGAAGGCTATCTGAGGCCCCATTGGATGACCCTCGAGCTCGATGGCGTGAATGGCCATTCGAGGCTCGCTCGGAACAGGGAATGGCTGATCGAGCAGGCGAAGGCTCTTCCGCCCGAACCCTTCCTGCCGCCGATCACCGCGAGCTTCCGACGGAGGGTGCGTGACACGGCACGCCATTACATCGCCGTGCACATCGGCTGCGTTGCTTATCCGCATTATCGTACGCACCGCACCGGTTCCGCCCTCATGGAAGCGCTCGGCTGGGGCTGGAAGTATCTTACGAGACGAGTTCGTGCCCGGCAGACCGCCGCCGTGCTGCAACGAATTTCGGGCAAGCCGTT
>Ga0157370_10001163_pt1 | contig 32805 bp, 35 predicted proteins | sample C35metaG_FD_113463 | JGI IMG/M metagenome (GOLD analysis project Ga0157370, IMG submission 113463) | Corn rhizosphere microbial communities from Kellogg Biological Station, Michigan, USA - C3-5 metaG | ecosystem: Host-associated > Plants > Roots > Rhizosphere > Soil | place: USA: Michigan... | reverse complement strand
CCGATCAGCTGGATGTACTGCCGCATGATGGGCGCCAAGGGCCTGCAGGCCGCGACCGAAACGGCCATCCTGAGCGCCAACTACATCAGCGCGCGCCTGAAGGACCACTACCCCACGCTGTACGCGAGCCCCAATGGCCACGTCGCGCACGAGTGCATCCTGGACCTGCGCCCGCTGAAAGACACCAGCGGCGTCACCGCCGAAGACGTGGCCAAGCGCCTCATCGACTACGGCTTCCACGCCCCCACGCTGAGCTTCCCCGTGCCCGGCACGCTGATGGTGGAGCCCACCGAGAGCGAGCCGCTGGCCGAGCTCGACCGCTTCATCGACGCGATGATCGCGATCCGCGGCGAAATCCGCCGCATCGAAGAAGGCGTGTGGCCCAGGGAAGACAACCCGCTCAAGCACGCACCGCACACCGCGGCCAGCCTGCTGGGCACCGAATGGGCGCACCCCTACTCGCGCGAACTCGGCGCGTTCCCGTTGGCCGAACTCAAGCTGGCCAAGTACTGGCCGCCGATCGGCCGCGTGGACAACGTGTACGGCGACCGCAACCTGTTCTGCAGCTGCGTGCCGGTGGGCGAGTACGAAGAAACCGAAGCGGCGCGGGCCTGAACGCGCGGGCGCCGCGGCGCCCTGTCCGTATCAGCCTTCGCGGCGGTACATCGCCCACTTCACGGTGAGGATGTCCGCCGCGATCTTCGCGGCATTCACGCCCGCGTAGGTCTCGGTGGGATTGAATTCGAAGCCCTCCTGGTATCGCTTGATGCGCGCGAAGTCCCGGTCGAAGGTCATCGGGCCCATCAGCTCCGCGGGATCGACGCCCGCGGGCAGCGCGAGGAATTTCTCCGGATCGGTGGCACTCTGGTAGAGGTCGACGCTCATCGGGTTCATAGGCTTGTCCTCGTAATTTGAGAACAAATGGTCCCCGGCCCCGGTGCCCCGCGCAATCGGTCCGCGCCTACGCGGCGCGCCGGATCAAACCCGATCGATCACTCGGCGTTCAGGGCTGCTTCTTCTTCGCCAGCTCGCCCGTGGCGATCTGCTGGCGGAAACCGCGCAGGCTGGCCTTCACCTTGCGCTCGTTCTCGGGGCCCATGCGCACCATGATCTTCTGGCCCGAGGACATCGCCTCCAGCTTCGGATCGACGTATTCGTAGCGCACCCACGGCCGCGTCGAAGGCACGTCGCCCTTCACCTCGACCAGCCGCACCTGCACCGGGCCGCTGGGCTCGGGCGCTTGCAAGAGGTGGTCGATCACCGCGATGAGCCGGTCGTTGAAATACCGCCCCGGAAAGCCGAGCTCTTCATACGCCTTCTGGAACAGCGGATAGAGCTTGGCGTACACCGTCGCCGCCTTGGCCGGATCGACCGTTTCGGCGAGCAGCACGATGCCGTTGTAGCGCGCCGCGTTGTTCGCCGCGATGGTCTGCGTGCCGCCCTGCGGCCCGTCGGTGATGAAGCGCTGCCCCGTGGGCTGCACCGGCCACGCGCTGGCGGGCGCCTGTTCGCGCGCGAGGTTGTCGACCGTGGCGACGAAGCGCCGCACGATGCCGTCGGAGCGCAGGTATTCGGAAGCGTTCTTGCCGCCGAGGAGTTCGGCCAGCGCCTTCATCACGCGCGAATCGGATTCCGCGAGCGCCGGCAACGCGGCATCGGGCGGCGCGAGCGCTTCGACGGGGTTCTGCGGGCCCGTGGGTTCGGCGGCGGCGGGCGGCGTCGTGGGTCCGTCGTTCGGCGCGGTGGCCACCGGCGTGGGCTCGGGCGGCTTCTGCTGTTGCTGGAACCAGCGCCAGCCGAAGAATGCGGCCACCAGCACCACGAGGCCGATGACGACGATCATGCCGATCGGCGTTTCGCGGCGGGGCCTGAAGTCGGGGGCGTCGTCCCTGGAGCCGGGGGAGTCGTTGTCGGTCATGGCGGCACTTTCCTTTTGCTGAAGGCTGTGTGATGCAGGAGACCGGTCGATGTTGCATCAATCGGCACCGCGTCACGCCACAAGCTCGTAACGCCTTGTGACGCAACCGCCTTCGCGGCGACAACTCAGGCGGCGCTGGCCGGTGCGCTCAGCGACTGCAGCCACGCGATCGTGCCCTGCAGCTCGGCCGGGCGGATCTCGTGCGCGCCCGGAAAGTCAGAGCCCGACAACGCCAGCGGCAGCGTGCGCGCCAGCTCGCGCGTGGCCGCCGCGGCGGCCGGTGGAATCACGTTGTCGGCGCTGCCATGGCTCACCCACAGCGCCTTGCCCTCGAAGGCCTCGGGCGGCGCGATGTGCGGCACCACCTGCGCAAGCAGCCGGCTGTGCCACACCATCGCGGCGCGCAACTTCGCGGGCTGCGTGAGCAGCAACGACAGCGCCATGATCCCGCCCTGGCTGAAGCCGCCCACCACGATGCGCTCGGGCGGCACGCCCAGCTGCTGCGCGGCCGAGTCGATCATCTCGCCGACGAGGAAGCGGCTCTCTCGTTCCTGCTCTTCATCGATGCGGCGCCCGCCATCGGGCAGCACCTCGAACTCGAACCACGCATAGGCATCGGGCGACAGCACGTACGGCGCGCGCAGGCTCAGCACATGGAACTGCGGCGGCATCAGCCGCGCGAGGCCGAACAGGTCCTGCTCGTTGCTGCCGACGCCGTGCATCAGCACCAGCAGCCACGGCTCGCGGACGCTGGCCTCCGCGCTGTGTTCGAGAAATTTGAGGGGCAGATGAAGTTGGGTCATGAATGGAGTGAATCAGCGGGATGCCTGAAAACCTCGGGCCAGCGCGCGGGTCACTTCGGCCGCCGGCACCTCGCGGCAGCCGGTGGCGTTCTGCCCCGACCACAGTGGAGAAAAGTCGCCGCTGCCCTGCGCCTCGGCCTTGGCGCGCAGCGGTGCGATGCCCGAGGTGGCGAGCGGAAACTCGGGTGCGGCTGCGCCGATGGGCCCCAGCTCGCGCATCACGCGGTTGACGATGCCCCGTGCCGGCCGGCCGGTGAAGAGATTGGTGAGCGCGGTGTGGCGGGCGGCTTCGCTCTTGAGCGCTACGCGGTGGATCGCGCTGGTCGTGGCCTCGGGCGTCAGCATGTAGGCGGTGCCGACCTGCACGCCCGCGGCGCCCAGCGCCATGGCTGCGGCCACGCCGTTCGCATCGGCGATGCCGCCGGCCGCGATCACCGGCACCTTCAGCGCGCGCACCAGTTGCGGCAGCAGTGCGAAGGTGCCCAGTTGCCTGGTGAGGTCATGCGAGAGAAAGTGGCCACGGTGCCCGCCCGCCTCGAGCCCCTGCGCGATGACCGCATCGGCCCCATGCGCTTCGAGCCACAGCGCCTCCTCGACTGTCGTGGCCGAGGCCAGCACCTTCGCGCCCCAGCCACGCACCCGCGCCAGCAGCTCGGCGGACGGCAACCCGAAATGAAAGCTCACCACCGGCGGCTTGAACTCGGCCAGCAGGTCGGCCACCTCGGCGCTGAAAGGGTTGCGGCCGGGGCCGGTCGGGATGCTCGCCGCATCGATGCCGTACTCCGCGTAGTACGGCGCGAGCGCGGCGCGCCACGTGGCCTCGTGCTCGGGGCTCGGCACGGGCGGCGTGTGGCAGAAGAAGTTGACGTTGAAGGGCTTGTCGGTGCCGGCGCGGATGGCGGCGAGCTCGCTGCGCAGGGCCTCGGGGCCCAGCATGGCGCACGGCAGCGAGCCGAGTCCGCCCGCGTTGCTCACCGCGATGGCCATGGCGCTGACCTGGATGCCGGCCATCGGCGCCTGGATGAGGGGAAGTTCGGTGCCGAGGAGTTGCTGCAGCGTGGTCATTCGGAGGTTCCTTCGAAGTCGAATGCCGGCCATTGTCCTGGCAAGCCGGAGGGCGGTGCGGCGACAGGGTCATCGCGGGGCGCCTGCACCGGGTTGTGGTTCGCGCAGAGCCTGTCGAAGCGCAGCGCGCGCCTTACTCCTCGCTCGTCCACTCCACCTGCACGCCCAGGCTGCGCAGGTTCTCCACGAAGCGCGGATGCGCGCGGCGGATCGGCGTCGCGTTGCGGATTTCCGAGCGCCCTTCGATGCTCGCCGCCACCATGAAGAGCGCGATCGCCACGCGGATGATGTAGGGGCTCTCGACCACCGCCGGCGTCAGCGGATTGCCGCCGAAGGTGATGAGCCGGTGCGGGTCCGACGAGAACACGTGTGCGCCGAACTTGGAGAGTTCGCCGGTCCAGCCCAGCGCGCCGTCGTACACCTTGTTCCAGAACATCGCGTTGCCCTGTGCGCGCACGCCCAGCGCAATGAAGATCGGCAGCAGGTCCACCGGGAAGTAGGGCCACGGCGCCGCCTCGACCTTGGTGAGCACGTTGCTCGTGAACGGCGTCTGCACCTTCAGCGGCCCGGTGCGGATGGCGCGCGACCAGCCGTCCGCATGCTCGATGCGCACGCCGAATTTCGCGAAGGTGCGGTCCAGCAGCGGAAAGTTGGCCGGCGCGCTGTTGCGCACGATCACGTCGCCGTCGGTGATGGCGCCGAGCGCGAGAAAGGTCGTGATCTCGTGGAAGTCTTCGTCGAAGCGGAACTCGCCGCCGGTGAGCGCGCCGCCACCGTGCACCGTCACGCGCGAGGTGCCGATGCCCTCGATGCGCACGCCGATCATCGCCATGAAGCGGCAGAACTCCTGCACATGCGGCTCCGAGGCGGCGTTGGTGAGCGTGGAGGTACCGTCCGCGGCGGCGGCGCACAGCACGAAGTTCTCGGTGGTGGTGACCGAGGCGTAGTCCAGCCAGTGGTCGGTGGGCGTGAGGCGCCCGGCGCTGCGCACGAGCAGCGAGCCTTCGGTGCGCTCCACCTGGCCGCCGAAGCGCTGGAACACCTCCACATGCGGATCGATCTCGCGCACGCCCAGCGTGCAGCCCTTGACGTTGTCTTCCAGCCGCGCCACGCCGAAGCGCGCAAGCAGCGGCGGCACCAGCATGATCGACGAGCGCATCTCTTCGGGGAGGCGGTGCAGCGCGGCGTCGAACGCGGTTTCGCGATGATGCAGCGCGAGCGTGCCGGTGGCGTGGTCCATCTGCACATCGCTGCCGAGGGTTCGGAAGATGTCCAGGATCTTGCGCACGTCGGTGATGTCGGGCACGCCGAGCAGCCGCAGCGGCTCGTTGGTGAGCAAGGTGGCGCAGAGCACCGGCAGCACGGCGTTCTTGTTGGCGGAAGGGGTGATGCGGCCGCGAAGCGGCGTGCCGCCGTGCACGATGAGGTTGGACATGAAGGTGCGGAGAACGGAAACGAGGGGGATCGAAGGAGAAGTCGCGGACCGTCCGCAACCGGGTGACGGGACTTTACCGTCCGCAGATGGCTCCCACGGCCAGGGAGTTGTAAGAACTTGCCGGGCGCCCCGGATGCGGGCGGGTCCGAATCCGGCGGCGCAGCGCGCTCGAAGCCGACTCGGCACGAAACCTGCAGGATGCCCGCACAACGAAACGAGCCGCCACATGCCCATCACCCGATCCCTTTTCGCAGCGCTTGCCGCCATCGCCACCCTCTCCGTGTCCACGCCCGCCCTGGCGCAGGACGCCTACCCCAGCCGCCCCGTCAAGGTCATCGTCGCGTTGCCGGCCGGCGGCAGCGTGGACATGGTCGCGCGGCTGGTGAGCCAGCAACTCGCGGCCGACCTCGGCCAGCCCTTCGTGGTGGACAACAAGGCCGGCGCTTCCGGCCAGATCGGCACGCCGCTGGTCTCGCGCGCGGCGCCCGACGGCTACACGCTCATGGTCTCGCCCGCCTCGTTCCTCACCACCAACAAGAGCATCTTCAAGACGCTGCCCTACAACCCGGAAACCGACTTCGCCCCCGTCACCAAGCTGGTCAACCAGGCCATGGTGCTGGTGGTGCGCGACAAGTCGCGCTTTGGCACCGTCGCCGACGTGCTGGCCGCGGCGAAGGCCAACCCCGGCAAGCTGACCTACGCGTCCTCGGGCGACGGCAGCCCGCAGCACCTGGCGGGCCTCATGTTCGAGAGCCGCACCGGCGCGCGGCTGCTGCACATTCCCTACAAGGGCGGCGCGCCGGCAATCACCGACCTCATCGGCGGCGTCGTGGACATGGTGTTCGCCCCGCTCCCGGAAGCGCTGCCGCACATCCGGGGCGGCAAGCTGCATCCGGTCGGCGTGCTGAGCGACAAACGCGCCGTGTCGGCGCCCGAGATTCCGACGCTGCGCGAAGGCGGCGTCGACGGCGTGGTGCTGTCGGCGTGGATCGGCCTGCTGGCCCCGGCGAAGACGCCGCGGCCGATCCTGGAGCGGCTCGACAAGTCGGTGAAGGCGCTGCTGCGGGGCGATGCAAAAGCGAGGTTGCTGGAGGTAGGCATGGAGCCCTCGCCCGACGATGCCAAGCCGCTGGGGCAAGTCATCGCGGAGGAAACACGGATTCACGCGGACCTGGTGAAGGCGGCGGGGCTGGTGCCGCAGTAAGCAGGCGCGGACGCTGCCTGCACTCCCCTCTACTTGCGGTGCTGGTAGATCTGGATCAGGTTGCCGCAGGTGTCCGCGAAGATCGCCAGCCTGACCGCGCCCGCGTCGGACGGGTCCATCGTGAAGCGCACGCCCTGCTCCCGCAGGCGCTTCGCCTCCGCATCGATGTCGTCGCACTCGAACGCTGTCGCGGGGATGCCCTGGCTCATCAGCGCCTGCTGGTACGCGAGCGCCGCGGGGTTGGCATTGGGTTCGAGCGAGAGTTCGGTATCGCCGCCTTCGGGTGACTTCACCGAGAGCCACTTGTAGCGGCCCATCGGTATCTCCTGGCTTTTCACGAAGCCCAGGACCTGCGTGTAGAAGGCCAGGGCCTTGTCCTGGTCGTCGACGAAGAGGCTGGTGAGGTTGATGCGCATGGTGGTCGGGTCAGTGGTGAGGAGGTGCGGAGCCGCCATCCTGCACCACGCGACCGGGCGCGACTTCGCTGAAATTGAGGTCGCTCGCATGGGCCTCGTTCATGAGCGCGACGCAGCCCAGCGGCGCGACGAAGCGCTTCGCCGTGCGCCGGTACACGCGCGGCGGCATGCCGAAGTGCCGGGTGAAGAGGCGCGAAAAACTCCCCACGTTGTCGAAGCCCAGTGCGAGGCCGATCTGCGTGGCCGGCTCGTCGCTGGCCAGCAGCCATTCGCTCGCGCGCTGCAGGCGGGCGCGTGTGCGGCACTGCAAAGGCGTTTCGCCGAAGAGCGCGTTGAACTGGGTGATGAAGTGCGAAGTCGACAAGCCCGCCTCGCGCGCCAGCTTCGCCACGCTGGCCGGTGGCTCCAGTTCGAACTGGAGGCGGCTGCGGGCGTGGCACATGCGGCGCAGGAGATCGGGGGTGATCATGGGTGAATCGACAGGCTAGCCATTTTTCTTCTTGCACCAAGGTCCCGATTCTCCGAACGCACGAATCCACTCGCGGGGAACAAACTGAACCGGCCGCACTTCATCGGGTCCTTGAGCTGAAGGAGATACCGCGTAGAGCTGGTGGGTGCAGTCATTCCCATCCGAGTTCATGCGAAACACGTAGGACATTCCCGCTTCAGGGATGAACTCAATGGTCGGGGTGCATCCTTTGAATGAGGGTGCCAAGGCCGCTCCCACAGCACCGCCCACCGCCATGGAGATGAGCATGCGATCTCCTGGGTCCATGCCAGTGGTCAACACAACTTCCTTTTCTGCCGGCACTGCGAACGAGCGTGACGATTTCGGTTCAATCAAACCCGTGCTGGTTCTGTTTGTGCACTCCGCTGCACCTTCGTGAAAGTGGGCGGACATCTTGTCCTTCCCGTCGTTGATAAACCTGATGGAAGCCTTGGGACCAGTCGCTGGCTCGCGGTACGGCGCCGCACAGCCCAGCAGCGCGAGAGGTATGACCCAAATGGCAAGCTTTGTCGCACGTGTTGTCAGGGCTCGCAAGATAGATTCGTGAAAACGCATTGGTACTGTCCTTGAAGAAGGGATCGCTGTATGGAGGTGAGTGACGAGGCTGACGTCGGCGCGGTCGGTCAATTGAAACCAGCGCCCTGACCTTACCTCGGGAATCCGTACACCACCGCTGAGCTCATGAATTGGCTTGCCTTGGCGCGGTGGGCTGATGATCAGAGGATGGCGTGTCCGGAAATTCATCAAGTTCTTTCAGGATCGCTTCAAGCACCGCGTGAAGCCTCGACCAGGAGGGAAACGTCAACGCCTTGCCCGACGCAGCCCTTCGCGCGCCTGCCGCCTTGAGTTTTTCGGCGACGGCTCCCTTTGCATCAAAAACTGCCGGGTGCTGCAAGCCTTGGCTCGACAACACTTCACTGGCTGTGCAACCAAGCCGATTGGCCAAGATCTCAGTGGCGGCCTTGGTGCTGGCAAGGGCACTGTTAACAATCATGTGCGCAACTCACAAACCCGCGATCACCGCCGCCCTGTATTCCATTCCTTATCGCACGCATTGGCCGGGCGGCCAGACAGCGAAACCTGTTGATAGTAGAAATCGCTGCTTGACTCTGAAGCGGCTCCAGGGTTTTTAATTCCTTTGCGCGCGATTCCGCGAACGCACTCAATCCAAACAGGGAAAACCAAATGACCATCTGCTCACAACACCCCGGAGAACACGCTCACCAGCATGGACCGTCATGCGGCCACACGGCCATCACGCATGGTGACCATGTCGACTATCTGCATGACGGCCATTTGCACCACATGCACAACGGCCACGTTGACGAACACACCCTTGAAGTAACGGTCGCGAATCCCGATCAATGCACGCCGAACCATCGCTGCGAGGGGCATGAGGCAGGACATGTTCATGGTCCCGACTGCGGCCACGAAGCCGTGCCGCATGGCGATCACATCGACTACCTGGTTGACGGTCACCTTCATCACCCACACGGGGATCATTGCGATGATCACGGTGCCGTGAAGCTGGCCTGAATCGCTTCCTCCTGATTGACCTGTGCCCGCCCCGTGCGGGCTTTTTCTTGCCCTGTGTTGTCGATACAGCAGAGGCTGCACAACGCCCCGGAGTGACGCGCTCTTTCTTGAGCTCGCCCGTTGGCGGCCCAAAAAAGAAAAGCGGCGAGTGCACCAAGGAAAGTGAGGGCCAGCCCGACGGCTTGCGTGATCTTGATCTTTTGATTCATGGAGCCCGGCGAGCAAGGCTGCAAAGTCTAGGGCAGCTTTCTTCCTCGGAAATTTCAGGCGTGATGAATTGCACATTGATAAGAAGATTCGATCGATTGCCTGAACTCGTTCATCTTCAAACAATGTTCCCGATGGCTAACAAAGAAAAACAAATAGCCAGGTGCAGCAAATGAACGAGAACCGCATCTGTCCGGCGAAGTCATCTTGATTGTGTGCGGCTGCGACAGCAGCCTCCTGTCTGACCCGCTTCCATGCGGACACATGGACGCCACCCCTGCGGCCCCGGCGGCAACCCGTGCACAAGGCGCCCTCTCGCCCGCCCCCATAGACTGTCCTCATGCCCCAACCCAACACCCCTTTCAGCGACGCATCCGCCCTCCGCGACTACGCCGAAAAGACCGCTCGCATCGTTCCCGGCCTGCACGACCTGCAGACGATGGCTGCCTTGCTCGTCGCAGAGCGCGCGCCCGAGTCGGCCAACGTGCTGGTCATCGGCGCCGGCGGCGGCATGGAATTGAAGGCGCTGGCAGAAGCGCATCCGAAATGGCAATTCGTCGGCGTCGATCCATCGCAACCCATGCTCGATCTGGCAGCGGCGGCGCTCGGCCCGCTTGCCGCGCGCGCCCGGTTGCATCTGGGCTATACCGACACGGCGCCCACCGGCCCGTTCGATGCCGCGACCTGTCTCCTGACGATGCACTTCGTGCCCCTCGCAGAGAGAAGATCGACGCTGAAGGAAATCCATCGCCGCCTGAAACCCGGTGCGCCTTTTGTCACGGCGCATCTCAGTTTTCCCCAGGCGGAGGAAGAGCGGGCGCTGTGGCTGTCGCGGTATGCGGCTTTCGCCATCGCTTCGGGCGTCGAACCGGAGAACGCGCGCAAGGCGGCATCCACCATCGGCTCGACCCTGCCGCTGCTCGGCCCGGAACAAGAGGAGGAGTTGCTTCGAGAAGCCGGCTTCTCGAACGTGCGCCTGTTCTACGCCGGCATGGCGTTCAGGGGCTGGGTGGCGCAAGCCTGAGCGGCGTGATGGGACCTGGCGGAATCGCAGCAGCCGGGAGGCAAGCCGCTGCCGTTCAATCACTCGCCGTACTTTGCGCCGATGCCCCAGACCTCGATCACCACGGGGGTGCGGGCGACGATGGCGGCGGTGGGGTCTGGCGTTGCGCCTCTTCGTCCTTGATTACCGGGACCTCGGAAACTTCGTTATCAATGGCCATGGTTTTGGGCCGCTGCCATCGATGATTGAACGAGAAAGCGAGGCAGCCCACTCCGCCTACAGTTCGAGCCGCTCCCAGCGCTTGTAGGCCCACTCGTATTTGCCGCATGCATAGGACACCACGGTGTCGATGGCCTCATCGACACCGACGGGCTCGGCGCTGCGGTAGTGCGCGCCCGCGGCGACCAGTTGGTGCTCCAGGTGAAAGCCCTTCGCGTCGGCATACAGCTGCATGTACGTTCCGCCGCGCAATTCGATGATCGCGAATGCGGCCGAATTGTCTTGCAGCCTCGGAATCCAGTGGCGGATGTTGGCCTCGTTCGCCGGCTCCGACACACCGAAGTCGGGGCTTTCCAGCATGGGCAACTGGTACTCCGCGCCGATATCGAAAAGAAGATGCTCCTGCGCGGTCGATGCGCCGTGCCTGACGATGGCGATGAAGAAGCAATCGGGCAGGTCCAGCGGCACATGCACCAGCAGCGCATCGTGCGCCTTGGCGCGACGCACGAAAACCCGCGCGAGCTCGGGTGCAGTCCACGCCGTCAATCGCAGCGATTCGCGAAGGCTGCCCGCCAGTTCCACGGCATTGCGCTTGACGGCGTCGCTTGCGGCGTGATCCTCCGTGCCTCCCTCGAGCAGGTCGAGGTATTCGTGGAGCTGCACCTGCCTTGAAGGAGGCTGCTTCGGTTTGCGCGAGAAGAACATGGGGATGCGGCTTTCGCAGAGCGAGACGGATGAGATGGCCTGAAGGCGCATTGTCGATTCGCACGGCGTCGGTGCACACACGCTTTTGCAGGTGCCGCGGGCCATCCCGATCGTTGTTGTTGCACACCCGCCACGAAGCGCCTCCGGCAAAAAGGCGGAGAAAACCTCGCAACAGCTGCGAAGCCGCAAGACCCGCCGACTTGACCTGGGTCAAGCGCTCGCGGCACCCCCATGGCTAGCATCGAAGACAACACGAGGAGACACCGTGGAACTCGAGATACCGGAAATGCTGGCCGCTGTACTGCAGGGTCAGGTCGGCGCGCAGTCGCCGCTTGGCCAGCAGTTGAGTGGGTACGGCGCCGGCAGCGGCGTGCGCATCGTGTCCAGCCAGCATTTCGACGGCGAATCGCTCAACCTGCTGTTCCAGCTGGGCATGGGCGCCGGTGCGCGCGACCTGGTGTTCCAGCTGCTCGCGCTGGACAACCTCAACGGCGAACCGCTCGCGCGGCCCATTCCGAGCCTGGAGCTGATGGTGCCGGCGCTCATCGAATGGCTGCGCCGCGACCTCATCGACGGCTGGCTCTACCAGCGCGGCAAGGACGGCGCGCTGCTTCCCTGGCTGGTGCACACGGTGCGCCTCGTGAAGCCGACGGACGGCGAGGCCTACGTGCTGGTCGGCCTCCTGGCCAACACGCTGCAGGCGGCCGGCCGCGAGCCGCCCACCGAGCCGCGGTTGCGCTTCTCGGGCATGACCTGGGGCCTGAGCTTCTACGCGGAAGACCTGCCCGGACGCACGCTGGCAGGCCTCTTTGCCGACCATGGCTTTCACAAGGAGTGCGCGGAGTTCAAGCGCGAGTACGACAAGCAGGTCGCGTGCTTCACCAGGCTGCAGCCGCAGTTCGGCGCCCAGTTCACCGTCGACGGCTGCGTGTGGACAGCCGGCGAAGGCCCGCGGGCCGGCATGTCGTGCCACCGGCTGCCCGAAGGTGCGACGGTGCATTGTGTGAACGACGAAGAACTTCTGCGCCGCCGCTTCGACCTTGCCGCCGATCCGCACTACTGGCGCGAGAGCGGTGTCGCCAGCGGGTTCGACCGCATTCCGCAGCACTGCTATCTGCACCTGTTTCATCTGGACTGGCACCGCAACGTCTGGGTCCATGCGCAGCATGTGCAGGCGCACACGTACCAACCCAACCTGCGCGAGCGGCTGGTGCTGCCGCAGGCGCATCGCGACCTGATCGACATCCTCACGGCCGACCGCAGCTTCCTCGTGGAAGACGTCGTGCCCGGCAAGTCGGGCGGCACCACCATCCTGTGCAAGGGCGCGCCGGGCCTGGGCAAGACGCTCACCGCCGAGGTCTATGCCGAGGTGGTCGGCAAGCCGCTGTACCGCGTGCATTCGGGCCAGTTGGGCGTCACGGCCAACTCGGTCGAGGCCAGCCTCACGAAGATCCTGCAACGCGCCGCGCGCTGGGACTGCGTGCTGCTGCTCGACGAGGCCGACGTGTACATCCGCCGGCGCGACAACGACCTGCAGCACAACGCCATCGTGGCCGAGTTCCTGCGCACGCTGGAGTACTTCAGCGGCCTGCTCTTCATGACCACCAACCGCGACGGCGATATCGACGAGGCGATCCTCTCGCGCTGCATCGCGGTCATCGACTACCAGCCGCCGGGCCCGGACGATGCGCGGCGCCTCTGGTCCACGCTGTCGGCGCAACTGGGCGTGGAGCTGCCGGGCGCGGTGATCGACAGGCTGGTGGCGGACTACGCCGGTGCGAGCGGGCGCGACATCAAGGAACTGCTCAAGCTCACGAGCAAGTACTGCCGCCGCAAGGAGCTGCCGCTCTCCACGCAGGCGTTTGCGCAGTGCGCCGTGTTCCGCGGGATCACCTGCGCCTCGCAAGCCGGAGCGCGGATGAGGAACGACGAATGATCGATGCCAGCCTGCTCGATGGCGCGCTCACCGGCCGCCTGGCCTTCCGGCCGGGCGCCCTGCCCGCTTCGGACCCGCTGCCGCCGGGGCGCCACGGCCTGGCGTTCGCCGAAGGACGCGAGGCCGTGCTGGTGGTGCCCGAAGGATTGCCGATCGATGCACCGCTGCCGCTGCCGCTGCTGGTGATGTTCCACGGCGCGGGCGGCGAGGCCAACCGGGTGCTGCCGCATTTCGTGGCGCACGCGCGGGCGCGCAAGTTTCTTCTGCTGGCGCCGCAATCGATGTACCCGACGTGGGACATCGTGGTGGGCGGGCACGGGCCCGATCTGGAGCGGCTAGACGGCGCGCTCTCGACGGTGGCCGGGCACTTTCGCATCGACCCCACGCGCCTCGCGTTCGCCGGTTTTTCCGACGGCGGCAGCTACGCCCTCTCGCTCGGCGTGACCAATGGCGATGTGGCGAGCCATGTGATCGGGTTGTCGGCGGGCTTCATGAACGCGTTCACGCAGACGGGAAAGCCGCGGGTGTTTCTTGCACATGGCCGCGCCGACAGCCAGTTGCCCATCGAGACCAGCGCCCATCCGCATGCACGGCGGCTGCTGGAGAGCGGGCACGACCTGACGCTTCAGCCCTTCGATGGCGACCACGTCATCGTGCCGTGGGTGGTCGGGCGGGCGGTGGAGTTCTTCATGGGACGGCAGGAGCCGTAGCACCGGCCGGCCTCTCGCGCATCGCCTCGCGCAGCCGCTGGTGCGCCTCGCCATCCCACGCGATGGGTTGCTGGTTCTTCGCGCGCAGGTAGTGGTGCGTGAACACCGCGAGGTAGGCCTCCAGCGTTTGCTCGGCGACGTGCTCGCCCGCCAGGTTCATGCACAGGGCGGCCACCTCGCTGGTGCAGAAGTGGTCGTCGCGGCCGGAGCGGCGCAGCTTGTATTGCGATATCTGCTCGGGCTCCAGGCTCAGCACCGGCAGCGCGTCGAGGTACGGGCTTCTGCCGAACATCTTGCGCGCTTCGCCCCAGGTTCCGTCCAGCAGGATGAAGAGCGGGCGTTTCGCGGTCTCGCCGGGCAATGGCCCGGGCGACGGCGGAACGGCATGCACCACACGCTCGGGCGCCGCGTACTGCCCCGGAAACACCACATAGGGTTGCCACTGCGGATCGGCCAGCAAGGCCAGCAACGCGGGATCGGTCTCGGTGCGCGCCCAGCCGAAGGCGAAGGTGTCGGCCACGACGTCGGCGATCAGCCAACCCGTGTTGCTCGGCTTGAGCGGCTCGATGTCGGCCATGAGCAGGCACACGCCCGCGCGCGTGGCCACCGACGGGCGCAATGCGCACATGCAATGGCTGGGCAGCAACCGGCAGCCGGCGCAGCGCTCGCGCTTGAAGCCGCCGCGCGCCAGGAAGGGCTTGGCGCTTCGCGCAAGGCGTGCGGCGCGAAGGAGAGAGACGGCATGAGGCATGCGGCGATTGTCGACTCGGCGGCCGGCGCCCGGGGCCGGCCTGCACCGGAGACGGCGACGCCGGGGCTCACTTGCTCACGACGAGCGGCTTCCCCTTCTCGACCAGATAGGTCGCGAGCTCCGCCGCATTGCCGCCGCCGACGTTCTTCGCCGAGTGGACCGTACCCGCCGGGATGAACAGCGAGTCGCCGACCTTCAGCGTGACGGGCGGCTTGCCCTCGAACTGGTATTGCACCGTGCCTTCGAGCACATAGGCGATCTCTTCGCCCGGGTGCGAGTGAAAGCCGAAGGCCGCGCCCTGCGCGAAATCGACGCGCACCTGGATCACCTCGCGGCCGGGATCGGCCAGGTCGTGCTTCAGCGATTGGGTGCGGCCGATGCCCGGGGGCTGCTGCGCGAATGCGAAATGCGGAACCAGGGTACTGCCGGCGACCAGCAGCATTGCAACCATCGCCTGAATCTTCATCGTCTTCGTCTTCGTCATGGAGGTCTTTCGGTATGTGGAGTGGATGACGAAGACGATTCTTGGGGCGATGCACCCCGCTTGCCGCGCACACCGTATGCCTGTGTATCCGGGCGCGCTTTCACGACAATAAATTTCACGGCCTGTCCGAATGAGAAACGTACTGTAGGAATTCGCAGCGCCGACACAGAGGCATACGTTCCGCGCGCCGGGGGGCCGACGCACCGCCGAAGATTCCGGCTCCTGTGCAAACCGAACCTCATGAAGGCAATCCATGCTGCGACTCCCTTTCAGACACCTTGTCCTCTCCGCTGCCGGCGCAGTCTTCTGCGTCATGGCCTCGGCGCAGGCCGCCACCGACATCGGCCGCCCCGCGGCTGTCGTGCCCCTGCAATCGGAGGAGCCGGCGCCCAGGCTCGTCGTGTATCCGGCGCTGGCTGCGCCCCTGGCGCGCGGCGTCGTCATCGTCCAGTACCGCACCGAGAACGCGCGGATCATTCCGGTCTTCGGCCAGGCGGCCGTCGAGGTTTCGCCGCGCGTCGGCCACCTGCATGTGACCGTCGACGAGCGGCCCGGCACCTGGGCGCACACGAGCGGCGACCCGATCATCGTGATGGGCCTTGCGCCCGGCCCGCACACGATGCGCATCGAACTGGCCGATCCGAATCACAGGATCCTTGCGAGCGAAACGCTGGCGGTGACCGTGCCCGCGCAGGGCACGCCCAGTGCGCACGCGCATTGAGCGGCGGCCCGGCTGTTGCGTGCGTGGTGCCGTCTCCCCTTGTTGCGGGCGCGGTACGCGCCTAGCATGCAGCCCATCCATCGCCATGCGCTTGCCAGGAAAGACCATGCAGCTTCACACCGCACGCATCTTTGTCCGCGACCTTGCCGGCGCCTCCCGCTTTTATGAGGAAGTCCTTGGCCTGCAACTGAAAGCCGACGGACGCGAGCAAGGCTTTTGCGTTTTCGACGCCGGGCCGATGCGCCATGCCGATCTTGGCGATGGCGTCGCGCGCTGAAGCGACCCTCCGCATTCGACACGAAGATCAATGCCTCTTTCCATCCGGGATCTGGAGTTTTTCCTGCGCGTGGCCGAACTCGGGCAGTTCGCCAAGGCTGCTGCGGCGGAAGGCGAGTCCGATGCTGCCGTGACCAAGGCCGTCCGGCGACTCGAGGCTGAAGTCGGGCTGCCTCTTTTCGAACGGGTGGGCCAGGGGGTGCAACTGACCTCCTTCGGCAGGGAACTCCTGACGCGGGCCTATCGGATCTGCACCAGTCATCGCGACCTCGTTCGTTACGCCCGCGACGTGGAACACGGGCGGTCCGGCGTGTTTCGCGTCAGCGGGACCTTGACGACCTTGAGGTTGCTCATCGAGCCGGCCCTGGCCCACCTCCATGCGCAGGTGCCCGAGACGCAGGTGGAGCTTGCAACCGGCTCCACGGAGGAATTGCTGGAGCAACTGGATCAGGGCCAGATCGACGTCGCGGTCCTTCCCGCTCTCGAAGAGACGCCGCCGAGACTGGAGCAGGTGTGCATATGGCGGGGCCACCTCGTCCCGGTGGTGCGGAATCAACACCCCTTGTGTGCCCTGGACGCATTGCGCATCGAGGACCTGTCGGCCTGCTCGTGGATCCTCCCTTCGGGCAACCCCCGGCTGTTGGCGCAGTTCCGGGCGATCTTTGCCGCGGCCGGCATGAAATTCCCCCGCGTCGCCGTCGAGTCGACCATGGGAATGATCGCGGACAAGCCGTCGCCATTGACGCTGCACACCGATCTCATCACCTACATGGCGGAGCCGGTGGCTGAGTCGTTTCAGGACTTGGTCACGGTATTGCCGTTGAAGCAGCTCTGGCAGCCCTTGGGCGCTTCGGCGATGTCCCGGACGAACGGCTACTGGTCGCCCGTGCTCGAGAAGTTCGTCGAGTCGCTGAAGGTGGTGGGGGCCGGCGACTCCTGAGCCCTGCGCACCGCGCAAGCCGGCCTCCATGTGGTCCGGGGGTTCATGCCTTCTTGGGCCTTCGCGATACGCCGACTATCGGGCGTCCCGCTCGAGTTTTGGGCGAGAAACTTTCTTTCCAATTCTCGCGCAATGCATTTTGTTTACCCAATTGAAAATAAAAATTCAAAAAATAAAATGAATTTCAATTGGCATCAATGCAATTCGCAAACTTTTTCACACATCCGGGATTTGATGAGTTTCAATTCATTCGAATCAATGAATTCATCTTACATTTTCCGGGCTTGCCAGCCATTCGGTATTGCTCCAATGCCTCGAACCATCGTTCCAGTCTCATGGCAGCAAGGATTCCACAAGACCGTTTGTTGCAGGCATTGCACAGGCAGTTCCGTCTTATTGGCGGACGTTTTTTTATTTATCCAAGAATCGTTTGACGAGGGTTTTTATGTTTTCTCAGGTGTTCCGAAAGAAATTCCATCTTCGCGCTGTGCTCGGCGGCGTTGCCGCTGCATCGCTTTTCCCTTTGGGTGCACACGCAACCCAGGCAACCGCTGATTTCACGGTCACGCTGCCGGTGAATGCGCCCAAATGCACGGTGAGCACGAGCTCCCCAGCCATCGAACTGCCGAAGGCAGGGTCCGCGGTGCAGACCACGAAGGGATATATGGCGTTCGCCGGATTCACCGAAAAGTCGCCCACCGATAACAATTATTTTGGCTCCAGCCAGGTTCAGCAATTGGCCACGATCACCTGCGACACGGCGGCAACCCCCATCAACAGCATCCTGATCAAGCCGACCGGCTCGGCGATCAAATCGACCGGTTTTACCTATCTGACCGATGCGAAGGGAAACAAAGCGGCAGATGGCAAGCTGTACATGGGCTTTGAACAACTCCAGGTGAACAATAAGGACACATATTTCTTCTACAACGACGAAAAGCCCTACAAGCCCGACAACGCATTCCTGACGGAGAACGTGGCGAACGGGACTGCCACTGTGTCCTGGAGGCCGGTGCTGCGCAGGGATGACGACAACGCCGTCATGCGGGCCCCGGAGGGTGGCGTGTACAGCGCGACCGGCACGATCATCGTCAACTACTGAGCATCGCGTTTCATGAAAGTCGTTCATGAAAATTGAATGCGCTTTCAATCTGTCCGAATAATTAATTCAGCAGGATATTCATGTTATTTCAATTGCCTCGAAGGAGATTGCGTCTTTGCGCCGTCTTCGCCGGCGTTGCCGCGGTATCGTTGCTTTCCGCAAGAGCACATGCAACGCAGGCGACTACGGATTTCAGCGTGAAGCTCTCCGTGAGTTCGCCAAAGTGCACCGTAACCACCAGTGCCGCAGATATTCAACTGGTAAAGGGAGCATCCCCCAAGCAGGGCCTGAAGGCTTATCTGCTGACGGCTGGATTCGATCTCGCCAACAAATCCAGTGACTACTTTCCGGCGCCGGGAAAATACGATCAGGTCGCCACCATATCGTGCACAACCCCCGCTACGCCCATCAACAGCATTCTGGTCAAGCCTATTGCAACGGATGTCAAGTCGAAGGGCCGTGCTTATTTCGTCGACTCGAAGGGCAATAAAGCCGCCAACGGCGATTTGACGGTGGTCTTCGAGCAGCTCGAAGTCAATGGCAAGGGTGCGCTGCATTCGTACATCGACGAAAAGCCGTACAAGCCTAGCGATGCGTTCTTGACCCAAGACAAGGTTGACGGTGTTGCGACCGTGAGTTGGAGACCCCTTATCTGGTGGGACAACGACGGCACACCCCTGGGAACCCCGGAAAACGGCAAATACAGCGTTTCCGGACAGATCGTGGTCGATTACTGATCGTCCATTTTCAGGAGGCGGCCCCTTTCAATGATCGTTTTCTTGAAAGTCGGCCGCCTCCGGTCCTTCACATGTCGAAGTAACAACATTTTCAGGATGCCGATGTTTTCGCAGTCCTCCCCCCAGAAAGTCCGTCGTCACGCCTTGATCGGCGCTGTCGTTTCAATGGCTCTTTGTCCGCTTGGCGTGCACGCAGCACAGTCGGATGCCAGTTTCGCGGTCAAGATGTCCGTGAATGCGCCGCAATGCACGGTGAAAACCAGCAGCGCCGACATCAAGCTGCCAACCAGCACGTCCCCCGAGCAGACCGCCGGGGCTTATTTGCTCGCGGCGGGTTTCGATACCGTCAACAAGTCCCCGATCAGCCTTTTCTTTGCGTCGAAGAATTTCGACCAGACCGCCACGATCACGTGCTCCACGCCGGCCACGCCGATCCGCAGTTTTCTCGTCCATCCGACCATGGCCCCTTCGGCCACGCGGACGCCGGGCGCGGTGTTTCTCGTCGATTCCAAAGGGAACAAGGCGGCGAACGGCACCATGTACATGACCTTCGAACAGCTCAAGGTCAATGGCGTCGATGCGCCTCATTCCTTCAATCGCGAGGTTCCCTACAAAGCCGAATCCTTCCTGACCGAGAACAAGAACGACGGCGTGGCCACCGTGGTCTGGCGCCCCGTCATGTGGTTTGAAAAGGAAAAGGAGCCCCTGGGTACACCGGAAGGCGGTCGATACGCTGTCTCCGGGCAGATCGTCGTCGACTACTGATCCCTTCCTTGCATGACGGCTGTCGACGAATCAGGCGGCTTTCGTTTGGCAAGAACAGATCGCTCGCAACAAGTCGGGCCGCCGGCCTGACCTCCTGATTCCTCGCGAATCCACCCTCACCCCTAGATCACCGAGGCAGCACCTCGAGTTCGTCGAAAGATGAGCTCGGGGAGTGGCTTTGCTGCGCGCACGGTGAAATTCAAATGTCCAGAACCGCCTTCACAAGCTCATCTCCAGCCGGTCACGGCCGTCGCTCGTTCCGGGCGTCGGCCTCGCGTACGGTGCCGCGAGGCATCGACGCAAACCTGGGCATGAAGCGCTCGCCGCCGACGGTGCGAAACCGCGTGGCGGTGGCCGTCGTCGCGGCATGTGCCGGGTTGCCGGGCGCAGGGCTCCGGGCGGCCCCACTGGTTTCGAAGGATGCGCTCCAGGGGGGCGCAGTGACGGAGCGCTCGATCTACATCAACCGGCGACCGGTCGGCGTGTTTCCAGTCTGCACGAAGGCTGACTCGGCGCAGGTGTATCTCCCCGCGGACTTCTACCGCCTGGTGATGCTCAAGCGGTCCGGCGAAACCATCGACTGCGAAGGCACCGCCTTCACCCGGCCCCGCCTGGATTTCGAGCGCGACGACGGACGCCTGCTGCTTTCGGCCTCCGCCACCCCCGAGGACTATGCAGAGGGGGGCGAAAGCGACGACGCGCACGATGCCCCACCGCCGCCCTCGAAGCCGGTCCCCTCGAAGCGTACGACGGCATCGGTACTGGAACACAGTCTGGGGCTGTGGGCGTCCACGGCGAGTCGTTCGGCGAACCTGAGCGCGAGCCTGCAGGCCTCGCACTACAACGAGCTGGGCCGCTTCGAGGCCAATGGCAGTTTTTCGGTCGATGCGGGCCGCTTTCGCGGGTCCGTTGCGGACCTCAGCTTCCATCGTCACGTCGACGCGCTGCAGGCGGATCTGGCCATCGGCTCGCGCACCATCCGGGCCGCGCAGCAAGGGCTGTCCTTGCGCGGGGTAATGCTCGAGTCGGACGATTCGGCGCCTGGGGCGCCTCTGAACGTGGAGCGCGTTCTCGAAGGTTTCGCGGACACGCCCGGAAAGCTGTCGATCCGCTCCGGCGGCGTGCTGCTGCGCGAGATCCAGGTCTCCGCGGGGCGGTTCTCGATCCCCGTCTCCAGCCTGGGCACGGCGAGGAACAACTCGGGCGACTACACGATGACGCTGCAGGATGCCTCGGGCGCCGTGGTGCGCTCGTGGAGCGCGTTCGTGCCCTATCAGAACAGCCTCCTGCGCGCGGGCGATGCGACCTGGAAGGCTTTCGCAGGACAGCTGGACCGGACGGGCGAGAGGGCGTTGCGTGCTTCGTCGGACCGTTGGAGTCCCGGTGTCGGCGCCGTCTACCAACGAGGGCTGAATGCCAAGACCACGGTGGAAGGACTGGCCGTGCTGGAACAGGGCGGCGGCAGGCTCGGCGTATCGCTTTATCACGTGCCTGCGAGCTGGATGTCGGTGTCGGCCGCTGTCGGCAAGGTGTGGCGGCGGGACGGCGGCCACAGGCCCATGTCCTTCCATCTGGAAGCCGATTTCCATGGCCAGTCCCTGGGGGCGAACTTCGGGGTTTCGAGCCGTTCGTGCGAATCGGAGTTTCTTTTCGCGCGGCGCCCGGACGCATGCCGGTCGGCCTGGGCTCGCCTGCGCATGAGCCTGGACTCGCTCGGTACGGTCGGCTTGTTCGCCGAGCAATCGTCGGGACGCTCGGCGAGTCAGGGCATCAGCTGGGACCTGCCGAACTTCGGCAGGAGCACGGCTTCGCTCTACGCCAACCGGACCACCACTTCGCAGTACGGTAGAAAGAACAACTACTCGGTGGGCCTGACCCTGACAGTGCCGCTGACCCAGGGCAGCATTCGCAGCGCCCTGCGGCACGACGGTTCGGGAAACACGACGGCCTCCACGACCTACGTGGGCCAGCAGGGGCCCGACCTGTCGTACTCGCTCGGCGCCCAGGTGCAGGCGCCGGCCGGCGGCGGCGACCGGACCACCCAGCTCTCCGGCACCCTGCAGTACACACCCTGGCATGGCGTCTATGGCGCCAACTTCCAGCTCGACAAAAACGGCGGCTTCCTGGGGCTGACCGAGAGCGGCGCCCTGGTCTGGACCGAAGGCCAGCTGCTGCGCGGCAAGGCGGGAGGCAATGACAGCCTCGCCGTGATCCATGCCCCGCAGGCCCGTGGCGTCACGCTTGAAAGAGGAGGACAACCGCAGGCCGTGATGAACGGCAACGGCTATGCCGCCGTGTTCGCCGCGCGCGGCGACAACAAGGACTTCAAGCTCTCGGCCGGCGAACTCGGCGAGGACATCCGGGTCGGCACCGACATCGTCGGCCAGGTGGACCGCCGCTGGGCCGCCACGCTGTGGCAGCCCGAGGTGCGCAAGGTCAATCGCGGGTGGATGCGGCTGGCGCTCGAGTCGGGCGTCTCCGTTCCCGCAGGCTCGCTGGTGCAGATCGCGGGCGCCGATCCCAGCATCGTGCTGGACGACGGCGAGGTCTTCATCGAGGAATTCCCACCCGGCACATCGCAAGCCCAGGTGCTGCTGCCGGGGAACGCTGCGCGCTGCAGCGTGAAGTTCGATGCGCCGCTCGAACTCAAGAGCAGCAACCTGGCAATGCCCCGATTCGTCTGCAACCAACCTTCCAGGAACTGACCATGTTTCATCGCCTTCTTTCATCTCCGAAACGCCGCATCCTCCAGCTCGCTGGGCTGCTCCTGACAGCAACGATGCTTCGACCGGCCTTCGCGCTGGGCATCGACAAGCTGTCGCTCGACATCGATGCCAACGGCAAGTTCTCTTCGTCTTCCCAGGTGGTCCTCTTCAACGACACCAACGACGTCGTCTTCGTCACCGGCCGGCCACTGGCCTGGAGCAGCGACGACGCGGGCTCGCTGACCACCAGCCCGACCACCGAACTGGTGATCTCGCCCGCCATGGCCCGGATCCCGGCGCAGGGATCCGCCACCTTTTCGATCCGCTACATCGGCCCGAAGAAAGAGACCGAGGCGACTTTCCGTGCCGCTTTCCGGGAAACGCGGATGCCGGGCCTGGAGGGCGGCGGTGACACCGGAGGCGTCGGCGCGCAGGTGCTCGCAGGCATCGTGGTCACGATCCCGGTCTTCGTCTCGGATTACGCCGCGAAGATCCCTGCATTCAAGGACGTGGAGGCCAGCTTCCGCCGCAACGGCCAGGAGGCCATGCTCACCGTGAACAACGGCGGCGGCCGCCACGTCATCGTCGATTCGGTCCGCATCGGCGACCAGGAGGTGCGCCGGCCGCACGACACGTTGTTCGCGAAGCGGCAGAAGACCTACACGGGCATCAAGGCACCCGCGCCGGGCGACAAGCTGACGCTGGTGCTGACCAACGGCACCGACACGCAGCGCATCGACGCCGCGGAGGCGAAGTAGATGCGCCGCCTGTGGCCGCTGCTCGCACTGTGCTACCTGCCGGCTGGTCATGCGCAGTGCAGCATCGCAAACCCGAGCCTCATGACGTCGGGCGGTGCGATCGTGTCCTCCAACACCATCCGATTTTCCAAGGATGTGAGGATGTATCGCTACGTCTTCTCGGTGAAGTGCGGCAGTGCCACGCGCTATCGCCTGGGGCTGCAGGGCACCGACCCGGCGCTGCCGCCTGGCACGCTGCTGCTGAGCAATCCGCGCGGCGACCAGGTCGTGATGCGCGCCCGCTTGAAGAGCGTGGGCGGCTCCGAAATCAACGCGGACCTTGCCGCGCTGCCCGGCGGCATCTATGAAGGCACTGTCGCCGCGGAGCAATCCCAGGAGGTGGTGATGGAGTTGAGGCCCACCGATGTCAAGCCGCGCGGGCCGCAAGTCTCTGGTGGAGACTACCAGGGCGGCGGCACGATTCGGCTCGTCTACTGAGCGGCCCTGGCGGCCGCGTCGGGGTCGATCGAGGCAAGCGCGCGAGCCGGCGCGCTTGACAGGACTTTTCGCCTGGAGCGACATTTGGCGCAGGGAGAAACGCCTGCCAGGTCGCCGGGAGAATGCCTGGCTTTACGCCGCGCGGGCATTTTCTTCTGATGGGTTCTGCATGTTCCTTTCCGTTCGTGATCTCGAGTACTTCCTGGCCGTTGTCGAACATGGGCAGCTGGGAAAGGTGGCGAGCAACTTCGATCTCACACCCGCGGCCCTGTCCAAGTCGATACGCCGCCTGGAGTCGGACCTGCATCTTCGTCTTTTCGACCGCTCGGGCCAGGGCATGCAACTAACCTCGGTGGGCCGCTCGATCGTCGAGCGGGTACGCAACATCTGCACGCAGCATGACGATGCGCTGCGCTATGCCGGTGATGTCCGGACGGGGCGCTCGGGGCTGTTCCGCATCGGCGTCACGATCGGTGCCATCGACGACATTGTCTCGCCGGCCCTGGCAGCACTGCAGCCCAAGCGGCCCGCCATGCGCGTGCAGATTTCCTTCGGGTCGCCCGACATGCTGATGGACAAGCTGCTTCAGGGTCATGTCGATGTCGTCGTGGTTGGCAGCTACGAGATGGACGTGGAGGGGCTCGAGCGCGTGATCATCGGACGGCATTCCTACTCGCCCATCGTGCGCCTCGGGCATCCCCTGCTGTCGCGGCAGAATCTGGGGCTGGGCGATCTGCACGACTGCCTGTGGATCGGCCCTCCCCAGGGCTTCGGCATCCGGCTCAGGTTCCAGCAGATGCTGAAGGAGGCGGGGATCGAGCTCCCGACCGCCGCCATCGAGGCCGAGGTCGGCATGGGCTGGGCGTTGCCGATCATTCGCAAGACCGACCTGATCTCCTACGTGCCGACCTCGATGGTTCCCACGCTCTCGGAATATCAGGTGTGCGTTCTTCCGATCCGCGAGCTGGTGCTGCAGAGCGTGGCCTCGTGCTACCTGCGCGAAGGCGCCTATCGCTCTCCCCTGCTGACCGAATTCGTCGAGCACCTCAGCGTCGACGGCATCGCTTGATTTGAAAAGTTAACGCAACAGGGTTGCTCATTCAACCTCGGGCTGCACGCGACAAATTACATTGAAGTGCTTCCGCCCGCCGCACTCCCAAGCGGCCGGGCGCTCTTCATGCGTGGTCTGTCTGCGCTGTGCCCCGACCATGCCCCTTTCCATTCGCGATCTCGTCCTTTTCCTTGCTGTCGCCCGATCCGGCCAGATTGCCGAGGCCGCAGGCGACGTGGGATTGACCTCTTCTGCACTGTCCAACTCCATCCGGCGGCTGGAGGCCGAACTGGGGTCGCGCCTGTTCGAGCGGGCCGCGCAGGGCATGCGGCTGACCACGTTCGGCGCGGCCTTCGCCGAGCGGGCCCGCCGGCTGCGCGCGGACCACGACGACCTCCTGCGCCATGCGCACGACGTGCGTGCCGGGTCCGCGGGCGTGCTGCGCATCGGTGCGTCGATGGATACGCTGGATGCGCTGGTCGCGCCGGTCCTGGCGCGGTTGCTGCCGCTGCATCCCACGATGCAGGCGCGGATCGTTCAGGCGCCTGCGGATGCCCTGGTCGAGCGCCTCGGCGAAGGGCAGATCGACGTTGCCCTGGTCTCGGACCATGCCGGTGCGCCGACGGGGCTGATGCAGAAGACCGTGGGGCGGGATTTCTTCGTCCCCGTGGTCCGCGACCGGCACCCGCTGGCGCAATGCTCCCCGATGCAGATGGCAGACCTTGCCGGATACGCCTGGATTCTTCCGGCGGACCGGGCGACGGTGGTGGATCCGCTTCGCTCGGTGTTTGCCGAGGCGGGCCAGGCTTTTCCGCGCGTGGCCGTCGAAGTGGACGGAGACACCGGCGCGGCGCTGCCGATCGTCTTGCACACCGACCTGATCGCCTACGTGCCCCGCGGGATCATCAAGCCGCCCTTCAGAGAATGCGTCAGGGTCCTGCCGCTGGAGCAACTGCACACGGTGCATCCCTTGTCGGCCCTGCTGCGCGACGGTGCCTGCAACCCGCCCCTGCTCGACGAATTCCTGGGCATCCTCGCGGACATGAGGGTGGAGCCATGAGGTCGGGACATTCGGGTGGGGCGCGCAGCTCCTGCGTGGTGCCTTGTTTCAACGAGGCCTCGAGGCTGTGGCAGCTGTTGCCCCAGTTGGGGGAGATCCTCGAAGGCACGCAGCTGCGCTGGAAGGTCGGTTCGTACGTGGTGATCGACCGCATGCTGCTGGGAAATGCGGTGTCCGGTGGTGCCGCCATCGTCGCGAGCCTGATGTTCCTCGTGGGCGTGCAGATGATCTCCTTCGGCATCGTCGTCGCGCGCATCCATGAAGACCTCAGGGGTTGCCTCGTCCATGGGGGCCGGGCGCGGCGCACCGGCCTCGGGACAGACGAGGCATGACGCGGGGCACGGAAAAAACGCAACAGCTGTGCATCTGCGCCGACGACTTCGGAATGAGCCGCGGCATCAATGCGGCGGTGCTCGATCTGCTCGAACGCGGAAACCTCGGTGCCGTGAGTTGTCTCGTTCACCGGGCTGCGTGGAAACCGGGTCTGCTGTCGCTGCGTTGCATCGGGCGCGAACGCGCGGATGTGGGCCTGCACCTCGACCTGACCCCACCGTTGGCCACGGGCGACGAAGAGCCCGGACTCGGCCCCCTGCTGTGGCGCACCTTCACGCGCACTGCATCCAGGCGCCGCCTGCAGCGTGCCATTGCCGGCCAGCTTTCGCGCTTCGAGGACGACATGGGCCGGGCGCCTGCCTTCGTCGACGGCCATCGGCATGTGCATCAGCTGCCCGTGGTGCGGCAACTGCTCATGGAAGAACTGGCCAGACGCTACGCCGCGTCGCCGCCCTGGCTGCGCAACACCAGGCCGCGCACGGCGCCGGGCGCCGGCATGGCCAGGGCGCATCTGATCCATGCGCTGGGTGGAAGGGGGCTGACGCGCGAGGCAGCTGGAGGCGCGGTCCCGATCAGCGCAGCGCTCCTGGGGGTCTATGACTTCACGGGTGGTTATGTCGGCTATCGCCGGCGCCTGCTGGCATGGCTGGCCGCGGCGCGCACGGGCGATGTGCTGATGTGCCATCCCTCCATCGCCGGTGCGCCCGCCACGCCGCATGAGGCCGCGCGCGTCGCCGAATACGCGGTGCTCGCCGCCATGGCATTCCCGTGGGTCTCTCCTGAAGGTGGCGCGGTCGCGATGATGCCGCTGTCCCGGCTTTCGCAACGCGGTGGCATTTGAGGATTTGCTGTCAAGCGGCTGTCAATGTCAACAATGGTTAATACGATCACCGCGTTCGGGAAACCCGTTGCGCTCGAATGCCTTCTAAAGTCCACGCCAGTGATCTGAATTCACTTCTGCAGATGACCCACTCCTGGCTCGCAGCCGTTCTCCGGGCCTTTGCCATCCAAGTGGGTCAGTGTTGCCGTCGCCTGACAACAGGCGGCATTCCCTCAGCCCCTGTTTGAAGAGATGTACGAGCATGGCCTATGCCTTTCCTCCAGCCGACACTTTGACCGTGTCCGAACCGTCAGTTGAATCGCGCGTGAGCACGCCCATGGAGGCGAGCCTCATGCTGAAGCCCGTGGTGGCCTTGCTGAGCGACGATGAAGCAATGCGTTCGACGCTGCGCCAAGGCCTCGATCTGCTCGGCTATGCATCGGTCGCCTTCTCCAGCGGCGCGGCGCTGCTGGAGGCGATCAACCAGGGCCTGCACCTGAACCTGGTCCTGCTGGCCTCGAAGAGCGCGGAGGGGGCGGATCGCCAGCTGGTGCAGCTACGCGCGGTGTCGGGCATTCCGGTCGTGATGGTCATTCCAGGTGTAGGAGCGCATGACGCCGGCCGGCATGTGAGGCGCTGGATGCAGGAGGGCGGCGAGATCGACTTCATCGTCGGCGAAGCGAGCCACTGGGAGCTCGAATGCCGCGTGCAGGCGTTGCTGGGCGATTCGAACTCCGACATCTCGGTGCCGTCGCTGTTTGCCGCGCACGATCGTCTCTCGCCGGGTGGTGAAGGAGGTGTCGACCGCTATGTCTTTCTCGAGGGGCAACCGATCGTGCTGCTCGACGAGCGCGAGATCGTGCTCAAGCAGCGCGAGTTCGACCTGGCCCACGTGCTGTTCCGGAGCATCGGCAAGGTGCTGTCCAGGGAGTGGCTCTGGCGCACCGTCTGGGGCATGAAGTCCACGCCACCGCGCTCGCGCGCCATCGACGTCTGCGTGGCCAATGTCAGGCGCAAGCTCGAGCTGCGGCCTTGTCACGGGGTCGTGCTGACGGCGATCTACGGCCGGGGCTATCGGCTGTCGCGTGTGTCGCAGGCCGATGCGCGCGAGGCGGGCGAAGCCTCTTCGCGTTTCGGGGGCATGCAGGCCGTGGCCGAAGAGCAATGAAGTAACGCGGCGCCGGATAGCGCGATGAGCTGATCGCGATGCCGTCGCGGCTCTCACAGTGTTGCCGGTGATCTTGACGTTGCCGTCGCCCCACCCTCGTGGTGGTGCCGTTGCCCGTTCGTGGCAGCGGCACATCGATTCCCCCGCTAGACCAGCCGCAGCTCCCGCGGCGCCACGCCCTCGAACACCCGCCCGAGCTGCGCAGGCGACAGCCCATACATCCGCTTGAACAACCCACCGAACACCGCCCGGTATTCATTGAGCACCGGGTAGTCACGGTTCTGGAACAGCGTGGCCTGCGTCAGCGCCTGCTGCTCGCCGACGATGCGCCCGCCCGCCTCGGCCGAGAGCCCACCGCCGAGCACCCAGTACACGGTTCCATGCCCGTGGTCCGTCCCGCGGTTGCCGTTCTCGCGAAAGGTGCGGCCGAACTCGCTGATGACGACCACCACGGTCTGGCGCCAGGCGTCGTCGCCCATCTCCTCCGCGAAGCCGGCAACGCCCCGGCCCAGTTCTTCAAAGCGGTTGGCGAGGTAGCCGGTGCCCGCGCCCTGCCCCACGTGCGTGTCCCAGCCGCCCACGTCGACAAAGCCGAGGTCGAAGCGGTCGCGCATCAGCACCGCCATACGACGCGCGACAAGCTCGAAGCCCTTGGCGCTCATCGCATTGCGGCTGGCTGCGTCCATCTCGGCCTGCACCGCGCGCATGACTTCGTCGCGCACCTGGAAGCCTTCGGTCACCCGCTGCGCGAGCGGCGTGTTGCGATACATCGACGCGATGATCTGGCTCTGCCGCGCATCGATGCCCGAGCGCGCATTGCCGGCGAGCGCCATGTTCGCGGCCTTGGCATCGCCGCGCAGCGCAATGGGCAACTGGTCGGTGAAGGCGATGGGCGATACGTCGGTCACCGGGCCGCCGCCGAGCACGCCCGCGAGCCGGTTGAGAAAGCCCGAGCGATAGTCGCGGCGCTTGTCGAGCGCCTGGCCGAGCTCGATGGAGTCCTGCGTTTCGAAATGGCTGCGCGTGAGGTCGTCGGTGCCCGCGAAGGCGATGAACGACGCCTGCTTCTGCTTGAAGAGCGGCATCACGCTTTGCGCGAGCGCGGGGTGCAGGCCCCAGTTCCCATCGAGCGGCAGCGCACCGCCCGGCTGCCCCGGTCGCGCGATGGCGATGTTGGGACGCGAGGCGTAATAAAAATCGCTGGCTGTCGGCACCAGCAGGCTGGTGCAGTCGTAGGCGCCGCGCAGGAACACGACGAGCAGCCTGGCGCCCTCGGCGGCGGGTGCTGCGATCAACCGGCCTGCGGCGCCCGCGAGCGGTGCGGCGGCGATCAGCTTCAGGAGTTCTCTGCGTTGCATGGTGTTGTCCTTCCTTCTGCCCATCTGCTCATCGGCGCATCAGCTCGGGCGATGCGAGCAGGAAGGTGTTCCATTCCTGCGGGTTCTTCGCCTGCGCGAGCGCCTCGCGGGTGTCTTCGCTCAAGCTGCCCTGCTTCGCGCGCACCACGTTCGATTCGGCCAGTTGCGGATATGCGGGCTTCTCCGGCGGCGCCCTGTCGTCGGGCGCCCGGAACAGCACGGCCCCGTTCGCACCGATGGCCCGCGCGATCTCGAAGCGCGTGTTCATCTGCCCTGCACTTGCCCACGCCGCCTCGTTGAGCGGATAGCCGTCCGGCGTCTCATGCCCATACAGCGGCTCGCCCATGCGGTTGATCCAGTTGAGCATCGGGTTCACGTTGAGCACCACGCGGTCGTCGTACGCCAGCCGCACGCCGGCCATCACGTAGTGCACCGGGTCGCGGAATTTGCGGCCGAGCGAGGCGGCAAATTCGGGCGATTCGAACATGGCCTTCAGCGTGACGGCGATATCGCCATCGCTGCGCGTGAAGGCGGCAGCCATGCGATCGACCAACGCAGGCGGCGGCTCGTCGGCGACGAAGTACACCGCAAGCTTGCGCGAGATGAAGCGCGCGGTGGCAGGTGCGCGTGCCAATCGGTCCAGTGCCTCGTCGGCTTCGGCGAGACCGCGTGCCTGTATCGGCTGGCCCAGCAGCGTCTTGGCACCGTAGTCGTGCCGGTTCGGGTTGAACTCGAAGAGCCCCTTGCGCACATAGTCCGCGCGCACCGCGGGCCGCACATTCGGTACCGCATCCAGAGGCTGCACGCTCACGCCCACGCCGGTGAGCACGCGCGCCAACTCCTGCACATCGGCCTGCGAGTAACCGCCGCCCACGCCCAGCGTGTGCAGCTCCATCAATTCGCGCGCGTAGTTCTCGTTGATGCGGTTGGCGGCGTTCTGCGCGTTGTCCAGGTAGCGCAGCATCGCGGGGTGGTGCAGCGTGGCGCCGAGCAGGTCGCGGAACTTGCCGAGGGCGTGCGGACGGATGGCGTTCTCTTCGTAGTCGCCGACGAGCGCGCGGATGTTGTCCTTGCGCAGGTTCACGTTGAAGTGGTTCATCCAGAACCAGGTCATCTGCTCCTGCAACTGGTTGGGCGAATACAGCGCGCGCAGCACGAAGCGTTGCTGCGCCTCGCGAGCCAGGCGCGTCAGCTCCTGCTGGTAGGCCTGGCGCGCGGCCTTCTTCTGCTCTTCGTCGGACAAGGCATCGGCGGCCTTGCGCTGGGCGTCGAGGCCAATGACGAGTTGGTCGAGCGGCGTGCGCGAGATCGTCATCGCGTCGATCTGCGCCTGTGCGGCGGGCGGCAGCGGTGCAGGACGCGGGTTCAGCTGATCGCGCATCCACAGTGCAAGGCCGCGTTGGGCCAACTGCGCATCGCTGCTGGCGTTGGCGCCCCAGCTCACCCGGTCCAGCCAGCGCAGGCGCGTGGCTTCGTTGACCGGTGCGGACGGCAGCGAGACCGAGACGAGCGCTCGCTCGCTGCCCGGTGAGGTTGCGCAGGCCGCCAGCAGCGCCAGGGCGCAGGCGCCGAGCGCCATCGACGCCCGGCGGAACGACCACAAGTCGGCGAAGGCCACCGGCCTCACTCCCGGCGCATGTCGTGGCGGCGAACGTCGCCAACGGCGTGCTGCGCGGCATCGAGCGCCACGTCGACGTGCGCCAGGCCGCGCTGCTGGAACGGCCGCGAGCGCGGATCGTCTTCTTCGCGCGCCACGTCCGACCGCACCTTGCGCAGCAGGTCGATGGCCGCATGCAGCCGGCCTTCGCGCGGCAGCCAGACGTCGGTCGGCTCGCGCCACTCGATGGGCTTGCCGTCGAGCCACGCGGCACGTTGCAGGTCGCCGATGGCCGCGCGGATTTCGTCGTGCACCACCAGCTCGTCCTGCGAGACCTGTCCGTCTTCAGGACGGCGGTGGTCCACCTGCCAGGCGGCCGTGCGCAGGTCGGACAGTGCGTGCAGGTAGAACGGGTGCTTGCCGTATTCGTCGGCCAGGGCCGGCAGGGACACCGCGGCCATCAGCGCGAGCGCGGCGAACAGGTTTTTCTTCTTCATGGGGACTCCTTGGGGCAGTGACGAGGATGCTCCTCTCAACCACTGCACCCCGTCCCGAGTTGACGCTCTTTACTTTCGTAACGCCGCGCAAAGAAGGCGCCCGTGCGCCCCGGAGTCAGGCTACGGACAGGGTCGGTGGCGCAGCGCCCGCGATCTGGCGCAGCGCACGCTCGAACACCTCGACCGGCTGGCCGCCGGAGATCAGGTGCTGCTCGTTGATGATGATCGCGGGCACCGAATGGATGCCGGCATCGGTGTACATGCGCTCGCGCTCGCGGGTCTCGGCGGCGTATTCGTCGCTCGCCAGAATCTCGCGGGCCCGTGCCGCATCGAGCCCCGCTTCGGTCGCCGCGCGCACCAGCACCTCGGGGTCCGAGGGGTTCTGGCTGTCGGTGAAGTAGGCCTTGAGCAGCAGCTTCTTGAGCGCCGCCTGCCTGGCCGGGCTCTCGAGTTCGGCCCAGTGCAGGAGCCGGTGCGCATTGAAGGTGTTGTAGACCCGGGGCCGGCCCTCGGCGCTGAACTCGAAGCCCACGGCCGCGCCGCGCTGGCGGATCATTTCGCGGGCCTCTGCCTGCTGCTCGCGCGAGGAACCGTACTTCTGGTTCAGGTGCTCGAAGGTGTCCTGCCCTTCGGGCGGCATCTGCGGATTCAGCTCGAAGGGCTGGAAGTGCAGTTCCGCGGTGACCTCCGGTGCCACCCGCTTGAGCGCCGCCTCGAGCGAACTCAGGCCAACGGCGCACCAGGGGCAAGACACATCGGAGACGAAATCGATCTTGAGGTGGGATGTAGGGGTGGTCATGGGCGCCATTCTTCATGGCGCCACAACCCTTGGTGCGGGAAAGGTCTTCAGGCCGACGCGACCTTGGCCAGGCGCGCGTCCGACAGCGTCTGCTCGCGCAGGCGCTCGTATTCGGCCTTGTCCACCGGCACGGCGTTGGGGTCGCCCAGGTCGCGCATGTGGATGCGGTAGGTCTCCCGCGCGCTCATGGCCGCGAGCGCCGCGAGGATGGTCACCGAGAAGGTGATCGCGCCCACGGTGAGCCACACATTGGTCGAGCCCGGAGGCGCCACGGCGGCGAACAGTGCGGGCAGGAGCGCGGTGAAAGTGGTGCCGATGTTCTGCGAGATGGCCATGGCCGACACGCGGTTGCGGGTGCGGAAGAGCTCAGGATAGAAGCTCGGAAAGGTCGCGTTGTAGCCCTGGTACACGATGCCCCACATCAAGAGCGACATGCAGATCGCGAGCGGCACGTTCTTGATGCTGATGGCATACAGGTACACGAACGACAGCAGCCCCGAGGCCAGCGCGCCGATGATGATCGGGGGCTTGCGGCCGATGCGGTCCGACAGGTTGCCCACGAACGGAATCACCAGCACCGCGAGGATGTTGCCCAGCACCGGAATCCACAGGTACACGTCTTTCTGGAAGCCGATGCCGTAGGCCGCCTGCACCGCGTACGCCGCGCCGAACACAGTCGCCACCACCGGAATCACGTTCATCAGCGCCATGCACACCACGCGCAGCATGTCGGCCCAGCTG